>ERZ761603.1972-NODE-1972-length-14681-cov-18.255230_pt1 | contig 14681 bp, 15 predicted proteins | sample MGYA00511879_ERZ761603 | MGnify/ENA primary metagenome ERZ761603 (study PRJEB28899, sample SAMN02850040) | bioreactor sludge metagenome | biome: EBPR Sludge; feature: EBPR Bioreactor; material: flocular biomat | place: Australia: Thorneside Wastwater Treatment... | reverse complement strand
CAGGGGCATCGCCAGAATTACACCGAAATCCGGGTTGACGCGATTGCCAATGGCGATACCCTCGACCCTGCAGCCTGATTTGAGAGGAGTCTGACACATGGCACACAAGAAAGCTGGCGGCAGCGTACGCAATGGCCGCGATTCCGAAGCAAAACGCCTGGGCGTCAAGCGCTACGGCGGTCAACTGGTGCGCGCGGGCAACATCATCGTCCGCCAACGCGGCACGGCTTTTCACCCGGGCGAAAACATGGGCCTGGGCAAGGATCACACGTTGTTTGCGCTGGTCGATGGGCACGTGCAATTTGCGATCAAAGGCGCCCTGCGCCGGCGCACGGTGAGCATCGTTCCTGCTGCGAAGTGACGCGGCACGCTGGCTAGGGCAACACAGGCCAGCCCAGCAGCGGTACCAAGCCCTATCCCTGGCGGTAGGGCTTTTTTCTTTCACAAGCGGCAAGACGAAAAGAGTGGACCAACGCAGTCATGAAATTTATCGATGAGGCGAGAATTCTTGTTGGCGCCGGTGACGGCGGCAACGGCATCGCTTCGTTCCGGCGCGACAAGTACGAACCCGAAGGCGGCCCGGACGGAGGCGATGGCGGCAATGGCGGCAGCGTTCATTTTGTCGCCGATCGCAACGTCAACACCCTCATCGAATACCGCTACGCACGCCGACACCGCGCTCAGCGCGGACAGAACGGTGGCTCGAGCGACTGCTACGGCAAACGCGGCAAAGACCTGACGCTGCGCGTACCTGTCGGCACCACTATCGCCGATGTCAACAGCAACGAAGTCCTTGCCGACCTGGATGTCGACGGCAAGAAAGTTCTCCTCGCCAAAGGCGGACGCGGAGGCCTCGGCAACATCCATTTCAAATCCAGCGTCAACCGCACGCCGCGCCAATGCACACGCGGCGAGGAAGGCGAGCAGCGCGAATTACGTCTCGAACTGCGCTTGCTGGCCGATGTCGGCTTGCTCGGCCTGCCGAACGCCGGCAAGAGCACCTTCCTGCGCGCCGTCTCGGCGGCACGCCCCAAGGTTGCCGACTACCCGTTCACGACTCTGCAGCCACATCTCGGCGTGGTGCGCGTAGACCACGACCAGAGTTTTGTCATCGCCGACATTCCCGGACTGATCGACGGCGCTGCCGAGGGTGCCGGCCTCGGCATACGCTTCCTCAAACACCTCGCACGAACCCGCCTGCTGCTGCACATTGTCGACCTGGCCCCGCTCGACCCCGACACCGACCCCGTCCGCGACGTCGAAACGATCGTTCGCGAACTCGAGAAGTACGATCCCGAACTCGCCACCAGGCCGCGTTGGCTACTGCTCAACAAGCTTGACCTGATCCCCGAGGACGAACGCGAGCAGCGCATTGCCGACTTCCTGCAGGCCTGCCAGGCAAGTGCGATGGGCATCCCGCATTTTCGCATCAGCGCCATCAGCGGCACAGGGTGTCGCGAACTGACGCGCAAGTTATATGAAGCACTGCAGAAGCTGGCAACGCCGCCCACGGCGGACACAACCGACACCGCCACAAACGCAGCCGCCTTCCCGGACGACCTGTTCGCAGACCATCAGGACAAGGCCTGAAGATGGCCAGCAGCCGCATCGCCATCGCCCGCAGACTGGTCATCAAGGCCGGCTCGGCGCTGATCACCAACAACGGAGAAGGTCTTGATCTTGGCGCTATCGACGAATGGGCGAGACAAATCGCCGAGTTGCGGCTGGCCGGCAAGCAGGTGATTCTGGTCTCGTCGGGGGCCATCGCCTGTGGCATGCAACGTCTTGGCTGGCGTAAACGCCCGCGTGCCGTGCACGAGTTGCAGGCGGCTGCGGCGGTCGGCCAGATGGGGCTGGTGCAGGTCTACGAGCGCGCCTTCGCCAAGTACTCGCTGCACACCGCGCAGGTCCTGCTCACCCATGACGACCTCGCCGACCGCAAGCGCTACCTCAATGCGCGCTCGACCCTGAACTCCTTGTTGCGCTTCGGCGTCGTGCCGATCGTCAACGAAAACGACACGGTAGTCACCGACGAGATCAAGTTTGGTGACAATGACACGCTCGGGGCACTGGTCGCCAACCTCGTCGAAGCCGACTGCCTGATCATTCTCACCGATCAGCAAGGCCTATTCACTGCCGACCCGCGCAAGGATCAGGCAGCCAGCCTGATTAGCGAAGCGCGCGCCGGGATCGCGGCTCTCGAGGCCATGGCTGGTGGAGCCGGCAGCCAATTCGGAACCGGCGGCATGCTGACCAAGGTCATCGCCGCCAAGCGAGCAGCGCGCAGCGGCGCGCATACCGTCATCGCCAGTGGTCGCGAACCGGACGTCATCCTGCGTCTGGCGCGGGGCGAGTCCCTGGGCACGCTGCTGGTCGCCGAAACGCAGCCGCTCACGGCCCGCAAGCAATGGCTTGCCGACCACCTGCAGCTGAACGGCCAACTGATTCTCGACAACGGCGCCATCAATGCCCTGCGCGAGGGGAAAAGCCTCCTGCCAATCGGTGTCGCCGCCGTCCGCGGCGATTTCGAACGTGGCGCCGCAGTGGCCTGCATCGCCAACGAAGGCCACGAGATCGCGCGTGGCCTGATCAACTACGGCAGCAGCGACGCGCGACGCATTGCGCGCCGCGCCAGCCAGGACATCGAGAGCATCCTCGGCTACATCGAGGAGCCCGAGATCATCCACCGCGACAACCTCATTCTCAGCTAGCAAGACCCCGCCGCCAGCACTACCGGGCATAAGCCCAAGCTTGCGAGCCGCGCTACACACCGGCGCTGGCGCGCGCAGCGGCCAAGACGCTGCCGTGCTATGCTCTCGCCCTCCCGAGTGCCGCTCCGGCCGCGAGCAAGTCCATGATCACCCAGCGAAAGCCGCCCATCCCCCCGCCCTGTTCTGGCAGGATCCCAGTTCACAAGTCACGCCAGCCCCTCCAGATGCGGCAAACGGCCAGGCCGACCGGACTGCGGCGGTGAAGGCTGTCGAGCTGTTTTCTGATCAGGCAAGCCGCACGCACTTGGCGACGAACCATCTGGGCAGCTTTGCCGCGTTGTGGTCCCTCGATACCGGCTGGTACGAGGCGCCCAACGAACGGCGTGGCGGCTGGAGCGGCGTCAGTCGACACGTCATGAGCGACGGCAGCGCCATTTTTCTGAAGCGACAGGACAACCATCTCTGCCGAACCTGGCGCCACCCGATCCGCGGCATCCCGACTTTCTATCGCGAGTACCGCAACATCCTGCGCCTCGCCCGCCACCAGATTGGTACGCTTGAGGCCTTATATTATGGCCACCGGCGGGAAGCCGGTCACTGGCAGGCGATTCTCGTCACCCGCGCACTCGACAGCTTCATCAGCCTCGACGAATGGAATAGCACCCATGAGGACAGCACGCCGGCGCAACGCCGAGCGCTGATTACCGCCATTGCCCAGGCTTGCGCGCGCCTGCATCATCATCGCCTGCAGCACAGCTCTCTATACGGAAAGCATATCTTCGTGCCACGCACGACAGGGATGAGTGGCACCTACCCGGAAAAGGATATCCGTTTCATCGACCTGGAAAAATTGCGCCGGGGCAGCAGCCGCGCGCGCGTTAGCGCACATGACCTGGACCAGCTGATGCGCCGCACCGCGGGCTGGAGCGCAGACGACCGCGGCGTTTTCCAGGCCGCCTACCGGCAACAGCGCGACACACTGCAGCGCTGAAGTGGCAAATGCCTTCGCGCTGGCGCGGACGGCAAGCCGCATATCCTGGTCACCGTGCCGGGCTGGCTAGCGCCGCTTCCCTGATCGGCAGGTTCAGCAGCGCGGCCACTGCCGCCAGCGCGATGTCTGCGTACCACATCCACCCGTAGTCGCCGAACTCGGTCAGCGCAAGGCCACCCAGATAGGCGCCAAAGAAGCCGCCGATCTGGTGCGAAAGTAGGGTCATGCCGAACAGCGTCCCCAGATAGCGCACGCCGAAGAGCTTGCCGACGATGGCCGCCGTCGGTGGCACCGTCGCCAGCCAGGTGAAACCCAGGCCAGCGGCGAAGAGATAGAAGGTCAGATCGGTCTTCGGTGCCACCAGGTAGACAGCGATCAGCGCCGCGCGCGAGGCATACATCCAGAACAGAACATATTTGCTCCGATAGCGACCAACCCAGGCACCGGCGTAGAGGCTGCCGAAGATATTGGTCAGTCCGATGATCGCCAGCGACCAGCTGGCGACCGCCGACGGCAAGCCGCAGAGTGCGACCTCGCCCGGCAAATGGGTGACCAGAAAAGCAATATGGAAGCCGCAGCTAAAGAAACCGAGATTGAGCAGCTGGTAGCTGCCGTCGCCGACGGCGCCACGCACGCTCTGCCACAGGCCCGCCTCATCGGCGGCGCGCGCTTGCGGCTCTTCGATCGGCCGCGACACCACCCGCACCAGCGGCGTTGCCGCCAGCGTCATCAGCGCCAGCGACCACATCGCCCCCATCCAGCCGAGCGCCTGGATCAGTGCCTGCAAGATCGGCGCAAAAACAAACTGCCCGAACGATCCGCCAGCATTGATCACCCCAGAAGCGGCCGCACGCGCTGCCGGCGGCAGGCGCTGACTCGAGGCGGCAATCAGAACCGAGAAGCTGCCGGCCCCGGAGCCGATCGCCGAGAACAGGCCGAGCGAAACGATCAAGCCGGCGGTGCTACTCATGAACGGCGTTATCGCACTACCGAAAGCGAGCAGCAGCAGCCCGCCAAGCAGCACCCGTCCCGGCCCGTAGCGGTCGGCGACAGCGCCGGCGAGTGGCTGAATGGCACCCCAGGTGAATTGCCCGACGGCCATCGCCAGGCTGATCGCTACGACGCCAAGGCCGGTCGTGGTATTCAGCGGCGAGAGAAAAAGCCCGAGTGACTGCCGGGCGCCCATGGTCACCATCAGGATGCCGGCAGCCGACAGCGTGATTGCCCACAAGGCGGGTTGATTGAGAGTGCGGAACATCGGTCGGCTCGCGGTCGGGCGGAAGCACGGATTGTAGAACGAGTCGGCTCCACTTAGCGTCGACAATGGCGACCTATCGACTGCGCGTGAGCCTTGCCAGCGCAGCGGTAGCCCAAGAACCCGGCGGCACATCTGGCTGTTGCCCGAGTGCTGCTGATGGTGAACGCCAGCCCGTCACCGTCGCTCTTGACGAGCGCTTCACCAGTACCGAGCAGATTGCGAACATGCACGGCATTGAGATTGCCCACGACACGCCCGACAAGAAAGAAGCTCTGGCCAGATTCCTCGAGCCACATATCAGCCACCTTGCGTACGCGTCCAGCGACACGGCGGAGCTGCGCTGTCGTCACGCGTCACGTAAGGTCCAGAAACAAAAAAACCCGAATAATCGGGGCTTTGGCGGGGGTCGTGCAAGCTTCTGGCGGGTCTGCAGGTATCGCTAGAGATTACAGAACAGCATATCGAATTCGACTTCACTATCCGACTGCCGTGGTCGATGATCGCTGTCGGGACGAGTGAAACGGATATTCAGTGCATACTTGTTGGCACTGATTTCCGGGATGTAGGGATCGTCGAGCTTCAGGGAAATGCGTACCATCTGCGAGCTGCTGCCCCCGAGCATCATCTGGAAAGCACCATTGGCCGCCACGTGATGTTCGGCACGACCACTCGCGCGCAACAAGCGCAGAACGATGGCCAGGGCATCACGCAAAGGCAACATCGGTTGCAGCCAGCCCAGCAGGGCTTCACGCCGTGCGCCAGGCTCCTGATGCCGCCAGTAGTGGTACGACGGCAGGTCGAACTGGCAAACGCCACCGGGAATACTGGCGCGACTCTTGATACTCATCAGCCAGTCGTTGTCGCGCAGATGCTGACCAATCTTGCCGGTCATGGCAAGCAGCGCCGCCGACGCCTGCTCGATCTCCTGCAGGGCCACGTTAAGGGCTTCTTCCGAAATTTCCGGATTGTTGCGATAGGCGAGAAGACTTTGCCGTTGTCGTTCCAACTCCTGAATCAAGTCCATTTTCAGATCGGCACGCCCGGCCACATCGAGAATCTCGAACAGCGTCAGCAGCGCGACGTGGTGCTCGTGCGACCCGTCCGGCTGCATGAAGCTGCCGACCTTCTGGAATAAGTCCTCCAGACGCAACAGGGTGCGTATGCGTTCATTGAAAGGATATTCGTAGGTAATCACACTTCCGCCAACGTCAGAAACGGGAATTTTCGATAATTCTGAGGCATTTGCGAGAAAACCTCAACGCCCCGCATGAAGTTTGGCACTGGCCAGCTCGAGATAGCGCTGGTGCAGACCATCGATCTCGGGCAGCAAGGCGTCCAATCCACCATCGTTGAGCAGCACATCGTCGGCCACCTCCCGCCGCTGCGCACGCGTCGCCTGCGCAGCCATGATCGCCTGCACAGCCTCAACGCTCAGGCCGCTTCGCGCCGTGACCCGCGTAATCTGTAGGGCTTCGTCGCAATCGATGACCAGCACTCGGTCGGCGCGCCGGCGATAGCTCGCGGTTTCGACCAGCAAGGGCACCACCAGGAGGACGTAGGGTGCATTCTCGGCGGCGGCGCAGCAGGCTTCGCTGTGCAGCCGAATCAGCGGATGCAGGATCTCTTCGAGCTTGCTCTTGGCCACCGGATCGGCGAAGGCCAGGCGACGCATGGCAGTCCGATCGAGGCCACCATCGGCACGCAAGACGGCGTTGCCGAACGCCGCTTGGATGGCGGGCATCGCCGCACCCTGGGGGCCGCTCAGATCATGGGCAATGGCGTCGGTATCGACGAGCACCGCGCCACGCGCGGCGAAAAGCTCGGCGACCGTCGTCTTGCCGCTGCCGATGCCACCGGTCAAAGCGACCACAAAGCTCATGGTTTCGCCTCCGCTGCTGCCGAACAGGGGGCCGCGTCGGCCTTCGGCATAAGCCCAAGAATCGCCGCACGCACTGCGCCCATTTCCGCCGCAGGGCCCTGGATCTCGAGCGCACTGAATTGCGGCGCACTCCGGCGCTCGCCCACTCGGGCCGAGCGTACTCCCTTGGCGCGTAGCGCTTCGAGCCGCGTCATGGCGGCGTCCTCGCCGCGATAGGTGCCCAGGGAAACAGCCAACGGGCTGGAACCGCTGCTCGGCACAATGAAATAATCCTTTACACCGAGCTCCTGCAACTCGGCCACTTTCCGGTTGGCTTCCTCCCGGCTGGCAAGCGGAGGAATGAACACCCAATAGCCGGTGATCTCGCTGGCGCTACGACGTTTCGCCGTGAACGCTGAAAAGCGCTCCGCCAGCAGACGTTCCACCTCATCCGCGTCGCTGACAGCCAGTTTGCTCCATAGCTGACAGCTTTCTACAGGCTTCTTGTCGCTCTCGTCATCGACCACTTGCGCGACCACTTTCTCGACCTCCGTTTTTCTGTTTGTCGCCGGCGGCGGCTCGCCACGCGACACGATACGCACGCGCTCCGGCAGCAGTTGCTGGGCAAGGCGCCGTGCGTCGGGATTGGCCGACGCACCCAGGTAGCCCTGTGTCCATGCGAACAAAAGTAGATTGGCGAGCAGCAGCAGGAAAACGGCGATGCGCATCGAGACGGTCATCCAAGCTTGGGCAGGTGTTCGAGTGAAGCCCGGATGGCTTCAGCCGGGTATTCGAAATCATCGAGTTCCCCAGCCAAATACCGGTCGTAAGCAGCCATGTCGAAATGCCCGTGACCGGTGAGGTTGACAAAGATCGTCTTCGTTTCGCCAGTCAGCTTGCAGCGCAAAGCCTCGTCGATCGCCGCCCGCAGAGCATGATTCGACTCGGGGGCGGGAATGATCCCCTCGGCGCAAGCAAACATGACACCGGCTTCAAAAGTGGCGAGCTGTGCAACCGCAAGCGCCTCGATCAAGCCCTCGTGATGGAGCTGCGAGACCAGCGGCGAATCCCCATGGTAACGCAATCCGCCAGCATGTATTCCTGGCGGCATGTAGTCATGCCCCAGGGTGTACATCTTCATCAAGGGCGTGAAGCCCGAAGCATCCCCGAAATCATAGGCGTAGGCACCGCGAGTCAAGCTCGGGCACGAGGTCGGCTCGACGGCCACCAGCCGTGTCAGGCGACCGTTTCGGCCACCGGCAGCATTATCGGCGATGAACGGAAAGGCCACGCCCGCAAACGACGATCCGCCGCCACAGGGCGCAAAAATGACGTCCGGCCAATCACCGACCTTGGCGAACTGCTTCTTGGCTTCCTGGCCGATGATCGTCTGATGAAGCGCCACGTGATTGAGCACCGAACCAAGCGCGTAACTGGTATCGGCGCGCCCGGCCGCCTCTTCGACGGCCTCTGAAATGGCAATCCCGAGCGAACCCTGGTTGTCGGGATCGCTGGCCAGCAGATCGCGTCCGGTCTGCGTCATCGGCGACGGGCTGGCAAATACCTCGGCACCCCAGGTCTGCATCATCGAACGCCGGAAGGGTTTCTGCTGGTAGCTGACCTTGACCATGTACACCCGCACCTCAAGGCCAAACATCTGGCCGGCGAAGGCCATCGAACAACCCCATTGGCCAGCACCGGTCTCGGTGGTGATCCGTTTGATTCCCGCCTGCTGGTTGTAGAAAGCCTGCGGTACGGCGGTATTGGGCTTGTGCGAACCAGCCGGGGAAACCCCCTCGTACTTGTAGTAAATCCTGGCCGGGGTGCCGAGCACTTCCTCGAGTCGACGAGCACGAATCAAGGGCGACGGACGCCACAGCCGGTAGATTTCGCGGACCGGCTCGGGAATCGGAATCCAGCGCTCGCGCGACATTTCCTGCTCGATGATCGCCGCCGGAAAGATCGCTCCCATCTGCTCCGCTGAAACCACCTGGCCATCCGCGGCGAGCGGCGGCGGAGGCGGTGTCGGCAGGTCGGCGACCACGTTATACCAGTGCGTCGGAATCTCGGACTGATCGAGGGTAATGTGCAGCGATTCCACGGAAGCTCCCCTTGTTCTTCTTGTTCAGCGAATCACCGAAGTATACCCCGGGATACCCTGGCGATCCGCTTCAGTCATCGGCGCTGGCAACGCCGTGCGACGTCAGGCGCCGGGCGCAGTGAAGCTGGTACTGGTCCTGGTAACCACGCCATCGTTGTTGAAGTGGACGTTGAAATACCAGGTCATGCCCGGCTCGACCTTGGTCTTCCAGTCCCACACCTTTTCCTGTTTCAGTGAAAAGTACAACTCGTGCGCCGGTCGGCCGAGCAGGTAACGCACCTCGTCGCTGCTCATGCCCGGCCGAACCTTGGCGAAGTTCTCCTCGGTCAGCACCTGCCGAACTTCGCGCAAGAGGTTGTCCGGAGCGATGACCAGCATGTAGTTGACGATGCCCTCGGGCGTGCGCGGATACTCCCAGACCCGCGTACCGTCGGTTTCCACCCACTCCAGGCTTGGCTCGCCCATCAGCTTGCGCACCTCATCGGCGCTGGTGATGCCGGGCTTGAGCTTGCTCAGCTTGTCGGCGTCGCATGCCGAGAACGCAAGAGCGAGCAATCCTGAAAGAAAGACACCTAGCAAGAGTTTGATCGACATGTTTTGCTGCGCTCCACTCACAGCGGCTAGAATCGCTGCCACGAAGCCACGAGTATAGACGACACAAGCACATGGAGGACTGGTGAGCCCGAGCGACTCCGCGACTAACGCTCATGACATTCGAGACGCCCCAGATGATGAAAGTCATGACCGTTTTCCCTCTTCCCTTGCAGTGGGGATTCCAGCTTGCACGCCGGAATCGTTCGCCGGGCAAGGAGCATGCTCCCTGAATTCCCCGCCTCACCCCGCGAGGGGAGAAGGGAGTTTCGTGAGTGGCGTACGCGACTTTCACGTCAAGCAAGCCACCACAACACAGTCGGCAAGCGTGCCGGACGCGACCGCCAGGATGGACCTTGAACGCGAGCCAGCGTAACTACCCACCCGCCTCCCTCGCCTGGAGTGTCTGGGGGCTGGGCGCTCTGCTCTATCTGATCGGTTTCTACCAGCGCGTCGCACCGGCGGTAATGACCGACCAGCTGATGATCGACTTCTCGATCGGGGCCACCGAACTCGGTAATCTTTCCGCCTTCTATTTCTACTCCTATGTGCTCATGCAGATCCCGACCGGGATCATCGCCGACCGTTGGGGACCTCGCCGTCTGCTGACGGCGGGTGCGCTGCTCGCGGCACTCGGCAGCATGCTGTTCGCCAGCGCCCCGGATCTGTGGTGGGCAAATAGCGGACGCTTGCTGATCGGCGCCTCGGTCGCAGTCGCCTTTGTCTCGATGCTCAAGCTGGCCAGCCACTGGTTCGCACCCCAGCAGTTCGCGCTCGCCTCCGGGCTGGCACTGGTCTTCGGCGTCGTCGGCGGGGTGATTGCCGGCGTCCCCTTGCGAATGCTGATCGAAGCTTGGGGCTGGCGTTCGGTGATGGGCGTCACGGCAGCGCTGACCGCCCTGCTGGCAGTCGCCATCTGGCTGCGCGTGCGCGACGACCCAGTCGACTTCGCCTACGAAAGCCATGCGCCAACGGCACACGGCAGCGGCCATCACGGCTCGATCCTGCGCGGCATGGCCGAAGTACTTTCCTACCGCAACACTTGGATTCTGCTGATCACCCCGATTGGCATCGCCGGATCCGTGCTCACTTTCGCCGGCCTGTGGGGCGTCCCCTTTTTGCGCCAGGTACATGGCCTCGACACCCGCAGCGCGGCGGCGGTCACCTCGTTGCTGCTGATCGCCTGGGCGGTCGGCGGGCCTGTCCTCGGTACCCTCTCGCAGCGCATGGGCCGCCGCCGGCCGCTCTACGTCTGGACGACCGCCGCTGCGCTCGCCGGCTGGCTGGTGGTCATTTTCGCGCCGCTACCGATCTGGCTGCTGGTCGTCACCCTGCTGTTCACCGGCCTGGTCTCGGGCAACCTGATCATCGGCTTCGCTTTCGCCAAGGAATCGGTGCCGGCACGCCTCATGGGCACCGCTTCGGGAATCTGCAACATGGGGCCGCTACTCGGCGGCATGTTGCTGCAACCGGCGGTCGGCTGGGTACTCGACGACAATTGGCTGGGCGCCACGGCGGCTGGCGTCCGCGTGTACGACGCCGCCGCGTATCAGGCCGGATTCAGCCTGATGGCCGGCTGCCTAGTCGTTTCGCTGTGCCTGATCCCATTTGCCAGGGAGACTGCTTGCCAGCAGAGCACATGACGCGGCGCCAATACGCTGCCAGTAGTGGGTCGCGGTCGCCGCAGCGCCGAGCAGGCTCAGGCCCGCCATGCCGAGCGCCAGGCTCAGGGCCGATTCGCAGAGCACGGGCGCAATCAGGGCGGCAGCGAGCACATTGACGGCAGCCTGCACGAACGCCTGGCAGGAAGCGGCAAGACCGCGCTGTTCGGGGAACATGTCCAGCGCCAGCAGGGTCAGGCTGGGGAGTTGCAGAGACATGCCAAAGGTGAAGACAAACAGCGGCAACACGCTCCACGGCAGCGCCGCTGCGCTGCTCAGATTCCAGCCCACGTTAAACGCCGCTGCCACTCCCATTACCAGGTAGCCGATGGCAATCGTCCCGGCGCGTGAAAGCCGGGTGGCAAGCACGCTCGACAGGCACGCGCCAAGCACCAGGCCGCTCATCGCCGGCCCGAAGAGCCACAGGAAACCGGTGGCCGAAACGCCTAGATGATGGACCAGGAAGACCGGCGCCGACAGCACGTAGATGAAGAATGCGGCGAAGTTGAAGGCCAGCGCGCCACAGATCAACAGGAAGGACGGCGCGCCGAGCAGACTACGGTATGCGCTTGCCAGGTAGTCGACGCGCAGCGACTGGCGGCGGTGCTCGGGCAGTGTTTCCGGGAGAAACTTCCAGCAAGCCAGCCACAGGGCACCGCTGAGGAAAACCAGGAGCGCAAATACCGCCCGCCAGCCAAACCAGGTCTGCAGCCAACCGCCAAGCAGCGGGGCGATCATTGGCGCCAGGGCAAACATGATCATGATCTGCGCAATCAGCCGCTGCGCCGGCGCGCCGTCGTAGAGATCGCGAATGATCGCCCGGCAGACGATCATGCCGGCACCCGCGGTCATCCCCTGCAAGGCGCGCAGCAGCCACAGGTCTTCGATGCGAGTGACGAAGACACAACCCAGCGAGGCCAGCACAAAGAGCGCCACCGCCACCAGGATGACCCGGCGCCGACCGAACGCGTCGGAGATCGGGCCATGCCACAGCGTCATCAGAGCAAAGGGCAACAGGAAAGCGGTCAGCGTTTGCTGGACTTGCTGCGGCGTCGCCAGTAGCGACTCGCCAATTGCCCCGAATGAGGGCAGATAGGTGTCGATAGAGAAGGGACCCAGCGTGGCCAGAGCGGCCAGCACGGGGGCGATGCCGCGCGGTGCGGGCAAGGTTTCCGAATCAAGCACGTCATTCTTTCGCTATCCGACGGTACTGCACGGCCTCAGCAACATGCTGCGCCTCGATCGTACCAACCCCTGTTATATCGGCAATGGTACGGGCCAGCTTTAGCAGACGATGGTAAGCGCGGGCGGAAAGATCGAAGCGCCTGATGGCCTGTTTGAGCAAGGCGGCAGCGGCCGCTTGAGGCTGGCAGAAGTCGTCAATTTCCCGGCTCGTCAAATGCGCGTTGGCTTTGCCCTGACGCTTGATCTGCAGCTCCCGCGCCAGTGCGACACGGCAACGAACGACCGCCGACGCTTCGCCATCCGGCAGTCCTTGCAGCGCTTCGGCTGGCAGGGCGGGAACCTCGATCTGCACATCGATGCGGTCGAGCAGCGGCCCGGAGAGCCGGCCCCGATAGCGCCGCACCTGCTCGGCAGTGCACCGGCAGCGGCCAGCCGAATCGCCATGATATCCGCATGGACAGGGGTTCATCGCCGCGACCAACTGAAACTGGGCCGGAAACTCTGCCTGGCGGGCAGCGCGCGAGATGTGAATCCGACCGCTGTCGAGCGGCTCGCGCAGCGCCTCCAGTACGCGCCGATCGAACTCGGGAATTTCATCCAGGAAGAGAACACCCTGATGCGCCAGTGAGATCTCGCCGGGACGGGGTAGGCTACCGCCACCGACCAGTGCAGCCGAGGAAGCGGTGTGATGTGGCGCGCGGTAGGGATGGCGGCGGAAGAGCTCGGGGCGAAACTGTCCGGCCAGGGACAAGACGGCGGCCGACTCCAGCGCGGCGGCCAGGGTCATCGGCGGTAGCAAGCCCGGCAAACGGCTGGCGAGCATCGACTTGCCGGTGCCTGGCGGGCCGGACAGCAAGATCGAATGTGCGCCTGCAGCCGCGATCTCGAGCGCGCGTTTGGCCTGTGCCTGCCCACGCACCTCAGCCAAATCGGGATAGTCACTGCCGACGGCGGTGCTTCCCTCCTCGGGCAGGCATTCGGCCAAGACCCCCTGCCCGGTGAGGTGGGCACACACCTCGAGCAAGGTATTGGCGGCCAGCACCCGCACCTGGCTGGCCAGCGCGGCCTCGCGCGCACTGCTGGCCGGCAGGACAAAGCTCCGCCCCCGACTACCGGCTGCGAGAACCATTGCCAGAGCGCCACGGATCGAGCGCAGTTCACCCGAGAGCGACAGTTCGCCCGCGAATTCGTGGTCGGCCAGCGCGGCGGCGGGAATCTGTCCCGAAGCCGCCAGGATGCCAAGCGCGATCGGCAAGTCGAAGCGGCCGGATTCCTTCGGCAGGTCGGCCGGCGCGAGGTTGACCGTGATTCGCTTGCTGGGGAAGGCAAAACCCGAGTTCTGCAGCGCCGCCCTGACCCGATCGCGCGCTTCCTTGACCTCGGTATCCGGCAAGCCGACCAGCGTGACGCTGGGCAGCCCCCCCGCGAGATGCACCTCGACGGCTACTTCCGGGGCAGAAAGGCCGTCCAGTCCCCGGCTATGAACAATGGCAAGCGACATCGTGGGCGATCGTCAATGCCGGCCATGGACCATGGGACGCAGAGACCAGCAGGCGGAAAGCGAAGCTGGGCGCCGACCTTCCCTGCTCAGGCCGAGGAGTCGGGTGGGTTTTCCAGCTGCTCCAGTCGCGCCTCGAGGGCTTTCAGCTTTTCGCGGGTGCGCTGCAGAACCTGCGTCTGAATATCGAACTCCTCGCGACTGACCAGATCGAGCCTGCTGAAGAAGCTGGCGAGCAGCGCACGTGCGTTCTTGTCGATGTCCGCAGCAGGACTGGCCGCGATGATGCCACCCAAGCGGGCGCCAAGGTCTTCGAGAATTCTGGGGTCGAGCATGGGAATCACCGACGGGCTTTGGTTTCTGAGTGCGCCGAGTTTAGCACAGGCGCGCCATGCAACCGGACACGTGCCACGGACCACGCACCACCATGGTGCGCTGGCGTATAAAGGCTGCGCTATCGCAGTGCAACAAGCAGAGATGGGCGCTGCACAGAGCGCGCAGACTATTGATTCTACGCACAAAACAATCCTGGCACGAAAGATGCTTTTTCCTGATTGGCAATTCTTTTCTTTGGTCGCTTTGTTTGAGGGCTCACACATGAACGACAGTGCTCCTGCACCGATGACTGCCACCTCATGGCTGCTACGCAGAGCCCAGGCCATTCCTCAACAGAAGACGCCGCAAGGCCGGTCGAGCGCAGCGTCTGGACAATTTTTGTTTCAACCGGAGAGGCTTCGCCCTCTCCTGACATGGAGTGCAAGATGAAACTGATTACCGCCATCATCAAGCCGTTCAAGCTTGACGAAGTACGAGAAGCGCTGTCGGCG
>ERZ761603.1970-NODE-1970-length-14688-cov-11.312103_pt1 | contig 14688 bp, 17 predicted proteins | sample MGYA00511879_ERZ761603 | MGnify/ENA primary metagenome ERZ761603 (study PRJEB28899, sample SAMN02850040) | bioreactor sludge metagenome | biome: EBPR Sludge; feature: EBPR Bioreactor; material: flocular biomat | place: Australia: Thorneside Wastwater Treatment... | reverse complement strand
CGATGCCCTTTTGCAGTGCGTGCCGCCAGGCGAGTGCGACAAGCGGGAGTTCGCGCAGGGCGCGGCCGACGAGAACCATGTCGAAGTGATCGTACTCGCCGGCGGCGAGGTGTCGGGCGCCCCAGCCGGCGGGTTCGATCACATACGGAGCGGGCGGCTGGCTGAAGTTTTGCAGCCGATGGGCGACCGGCGGCGGGGCAAAGATGGCCGGATACGGGCAGGTGCCGTGCAGCGGGCAGCTCGCACATTCCTTCTGCCGCGTCATGCAGGCGAGCTTGCGGAGGGCGTGCCCGAACGCGCCACGCAGCGCGGAACCGGGCCATTCGGGCAGGTTGAGCGGGGTGGTGGCGCGCAGGTGGAAGCGGTAGCGGGCGAGGGGGAGCATGGTCAGGCGGCCATCCAGCGACGGATGCGATCCGGAAAGCTGCGGACGTCCTTGCCGGCGACGACCGCGATGTCGAGTTCGGCAGCGCGGGCGGCGTTGTGTTCGTCGAGCGGGCGGGCCGAGAGGAGCATGCGCTGGTGCATGATGCCGCCGGCGCGGCGGGCCAGGCTGTCGAGCTTGTACATGATGTCTGCATCCTTGGCGCCGTCGCGCCCGAAGCGCAGCGTTTTGCATTCGATGGCCAGTAGCCGGTTTCGGTGAACCGCAAGGGCGTCGATTTCGTTGGTGGTGGTTCCATCGTCGGCGATGATGGTGGCGCTGACGGCGTAGTCCCGCACGTGGCAGCCGCGCAGTTTGTGGAAGACGTATTCTTCGAGCCAGCCGCCCCCGAAATAGCGGGCGGATTCGAGATCAGCGAATTCGATGCCGGTGTCGCCATCCCAGGTCAGCAGGTCGTGGGAGGACGATTTTTTCAGGAGTTCGGCAAACGGCCGGGCAGGGGCGTAGTCGAGGTCCTGCCGGGGAGTGAACTGTCCGTTGTGGGTTGCTCGCTGGGCGAGCATGTTGAGCGCGCCGAAAAAGCCGCCGAGCCGGTCGGCTTTGTCGCCGAGATCCTTGGTGAGGAGGCCGCGGGTTTCCACCGTCTTGATCCAGGCCTCGTCGCGGCTCTTGACTTCGCCGAGGCGGAAGCCCTGCGCGCCAAGGATGTCTTCGAGGCTGACGAGATCCTGCATGGCTTCGCAACCGCGTCCGCGCGGACGTAGCCAGTCGATGCGCTGGTGGCTGGTGTCGGCATAGAGGAGGCCGACCGCCTCCGCCCCGAGTACCTGGAGGGTGTCGGAGAGGATCAGCGCCATTTGCTTGGTGCCGCCGGTGGTGTTGAAGACGACTTCCTTGCCGTCGAGCTGTTCGGCGATACGCAGCGCTTCGGCTTCCAGTGTGGCCAGATTGCTGTCATCGAACGCCTCGATACGCGAGGCGATGTCGTGGCGTTTGAGAATTTTTTTCAGCGCCTGCGCCTGGGCGCGCATGGCCGGGGTGGCAAGTATCCACGCTTCGGCAGGCCGGACCTGTAGCGCGGGAATCAGGTTGGCGAGGTTCTGGCCGGTGGCGATGCAAAGCAGGATGGGGGCGTTCATGCCGGGATATTTCCGTGGGCGGCGCCGATCCGGCTGACCCGGTATTCTTCAAGCCGCGCCTTGAATGAGGTCAGTTCGTAGGACGAGAGTTCGCGCCCGCGCGCATGCTCGGGCAGGTCGAGGGTGAGGTTGAGGTAGCGGGCACCGCGTTCGCAAACCGCGGCGGCAAGATGCACGGGCAGGGCGCCGCTGACGGTGTCGCCGGCGGCGATCAGCGAGGGGTCGAGATGGCTGGCGTAGCGGTCGATGTGCAGGCCTTGCTCACGCGCCCATTGCCGGGCGCCGGGGTGGCGGGTGATGAACCAGGTGGTCATGGGGCCGCGATCGTCAGCTCAGCCCGCGCAAGGTATTGAGCTTGAGCTTTTTGCGCGCGTCCTTAAAGTCGACCGCAACCACCCTGGGCAGCCAGGTTTCGATGGCGTCGGCAGCGGCGGCTCTTTCTTCGGCGCTCCAGTCGCCGCATTCCAGCGCCTTTTTGGCAATTGCGGCGGCTTTCTGGTGGTCGGCGCCGTTGGGCTTTTCCTTGCGACCCATGAGTTGTTCGGCCCGTTTTGCAAATTCGGCCACGAAATGTTCAACGTCGCGCATCGCTGCGCTGAGACTGGCAAGGCGCTGGGCGCGTTCGGCCGCGGCGGCTTGACGGGCTTGCTCGGCTTGTTGCCGGGCCGCTTGTTCGGCACGCAGTGCGGCCTTGTTCGCTTCGGCCTCAGCCTGCGCTTCGGTAAAACGCGCATGAACGGCCTGCATGTCGGGGCGGCTTTGCGCTTGCTGCTCGCACCAGGCACGCAGCTGCGGCAGATCACCTTGCGGGTCGATTTCCACCAGCGCCCAGCCGAAGGGGATGAGGTGCTTCTGGTCGTTGGCGTTCTGGGCGGCGAGCCAGAAGGTCTTGGTGGTGCTCTGGAAGGAAGAGCGATTCTTCCCGTCGGGTCCCTTGCCTTCCATGATCTTGATTTGCGCCACGCCATCGCCGGAAAGGGTCTTGCCTTCGGCGCCACCGTAGCGGCCGAGGCGGATGAGCATGGCGCGACCACTGTCGAGCAGAGGCTTGAGTTCACCGTTCAACAGCGCTTCGATGCCCGTTTTCCAGGCGGGGTTGACCATGCCGCGTTGGTCGAGCCGAGCGATTTCGGCGCGCAGGCGCGGCAGGTGGTAGCGGTTGCAGTCGGCGGCGAGTCTGGCGAGATCGCCGGGACGCAGGTTTTCGACCGGGGTTGTCTTCCCATCGGCGGGCAAGGCGCCGAGGTTGTGGACGGTGATCTGGCTGTGCAGCGCCCGATACTGGCCGGGGGCAATGCATTCCTTGCGGGCGGCAATGCCCCGGGGTTGGCGTTCCTGACCCTGCCGGTCCAGAACGCGCTCCTTTTTGCGGTTGACCGCGTAAAGCACCTGCCGGTCAATCTGGCCGCGAGGCATGAAATCCGCCGGCTTCAAGAGACGCAGCGGGCTGGTGGCGAAATCTCCTTCGAGCAGGCGCTTTTCCAGTTTGCTCGAATTGCAAAGTTCGTCCCGGTCAGTGACCCGTTGCTGCCGGTTGATGCCGTCGAGCAGTGCCGTGCGCAGCGCGCCCTTGAAACTGCTGCCGGGGATGCACGGCTGTTTGCCGGCATGGCTGGCGCGTTCGACAAACAACTGGTTGAACACCCGGTTGCCATCGCTTTCCCGGTTGGCAACCTTTCCGACCTGCTTTTGATAATCGGCAGCCAGCCCGCTTGCGACGGGAATGAGTACGTCGGCGTGCGGCATGAAGTGGCTGCGATGTTCGCGGAAGAAGCGCTGGATGCCGAGCAGGTCGGCCTTGTCGCCGAGTTCGCCAAGGCGTTTGGCGAGGTTGTCGGGGAGTGCGGCCCGGCTGGGGTCGAAGCCGTAGAGAATTCCGTCCTCGATGACGTAGTTGGTCGGCTCGAAATCTTCGCCGCAGCCGATGTGGATGGGCGCCAGCGGGGTCAGGGCCAGGGTGGCGTTGGTGAGGAATTTCATGCGGACATTTCCGGAAGGTGAATGCCGAAGACCGGCGCGTAACCCTGGGCCACGGTTTCTGGATGCGATGCGGAAACCCCGCCGATGCCCTGACCGATGAAGCGGCAGTCGGACGCCGGTGTTTCCGGCCAGAAGACGCTGCCGCTGCGGGTCATCAGGATGGGGCGCTTGAAGGGGTTGCCGGTATGCACGGCGATGTCGCCATGCCGACCGAAGCGGGTGAGCGGCTGGTAGTGGCTGCGTTCCTTGCAGAAGCCGAGGCCTTGCGGCGCGCAGGGGCCGAGGGTGAGCCAGGCGTTGGCGGGTTCCGGCGACCGGCCACTCGCCAAGGGTTCGGGTTGCGCGTCGCCGGAGAGGCGGAATTTTCCCAGGCCGATGCTGGCGTCGCGGCCATAGCCGGTGTCGCCGATGTCGCCAAGGGCGGCCAGCAGGTCGGCCAGCGTCAGACGCTGCTCGTCGATGACGAGATAAACGTCGAAGGCCAGGCCGGGGGCAAACCAGGTTTGCGGCTGGGTGTAAGGCGCGAACTGCCCTTCGCCGGTCGTGCCGGTCCGCCGGTTGATGCTGTTGTGCGCCTGGGCGTGTTCGCTGTGCAGCGGCCCGTTTTCGGGAGTGATGCGTTGCGCTGCCTCGCTGTCGCTGAGGGCGCGCGATTGCCATGCTGCGAGCGGCGCCCCGGTTTCTTCAATCGCAATCCAGCGCTTCTTCTTGAGCGTTTTACGGTCGACCACGGAATCCTGCAAAAAACTCGAAGGCAGGCTGGGCAGCGGCAAGAATCCTTGCGGGAATGCGTCGGAGATGACGGCAAACGGCTGACCTTGCGTGTAACCCATCAGCAATTCGTTCAGCCGGTCGTTGCCCAGGCGATGCCGCAAGGCCCAGCACAACTGCCCGAACAGGGTGTCGCCGGCCAGCGGGGTGCCGAAGGCGGTGACGGGTTGCAGGGTGAGGCGGTAGGTTTGCATGTCAGCGCCCTTGGCGCAGGAATTCAGAGGTCAACATCCATACCGGGTGACGTTTGCCGGACGACAGGTCACTGAAGGGAAAGGGGATCAGGATGACGCTGCCGGCTTCAACCATGATTCCAGGCCTCGTCGGCGTCGTTGTTCCAGATGCTGTTCATGACCGGTTGCCGGGCTTGCTGCAGGTCACGGTGCTCGGCAATTTCCTTTCGTACACCCGGACAATGGATGAAATCCAGGGTTTCCTGCGCCTGTGAATCGGGCAGGGCGTGCACGGCTTCGCAGATTCGTTGTGCGAGCAGGGCATTGCTCATTTCAAACTCCTGTGCCGGGGAAGGGTTTGACTGCATCGAAGCGGCTTTGCTGGTCTTTGCCGTTGATCCGCAAGCCGGTAAATTTGACCTTGCCATAGCCACGGGAACCGGAGCCGCCGAGGCTGTCGTGCTCGATCAGCTTCAGGCCTTGCAGCACGGTTTCCAGCAGCGATTCGTCGTCGCCATCGAGTTGTTTGACCGACAGGCGGAAGACGAAGCGGGCGCCAGAGGGCACCCGTTCGGTGTTGCGCGGATGTTCGGCAACACCGGAAATCCGGTTGATGCGGTTCTCGCTCTTGACTTCGGTGAGCATCTGGTTGTTGTTGCGAACCTGTGTTTCCCAATCCGGGCAGAGGGCGCAATCCCAGAAGGACAGGCGGGTCGGGCCGAGTTCGGCGGCAAAATCGGCGGCATCTTTGAGTTCGCCACCTCCGACGCCGAACAGTTGCAGGATGCGTTTGACTTCGGCTTGCTGGGCGCCCTGGCACTGATCGTGGGCGCGTTTGTCGAGCGGCGCCTCGCGCACGGCGCCGCTGCGCCATTCGAGCAGGCTGCGCATCTTGCCCTTGAGGCTGGAGCCGGGAATGTAGGGCGCCTGCGTCAGCGGATGTTTGACGACGGTGTTGTCGACGCCGCCGATGTGCATTTCGGCATCGCCGGCGCCGATGCGCAGGCCGGTGACGAGTTCAAGCGTGGCTTCGATGGTGTTGATGGCGGTGAGTTGCATGGCGATTTTCCGGTTCAGGCAGCCCGTTTTTCAGGCGGGAGCGGCAGTTGAAAGCGGCCTTCGACAATGCCGCGCACGCTGATGTCTTCGTCGATTTCTTCCCAGCGCAGGGCGGCGCCATCAAGGCGCAGCGTGGCTTGGGCGAGCTGTTCGTCGCTGGCGGCGGCGAGCAGGCGAAAGCGCGTAGCGGGAAAGCCGAGGCAACGCCCGTCGGTGAGTTCGACAAAAACCATTCTTTCCTCAACCCAGACGCGCAGGGCGCGCGGGTCGGTTTCAAGGGCGGAAGTATTCATGCCATTTCTCCAGGAAAGATGCTTCATGTTCAATGGTGGCGGCTTCGATTCGCCGCAGATCAATCGGTTTCACGCTTTCGGAGCGGGCAAGGCGAACCGGCGACAGCCAGAACTTGCACTCGCCATGACCCGTGTCGACATGGATATGCGGCGGCTCGCTGCCTTCGTCCGAATAGAAGTGGAAGCGCCAGCCGAGCAGGCGAAGGACGGTGGGCACGGCTATTTTTCCTCCGCCTTGTAGAAACCCATGAAGGCTTCCATGAACAGCTTGGCGTGTTTCAGGGTTTCGGGGCTATCGACTTGCGTGATGACATGGGCGAACAGCTTTTCGTAGCATTCGTCGACGTGTTCGCGCCCTTTCGCGTAGGCAACCTTGGCTTTCATCATCTTGATGTAAGGGGCGAGTTCCTTGTATTTGGCGGACTTGGCCTCGGCATTTTGTTCGAAGGCCACTTTTTCATGCCACATCACCAGTTCGTCGTAGAACTTGCGCAGTTGGCTGGATTTGTTTTTCCCTCGGGCCAATCTGCCGGCTTCTGCGACGACTTGCGCCTTTTCTTGCGCAATATCGGCAAACAACAGTTCGGGCATGGCCTCACCAAAACGGATGTTGCTGACGTCGAAGGTCTGTGCCGGCGGGCGGCTGTTGCGGTCGTTGTTGCCGCCTTGGCGGGGTTGTCCGTAGTTCATGTTCTGCCTCGCTTATCGCTGACGATAGAAGAAGTTGAAGAGCGGGATGCGGAAGCGGCGGCCCAGTTGGCCGATGCCGCGCTCGCCGAGGGTGGTGGCCAGGCGCGTTTGCGCCATGTCGCGCGCTTCCGGCTTGAGTTTGTCGACGACATAGCGTCGGGTGCGATAGACGAATCGGCTGCGCCACATCGGGGCTTCCGGATTTTTGGCATCGCCGGCCAGGTCGATCAGTTTGAGCAGGCCATTGAGGTAGCCGGTGGTCAGGTCGTAATCGCGGTTCAGTTGCTCGAGTTCGCTTTCGACGGCGCTGACCTTGGCCCATTCATCCCAGCGGACGATTTCCCCGAACAGGCTGACGGCATTCTTGCCGCTGCCCTTGGCCGCTTCCAGTGCTTCTTCGGCCTGCGCGGTCAGGGTGTGGATGGGTAGCCCGGGTTTGCTCATGACCATGCCCGCCGAAAAATGGATATCGGGATTTTCGGCGACAAAAGTCTTGAAATGCCTGGCCATGTCGGCCGCCAGTTTTTGCGTGCCGCGCCACGGGCCGATCAGGAAGAAGTCATCGCCACCGGCGAAAACGGTATAGGTGTTCGGGTAATGGGTGGCGCAGTAGGCGGGGAGCCAAATGGCGAAGAAAGCGTTCATCTGGCGGGAAAGCGCGGCCATTTTGGTGAAGGTCGGCTCGGCCAGCCCTTGCTGGAAGATCCGGCCGAGGTTGTCGACGTCGCCCTTGAGTGTCATCAGCGCGGTCTGGCCTTGCCAGCCTTGACGATCCCCGCGTGGCGTCTTGTCTTCGCAGGCGAGGTGATTCAGCGTTTTGCCCTGGCCAGCCGCGGCCTCGAAATCGACCTCGCTTTCCCAGCGGCCGTATTTGTCGCCGGCCCAGGCGTCGGCTCCTTCAAAACGCGGAACGTAGGCATTGATGTAGCGGCGGGCGTAGCCATGCCAGAGCAGGTCGGTCAGGTTCTCCGGCAGGCTGAAATCCCAGCAGCGCAGGAGTTGGCCGGACTGGGCAAGCGCGCCAAATCTTCCGGTGATTTCCTCGTCGCGGGTGAAGCCGATGCGGTAGCCGAAGATCGGATTCTCCAACGTCACCACGCTGCCGGACCGCAAGTCGGCTTCGTCGCGGACGATCAACAGCCGGTCCTGGCGGGCCAGTTGGGTGCCGAGTCTGATCTGGTCGCGCGAGAGCGCTGCCGAGCCGCTGGCGTCGGCAGGCAGGCGATTGTTGTAGGGGCAGGCACCTTCCGGGTAGGCAACGGCGAAGACGGTCGGCGCGTCTTCGGTCAGGTCGAAACGCTTGAGCTTGGACCGTTCAAGGTCCGCAAACAGGGCATTGATGAGCGCGCCGAAACGGCCTTTGAGAAAGTCGTTGCAGCTCGCCTCCTTGCCCACCAGACCCAGGCCGGCCAGACCGAAGCCGTGCTGGAGGAACCATGCGTTCAGTTCATTGCGGGTTGCCGCGAGCTTTTTGCGAATCTCCGAGGTATTGGGGGCGACGATCAGAAACTTCCCGGCCGCGTTGATGATCTGCGAGGTCGGGGGCAGTTCGCAGGCTTCGAGAATTTTCAGGGCGGCGAGTTCGGTGAATAGCGAGACCTGGAAGGAGCGGCCACGCAGCAGTCGGGCGGCCGCTTTACTGGTTTCTGCGCCATCGGAAAAGATGAAGTCCTGGATGCCGAAAAAATCGCCCTGGATCAGGAGGAATTTCCTTTCATCCCAGTCGCTGCGGTTTTGCAGCGCGCCAGCGGCCGTGTCGTCGGTCGCTCCTTGCGCGTCGTGCCATCGCCACAGCGCCGTCGCCAGCGCGGCGGTGGTCTTGCTGTGGTCGTAGAGGGAGACGTCGGGCTTGACGCCGAAGGCGGTTGCCGAGGGAATGGCATGGGTGAACGTCTGCCAGGCCGTATCGAAATGGTCCAGCCAGAGCGGCCATTGCTGGCGATGGGAGCGAGGGATGGCATCAAGGCGGGCGAGAAAGCATTCCCAGAGCGTGCGATATTCGGCCTGGGCCGGCGCGTCGGTTTCCGGCTCGTATCCTTGGCGCTTGACCGGAAAGAGGCTCTCCGGCGTCAGGGACTTGAGCGGGTAACGCCAGTGCAGGCTGGCTGGAGAAACGGGCCTGACGGCGTCGGCATCGAGGCGGATTTGCTCGAACAGGGTCAGTTGCCTGGCCTGGTAGTGGTTGCGCCCGGTGTCGGTCTTGTCGTCGCCGCTGTTGTAGCGCTCGAATTCCTCCCGTTCGAAGCCGGAGGCGACGCGGTCAGCCGTTGCGATGATCCATTGCAGGAAGGTCTGCGGCTTGTGATGCATGGCTGCCGCGTTGATCAGCGAATCGGTGATCTCGGCATCGCCGTGTCGGTTGGCGAAGGGGTTTGTGTCACCCCGAATGAGATCGGGGGCAAAGCGCTCGACGCTGTCGAGCATCAAGGCTGTCCACGCAGCATGTCGATGACTGTGGTAGCGACCTTCCCGGAAAGGACAGTATTGCGTGAGGTGCGCATCCAGCCGTTCGCGGTCGACGTCGCACAGGGCGGCTCTTTCGGCGAATTTTCCCAGATCGTGCAGCAGGGCAGCGAAGGCAACCCGGCAGGAACTGTCGAGAAGATGGATGGCGTTGTTCATTCTGTTGTCCCGATCAAGCTGCAAGGATACCCCAGTTTCCCGTCTGTCATCTTCCGGCAAGCTTGCCATGTTCATTCCCAGATGACTTCGTCGGCCTGCAGGCGCAGGCCGTAGCGGGTCAGCGGGCGCCGGCCGGTGCTGGCGATCAGGTAGGGTGTTGCCATCAGGCCAAGGCCGTTTTTCAGGAGGCGATTGATCTTGGCGCATTTCTGCTCGAAGAATTCCTTGCTGAATCCGCCTTCTTTCGCCAGCATTTCGGCGGTTTTTTCGTAGTCGACCGCATCGATGCCGACCAGCCGCGCGTAGAGCGAGAGAAACTCGCCCGGGTCGGCGTCGGTGTGGCGAACGGGCGCCTGGCGACAATGCGCGCGCCGGGCGAACCAGGCGTACCAGGCGAGGAGTTGCGGCGGCAGGGCAATCCCCGACCGGCCGCAGGTCAGTTGGCGACGGGCGAGGTCGACGCGGAGCGCGGGCTTTTCCAGGTGCGCCTGGGTGGCGGCGACGGCCTCCGAGAAACTTTGTCGCATGGCCAGCACGGCGGCGGGTAGCAGCGGGCGGAGACGGACAAACGGGATTTCGGCGAGCATGACGCGGGCGTCGGCGGTGTGGATGGGCCGGCCGTCACGGGTATGCAGCAGGCGCGGCACGGCGGGCGGGTAGTAGAAATCCGGCAGCGACTCGAAGGGGTCGGAGACCAGGACGTGCGAGAGCCTGTCCTGCGGCCGGGCAGCGAGCGACAGGCAGTAGCCGAGGTAGAAGCCCATGGTCTTGCGCCCACCGGCGATCGAGACGTGGAGTTCGCTGGCCGGTTCGGCGGTGAACTCGCGCACCAGGGCATGGATCGTATCCGCGGCCTGTGCATTGTCTTCGGGCGTGCGGATGTCGGCGAGTGGGTTCCCGTTGCGGTCGGCGATGGTGTGGATGTGCGCCGGGGTAAAGGCGATGCCAAGGGCCTGCGGGTAATCACGACAGAACGCATGGAACTGGCCGGCGACCGGATCCAGCAGCGAAAGCCGGGCGCGTTCGGCGCCGTCCTGGCTGGTGATGAGGTGGATCTCGTCGGGCACCCAGGCGGGGCTTTGCGCAACGCACAGGGCATAGAGGGTTTCGGTGACGATCTGCGGCGAGAGGCCGGTGACCGCCAGCAGGATGCGTCTGGGTGGCATCGCCGTATTATGCCGCGTTGCCGGCGCAAGCACCGGCGAGCGATGCCGGCAGCCCGGTCCATTGAATGCCCTCCGGCAGCGTGGCGCGGCCGATGCGCTCCTGCAGGCCACGCGACGGTAGCGGGTAGCAGCGCACGTCGTCGGTTTTGCCGTCGATCAGCGTGTCGACCGCAGCGAGGCACTCGGCGACCTGGCGTTCGTTGCCGATGAACAGGAAGATGCTGTATTCGATCGGCGTCGCGCGATTGACCATGGCCCGATGCACGCGGCCGAGGCGGCGCGGGTCGGTGATGTCGTAGCCGATGACCCAGGCGTGGCTCATGCGCCCTCCCTTCAGACGGGCGCCGGCTCGGCGGAGACAGCGTGCGCGATATCGCGCACGGCCTGATCGAGTTCGCGGCGGAAGTGCTCGGCGCGCGTTTCATAGGCCGTGTAGTAGCGGCTGCGCCCGGCCTTGCCGAGCAGGCAGCCGGTCTGGGTATTGGTGAAGTCGTCGCTGGTCAGTGTGGCCTGGCGGAACAGTGTCAGCGCGAAGCGGTCGGCCTGCGGGCGCAAGGCTTCCATGACATCGCATGCGAGCGACTCGCGGCCGAAATCGAGGCTGTGATAGAAACCGATGAAGGGATCCAGCCCGGCGCCATACAGGGCGAGCGTTGCTTCGGCGTGCAACAGCGTATACGTGAGAGACAGAACGGCATTGAGCGGGTCGCGTGGGGGCTGGCGGTTGCGCCCGTGAAAGTTCAGGCTGGCCGGGACGATTTCGGCGAGCGCTTCGAAATACGCGGCGGCGCAAGCGCCTTCGAGGCCGCGCAATTTGGCGATGCTTTCCTGATCATCGACCTGGGCGAGCATGCCGGAGATTCTCCTTTCGCAGACACCGAGCGCGTAGCGGTGCATGGGGTCGCTGTCACGGCGTTCGCGAATCAGGTCGAGCTGTCCGGAGAGCTTCGCGGCAACGATGGCGCGAGAAAACCTGAGGCAATAGTCGCCATCGAGCGAGAGGCGGTACTGGGCGATCCGTCGCGCGGCGTCGTTGTGCGGTCGGCCGAGGAGCAGGCTGGGGGTGCCCTTGCGGCCGGAAAGGATGACGACGCCGATGTCGTGTTCCCCGAGTTTGCCGAGAAGGCTGGCGCACAGCTTGACGTCGCCGCGCAGGAAGACGCGGGAGAGCGGCTGGAGCGGAACGGTGCCGACCCGCTCGCCATTCTCGATGAAGACCAGCGCTTCGCCATCGGCTTTCAGTTCGACATTCCTGCGGTCGACGTAGAGGCTGGTCATGGTCCGGGGGCGGGTCAGAGAATCATGAAGGCGCCCTGGTGCGGCGGGACGGCAGCGCCAAGGCAGGAAGGTTGTTGGCGGGGGTCGAGCTGGAACACATGGGCGCGGTCCACCGCGAGATCCATGCGCACGATCAGTCCGACCTTCACATCGCGCAATTCGGCGGGGGTCAGCCAGCACTCGAAAAACGATTTCTGACCGCCAACCCGGTAGCCGCGCAGGAATCGGTGAACGCGATGCAGGCGCCGCGGGTCGGCGATGTCGTAACAGATCAGGTACAGCATTCGGGCAGGGGCTGGCATGGGGGCATCATAGGCAGGAAGCGCCGCCCGGCGGGTCGCGGCAAGCTTGCCGTAAGCACCGCGAGCCTGGCGGCCTCGTCCTGATGAGTTCTGCTGCCGGGGTCAGGCGACAGGGGCTTGCTTGCCCCGTCGCGTGGTCAGCGCCGTCTCAAGGTCACGATAAGGGAATCATCCTGGCCACGTACTTGGCGAGGATCTTGTAGGTGTCGCGATCGAACTGCGGGCGGGGGGCATCGCGCAGGGCGTCGAGTTCCTCCTGGGAGCGGGCGCTGCCGAGGTAGCGCCAGCCGTCGATCAGGTGGGCTTCGTCGCCTTCGCGGATCAACGCCGGACCGTTGACCGGCCAGGAAACGAGCTTGAGCCGCGCCAGCGCAGCGACCAGGCGCATCGAGTGCCTGGAAAATGGCTCGTTGCCAACACAGGCGCCCTGACAGCGCTTGATCTGGTAGCCAAAGCATGGTTTTCCGGGAGCGGCCGTTTCCAGACCGAGCAGCACGTCACAAAGTTTGTGCTCGGCGGCCAGCGCGCGCAGCGCCTCGCTGGCTTCGTTGCTGCTCTTGAACAGGCCATAGGACGCGCCATGAATCCCGAAGTCGAGATCGCCCGCCGCGGCGAGTTCCGGACGCAACCACCCTTCGCCCGCGTCGACCAGCGTCCACGTGCAGACCTCGTCGTTGCCGCGCAGGCGGCGGTTGTGGCTGGGCTGCAGCTGCTTGACCAGAGCCGCTTCCTTGAGCAGGGCGCCGATTTCGCCGGCGGTTTCAATCCAGTCGATGCGCCTGACCTGCTGGGCGAGGTTCATTGCCCTGGCCGAACGGTGGTCGGCCGCAAAATGCGCGAGCACCCGCTGGCGGATGTCTTTTGCCTTGCCGACGTAGAGTGGCAGATCGTTGTCGGCGTAGAACAGGTAAACGCCGGGTATGTCGGGCAAGTCGTCGACGATGCCGGCATCGAGATGTGGCGGCAGGCTGGGGCGGGCGCTCTGCGCCTTGAGTGCGGCGTCGATTTCGTCGCTGCTGCGGTCGACGAGGATTTTTTGCCAGAATTGGCGGATCAGTTGCGCATCGGCAAGCGCGCGGTGGCGGGCACCGGCGGCCAGATGGTGACGCTCGATCAGCGAATCCAGGTTGTGTCGTTTGTGTTCCGGGAACAGGGTGCGCGACAGCTTGACCGTGCACAGCACCGGCGCCCGGAAGGTGACGCCGAGACGCCTGAACTCGTTCTTCAGAAAGCCGTAATCGAAACGCGCGTTGTGGGCGATGAACAGCCGGCCCGCGAGCCGGCGCAGGGTTTCGTCGGCAACATCGGCAAAGGCCGGCGCAGCAGCCACCAGCTCGTTGCTGATCCCGGTCAGTCGCTCGATGAACGGCGGGATGCGCGTGCCGGGGTTGACCAGTTGCTGCCACTCGCGCACCGATCCGTCCTCATCGACTTCGACGATGCCGATTTCGGTGATGCGGTCGCTGCTGGCGGTGGCGCCGGTGGTTTCGAGGTCGACGAAGGCCAGGGCCCGGGCAGTCATCGGCAACCGCTAGATCGTCTGCGTTGCGGCGCGCAGGCTGCTGTCGAGATCATCGCGGGCGAGGGCGACGATGTCCGGGTCGAGAATTCCCTTGCCGACGAATTCTCCCAGCGTCTGCGAAATCTCGTCGAGCCGGTGCGCGCCACGGTAGGGGCGCACCTGCGCCAGCGCCTGGAAGACATCGGCGACAGCGACGACGCGCGCTTCCGGCGCCAGCGTCGGCGCCGACCGGCGGAACGGGTAACCGTGACCATTGAGCGCTTCGTGGTGAAAGGCTGCCCATTCGGCGACGGTCTCGAGACCGGGGACATGGCGCAGGATCTGGTAGGTCTCGAAGCTGTGGCGCTCCATGACCGAGAACTCGGCGACCGTCAGTCGCGCCGGCTTTTCGACAATTTCATCCGGCACGCAGAGCTTGCCGATGTCGTGCATCAGCCCGGCGATTTCCATCTTGGCCAGCGCATCCGGCGCGAACCCCATGCGTTCCCCGAGATAGCGTGACAGTTGCGCGACGCCGAGCGAGTGGGAAGCGGTGAAGTGACTCTTGGCATCGACGATGCTGGAGATCAGCCGCGCCACATGGCGGAACTGCGGGAATTCGATGGTGACGCTCCACAGCGGCAACTCGAGTTCGTTCAGGTAGGTCTGGACGTGGCGTGGCACCAGCGAGATCCAGAACGCCTCGCGCGAGGACGCCGCGAGGAAGGCGTCGACCACCTCGCGTTGCAGGACGCTGCCTGACAGGGCCGAGATCTCGCGGCAGATGTCCGTGCTGTGGAACAGCGGGTTTTCCAGACCATGCCGCAGCAGCAGCGTATCCACGCGGTCGGCCAGGTGGATCAGGTTGCTGTCGATGGCATCCGCCTCGCCGAGATCTGCCGGCAGTTCGACCCACGGCGTGTGGTGGTGGCGGACGGCGTTGGCGAGCAGCGAGAGGTGGGCGAACGGCTGCATGAGCTGGAACGCGCGCTCGCAGTGCGCCTGCTTGTCCACGTCGGGGTCGTCCGCGACGAGCCGGCGGTGCTCGGCGGTGGACGAAACCCCCATGTCGTGCAGCAGACCGGCGAAGACGAGATTCTCCAGGCGCACTTCGGGCAGTCCCAGCAGCAACGCCGTCTCGCGGGCGATCATGGCGACGCGCTTGCCATGCTGGAAGTCGCTGACGCCGACCAGGTCGAGGGCATCCGAAACGGCAAACACGGCACTTTTCAGGTCGATCGTGATGGGCATCTTGCGCTCGGTCGGTCTGGACGAGAGAGAAGCATACCACTACCACTGGCGGCTGAAATGGCGTTCGCAAGGGGTTGG
>ERZ761603.1968-NODE-1968-length-14693-cov-14.638407_pt1 | contig 14693 bp, 9 predicted proteins | sample MGYA00511879_ERZ761603 | MGnify/ENA primary metagenome ERZ761603 (study PRJEB28899, sample SAMN02850040) | bioreactor sludge metagenome | biome: EBPR Sludge; feature: EBPR Bioreactor; material: flocular biomat | place: Australia: Thorneside Wastwater Treatment... | reverse complement strand
GTCGTAGCCGGTGATCTGCGACTCAAGCTCGTCGAAACCGGGTGTCGATGCCTGGCTGATTCGCGACAGGCGGCGCATCAGTCTTTGCTGGGCGAATGGTTGCGATGAATCGGGTTTGCCGAGCAGGTACTCGGAGCCACGCTTGGTGACCACCACCATCGAGCTGGCTTCAAGGCTGTATCCGATGATGGGCGAAGTCCTGATGTGCGAGGAAGAGGGAAAACGTGGATTACTCCCGTACACTCGCCCCTCGATGCATACCAGCGTCTCCCCCTCGCGGGTCAGGAGTTCGAGGGTTTTCCAGTTATTGAGAATATTCATGAGGCTCCTCACCCAGAGCACAACGCCACGCGCCGCAACGGGGGCCCGATTGTAACCGAAAACGAAGCAGCCAAGCTCTTCCGCACGTCGGCAGGAAGTTCTCATCGGTGAACAAAGCAGGATCCATGCCCTAATCATGCAACCCAAAGCTATTAATTTATAACAATGGCTTAACTGCCGCAGGCGGTGGCGTGACGAGGCTCTGTGTAAATTCTTCCGACAGTCAGTCGGCGCCGGCGACTGTTTGAGGTCAGCCGCGCGTCGAGCGTTGCCGAAGGTCAGGGATCCGGGTCGACCGGGAGGAGGGCGTCGACTTCATCGTCGCCAAGCGTTTCGATACGCGCTTGTTGTCGTGCGAGCACTTCGAGAGTGGCTTCGGAAGCATTGCCGCCGCGCGCCAAGCGGCGGTGGATGCGCTCGACGAGCTGCGCCGGGTCCGCGGCTGGTGCGACGATGGCGAAGGCGGCGCCGCTTTGCTGCGCCAGTGTACGGAATGCGTCGCGGCGCGCGCGTTCGAGAAAGGCGGCGTCGACGATCACCGACCAGCCGGCGGCCAGCAGCGAACGCGCCAGCTCGAGCAGCCGGCGATACGTGCGTGCGCCAGCTTCTGCCGTATAGATACCGCCGTCGAGCGGAGATTGGCTGCTGGCGCTGGGCGCGACGGCATACATCCGCTTGCGCTCGATGTCCGATCGGATGCACAAAGTCGCCGCCAGCGGGTCGGCCATCAGCAGCCGGCGCGCGGCACGGCTCTTGCCGCAGCCGGCGGGACCGTGGGTGATCACCAGCCGGAGCGGCGGTGGTTCAGCTAGCTGCTGCGCGAGCTGGAGGGTGTCGGTGGCTTTGCGGTGATCGTCCCGGCCGACCTGTCGGGCCCGTATGGCGGTGACCTTGGTGCGGACAAGGGCCCGGTAGACGGCGTAGAAACGCAGCACCGCCGCCGCTTCGTAATCACCGCTGCAAAGCAGCCATTCGTTGAGCAGCCAGCCCGCCAAGTCGGGCCGCTGGTGGTCGAGCAAGTCTACATAGGTGAAGGCGACTTCACTGGCTACGTCGATCCAACGCAGTTCGTCGCTGAACTCGATGCAGTCGAACAGCCGCACATGCCCGTCGATCAGGACCAGGTTAGCGAGATGCAGATCGCCATGGCATTCGCGCACGGCGCCTTTTGTCTTGCGCTCAGCGAAAGACGGCAGCCGGCGCTCGAACTCGTGCTGCGTCCACCGGGCGAGCCACGCCAGACGCGGTTGTTCGCCCGCGTTGAACAAGGTCTGCAGTTCAGCAAAGTTCTCGACGGCCTGCGCTCGTATTCGCGCCGGCGTCCCGAAATCGCTGGCCGCTGGCGCGATTGCCGCACCGTCGTGGAAGCTCGCCAGTGCGGCGGCGAGGTCGGAAATCTGTCGCCAGTGCAACTGACGCTGCGCGCACAGATGGTCCAGCCGGCTGTCTTGTGGAAAGCGCCGCATTTTCAGCGCGTACTCGATGATCGTGCCGTTACCGCCGAAGTGTGGATGCTCGGCTTGACCCGTGATGACGACGACGTCGAGATAAAGCTCCGGCGAGAAGCGGCGGTTCAGTCGCAGCTCTTCCGCGCAGCAAACCTTGCGCTGCTGCAGCGTGCCGTAATCGAGGAAAGGCAGCGTGACGGCCTTTTTGATCTTGTAGGCGAAGTCGCCCGCCAGCAGCACCCACGAGGCGTGCGTCTCGATGAGCTCGACGCTGGGCACGGGTTCCGGGAAACGAGTTGGATCGAGCAGCGCTTCGATCAAGGGCGGTCGTGTCTGTGGCATCGGTCAGGTAGACGCCCGAGAGCGGAGCAAGGCCTTGCGCCCCTCCTCCAGAACTGCCATCAAGAGGGCACCCGCGACTGCCAACAGCCACGTCCACCCAGCCAGCGGCGCTGTACCGAAAAGCCAGTTGCCGGCTGGCGAATAGACGACGAGGGCGATCAGCGCGAGTTCGCTGACCACGGCCAGCAGAAGGTAGCGGTTGCCGGTCAGCCCGTAAGCAAACAACGAGGCTTTTGGATGACGGCAGAGGTAGACGTTGATGACCTGCATGACGACGATCGTCATCAGGCACGCCGAGGTTGCCTGCAAGTAGAGCGGGTGCAGACGGTCGAGGACCTCACCGTACTGCCAACCGGCAGCTCCGAGAACGGAGAAGAAGACGATCATCGCCGCTGTGGCCTCCAGAACGCCGAGGAAGAGGTAGGCGCGAGCGAGCACTCCCCACGACAGCAGGCGCTCACCGGCTGCGCGGGGTGGCCGCTGCATGACCGCCGGATCGGGCCTTTCGGCTCCGAGCGCGAGCGCCGGCAACATGTCGGTGCCGAGGTCGACGGCCAGGATCTGAATGACGGTCAGCGGCAGCGGTACGCGGAAAAGGACAAAGGCCAGGTAGGGAACGAGTTCGGGAATGTTGGAACTCAGGATGTAGGTCAGGAACTTGCGGATGTTGTCGAAAACGGCACGCCCCTCCTCGATGGCGGCGACGATGCTCGCGAAGTTGTCGTCGAGCAGGATCAGATCGGCCGCAGCCTTGGCGACGTCGGTGCCGGCGATGCCCATGGCGATGCCGATGTCGGCGGTCTTGAGTGCTGGCGCGTCATTGACGCCGTCACCGGTGACGGCGACGATTTCCCCTTTTTTCTGCAGTGCCTCGACGATCCGCATCTTCTGTTCGGCCGCCACGCGGGCGAAGAGGATTTCGGGCGCGTCGAGCGCCAGTTGCAGTTGGGTGGACGACATCAGGCGTAGCTGCTCGCCGGTGATCACCGCCGGTTGTTCTGCGTGGATCAACCCGATCTGGCGAGCAATCGCCAGACCCGTGCGCGGGTGGTCGCCGGTGACCATGATGATGCGGATGCCGGCCGCCACGCACTGCGCGATGGCTCCCGGAACTTCGGCGCGCGGCGGGTCTTCGAGACCGATCAAACCGGCGAAGGTCATTTCCTCTTCGGCGGCTGGCGTGCTCTCGTCGCCCAGCGTGCGCTGCGCGAAGGCGAGGACGCGCAATCCGGCGCCGGCCATTTCGTCCTGCGCTGCCAGCAGGCGAGTTCGTACGGCCGGATCGAGCGGCGCGACACCGGCATCGAAACGGACAAAGCGACAGCACGCGAGCACGGTTTCGAGCGCGCCCTTGGTGTAGAGGACGCGGCCTTGCGGCGTCTTAATGAGCACCGACATGCGTTTGCGGTCGGTGTCGAAGGGGATTTCGTCGACGCGCGTGCAGTCACCAAGGTCGCCGGCCAGATTGCGGCCGAGTTTGGCCAGCGCGACTTCCATCGGGTCGCCGCGCAGGATCTGCCGGCCTGCTTCTTCAACGCTCTTCAGGTCGTGGCAGAGCGCCGCGTTGACGAACAGCGCCTGATGCTCGCGGGCGACGTGCGGACGGCTCGCCAGTTCGGACGGCGTCATGAAACCGCCACCCAGCCAGAGGCGGTGTACGGACATCCGGTTCTGAGTCAGCGTCCCCGTCTTGTCGCTGCAGATCACGGTCGTAGACCCGAGCGCCTCGACTGCCGGCAGGTGTCGTACCAGCGCGTTGCGCCTGGCCATGCGTTGCGTCGCCATCGCCAGCGACAGGGTGACCGTCGGCAGCAGTCCCTCCGGGACGTTGGCGACGATGATTCCGATCGCGAAGAGGACGTTCTCCCACGGCGGCAAGCCCATCGCCTGGCCGACGAAGAAGAGTACGACGCCGATGCCGGTTGCCAGGCAGGCGACGAGGCGCGACAGGCGGGCGATCTCGCGCTGCAGCGGCGAGCTGGCCTCACCGGCGGTCTGTGTCAGATGTGCGATGCGGCCGAACTCGGTGCGCATGCCCGTGGCGTAGGCGACGGCCTGCGCCTGGCCGGAAACGATCGAGGTACCGGCGAGCACGAGGTTGTTCGCTTGCAGCGGTGATTCCTCGGCACTGACCTCAACGTTGCGCGGCTTGGCGAACGACTCTCCGGTGACGGTCGACAGGTTGACGCGCAGGCCGCAGGCCGACAACAGCCGGCAGTCAGCGGGAACAAAATCGCCTTCTTCGAGGAGGACGATGTCGCCGGGAACGATCTCGCAGGCAAGGATGCCGGTGATCTCGCCGGCGCGTAGGACGCGCGCCTTTTGTGGCAGCAACTGGCGCAGCGCAGCGACCGCGCGTTCGGCTTTGTATTCCTGCCAGAAGGAGAAAAGACCGTTGATGATGATGACGCCGATGATGGCGACACCGAGTCGCGCCATTCCCTGGCCGGGATCGAAATGCTCGGCGATGAAGGCGAGGGCGGCACCGATCCAGAGGATGATGGCGAAGAAGTGCGTGAACTCCTGCGCAAAACGCAACAGCAGGTTCTCGCGCTCGATTTCCTCGAGATGGTTTGGCCCGTACTCGGCCAGCCGGCGCGCCGCCTCGGTGGCGTCGAGCCCGGCGCGCGAGCTGTTCAGGCTGGCCAGCGCCTGCTCAGGTGTGAGTGTATGGATGCGCAAGGGGCAAGGGTCTTGAAGTCGGCTGCCACCGCTCGCCTCAACCTGAGCGTGGCGGTTGCTTCCCGCGCCAGACGGAGAGCAGGGTTGCGAGTTTATCGTGCGGCGAGAGGCGCTCGTCCGACAGGGCCTCAAGGAAGTCCGACAGCCGTTTTGACTTGAGAATCGCGAAACCGGTCAGCAACGCCGAGAACAGGAAGACGACGGCGAACACCAGCAGTCGACTGGACAGCGGCTCCTGCGCCGCGTCGATCAGGTTCATGCCCAGGAAACCGGTACTGATGGTCGCGATCAAGCCCGCGGTCGTCACCACCGTCAGGCGGACCACCGTGTTTGCCTGGCGGCGCAGGCTGTCGGAGTCGAGGTATTGGCTCATGTCCTGGATCTCCTCGCGCAGTTCGCTGAACAAGCGTTCGGTGCCGAGGTGTTCGCGTGTCATGGCAAAGAGCGCTCTCGCTTGCGCCTGATCGGAGATCTCATAGAACCAGTAACGATGGGTAAAGCGGAGAAAGACTTCAAGGACTTCGCGTATTGCGCGCTTGAAGCGCTTGACCGAATCGGCGTTGCCGATCTCGAGCCGGTTGAGCGCGGTCACCAAGCGGTCGGAGAGCATCAGCAACGCCGCCTTGTGGAAATGCGGAATCAGCGCCAGGAGAAAAAGCTGATGCCGGAATTGGCCGAGCAACCCATTTTCGGCGCCCATGAAGTAGCGATTGCGCGCGCTGCCGACCATGATGAAAGCGTGGCCGCAGGTGAGCAGGCGCGTTCCCGGGTGCTCGGCGCCGGGATGCCAGTAGCGGTCGTAGCAGTAACGGGACTCAAAGCGTTCGAGGTGCTCGTCCGCATACGGGAGCGTATCGCCCTCACCCGGCCCGCTGACCAGCACCAGGCGCGCAAAGTCCGCTCGCGACAGTTGACGAGGATCTTCCATCGCCAGGTAGGCGAGCAAGGGCATGCGGTGATACTCGACTTGCCGGTAGCGCACCGGGCCACTCTCGTCCGAGTGATGAAGGACCAGCGGTCGCAACAGGAACTCCCAGTGCGACGACAGGCACGGCGCTCGGAAGCGACTGACGAAGGAGAGGTATTTCTCCCGCTTCTCGTAGTCGGATACCGCGAGTACGCTGCCGTCCGAACCGATCCATTCTGCACGACGCAGGCAGTGGCCACCGCTCCCGTCGTCGTCCCAGTACGGCGGATAGGCGCGGCCGAAGCGATAGAGCGTATCCTGGACTCGCGGCAGGTCGAGATTGTCGGCGGCGATTTCGACGACCAGAATGAGGACGTCGATGTCGTAGAAGAAGTACAGATCAACGTGAATGACAGCAAAGGACAGCGCCTGCTCGCTGTCCTTGTAGGTCAGCCGTACCTGGCTCACGTCCTGACGGCGGAAGATGCGAATCGGCGACTCACCGTAGCGCGCGCTGTGTACATCGTCGCTGTCCTCGCCATACAGGAAGCGCTGGACGTAGGGCAGGAAGGTGACGAACTCGCTGTAGTGGCGCTCCTGGAATTGCGCCGGGTCACCGCAAAACTCGTCGTCGAGTTCGTGCCAGGGGTTGTCTGCGTTTTCGCGTTCGAGGAACTGATAGTGGTGCTGGTGCGCGCACGCTTTGGCCAGCGGCATCAGTTGCAAGGGCCAGAGCAGGATCTGGCGAAAGTGGCTGACGCGCACGGCCGGCGCTGACGCATTCCGGTTCATCGGCGCTGCATGCAGTCAGGCCCCAATCTCGGCGAGCAGCTTGCCGATCATCCGCTCGGCCTGCTGGCGATAGCCGCTGCCAAACAGATTCAGATGATTGAGAATGTGGTAGAGGTTGTAGAGCAGCTTGCGCTGTTCAAAGCCGTCGGCCAGCGGCCAGGATTCGCGGTAAGCGGCGTAGAAGCCGTCGGGAAAGCCGCCAAAGAGTTCGGTCATCGCCAGGTCAGCCTCGCGATCGCCAAAGTAGACGGCCGGGTCGAAGAGCGCCAGTATCCCTCGCTCATCGGTTGCCGCGTTGCCCGACCAGAGGTCGCCGTGAAGCAAACTTGGCGGCGGATGGTGGTCTACGAACAAGGCCGCCAGGCTGTCGACCAGGCGTTCGCCACGAGTGATCAATGTCCCGCCATAACCCCGCTGCTGCGCCAAGCGCAACTGCGGCAGCAGGCGGCGGCGGGCAAAGAAAAACGGCCAGTTGCGATGCGGCGTATTGTCCTGCGGCGTGCTGCCGATGTAATTCTCGCGTTGCCAACCATACTGCTCGCCGTGAATCCGGTGCAGCTCGGCGAGCGCGCGTCCGGCGGCGGTGCTGTGCGTCGCTTCGTGCAGGCGATGCAGGCGCACGTACTCGAGTGCCAGGAACGCGTAATCGCCGCCGACTCCGCTGGCGACGACCCGTGGAACGCGCAACGCGCGACAGCGTGAGAGTGCGTTGAGACCGTCGGCTTCGGCGGCAAACAGGTCGGCCTTGCTCGCCGCGTTGATCTTGACGAACCAGTGGGCGCTGCCGCTGCCGACAAGCACGGCGCGCGAGATCGAACCGCCGGCGATCGCACTGACGCGGTCTATGTCGCTTGCGCTGCCGGTGGCTTCGCTGATCGCGGCCTGCAAGGCCAGGCGCAACGGCTCTTCCAGGAGTGGCAGGTGGGGATTCATCAGCGGGTCCTAGCGCCGCCGGGAGCAGGCCAGAGCGTAGGCCACGTTGCCCGGATCGGGGCGGTCGGCTTTACTCGCGATGGCGGATGTGCTGTCATGCCGAAGTCTGGCGCCGCCTGTGCTCCCGCTTGCGCCGGGCGCCAGGGGAGTCAGGGGGCGATTCCCTGGGGAACGTACGGCGAATCGTCGTGAGCTGTCCATCTGCCGTCCCGCTTTCTTTTACTGGATTGGAGGTTGCAACTGTGAAACCGAGTGCCCTTCTTGCGTGTTCGTTGTGGGTGCTGGCTGCTGCCGGCTGTGGTCAGAAGGACGATACCGCCAAGGCCGAGGCGGCACGACTGGCGAAAGAGTCGGCACAAAAGGCCGGCGAAGCGGCCAAAGCCGCCGGTGCTGCGGTGGGCGCCGCTGCCGAGGCCGGTAAGGTGGTGGTCAAGGACGCCGGCGTTGCAGCCAAGGAGACCGCGGCCAGTGTCGGTGCCGAGGTCAAGGCAAAGACCCAGGAAGTGGTCGCCGCGACCAAGGAAGCGGGCAAGGAAATCGTCGTCAAAGCCGCCGATGCAACGAAGGAAGTCGCGGAAAAAACCAAGGAAGCCGTCAGCAAATAGCGGGTTGGCCCGTCGTTGGCGGTCTCGCTTCCGGCGCGGCAGACAGCAGGGGGCCGGCACCCCGGCGCGGGCGACGGTCATGCCGGTTGCTTTCCCCCCACCGCCGCCGGGGTCGGTTCACTCGCGCACAGATAGGGGAAAAACAGGCGGTCGGCTCCCAGCATATGGCGCGTGATCACCTCGTACGCGAGGAACTGGAAGACGTCGCCGACGCCACGGTGGCCACTGCGATAACCGTCCATCAATTGATGCGCAGCGGCGATCAGCGCCTGATGCTGGGCAACGTGCGCGGCAGCGTGCGGATAACCGGCCGCTACAAACACCGTTTCCTCCGCCGAGAAGTGGTCGAGGACGTCGGTGATCAGTGTGTGCACAATCGCATCGATACGCTCAGCAGCCTGGCCGGAGAGGATCGCCGACAGCAGGTCGTTGGCGTGCGCGAAAAGTTGTCGATGACCGCGATCGACGAGGTCATTACCGCATTCGTAAGCCGTATCCCAGACGAGCTGGACAAAGCTGGCGACCACGCCGGTGTCCGGCGCGGGGCGCGGCGAACAGTCGGGCGCCAGCTGAACCTGGTCGCGACCGCCCCGTTTTGCCCGGTACAAAGCTGTATCGGCGCGCTGAAACCAGGTATCCCAGGTGTCGCCAGGAGAGCATTCCGCAACACCGATACTGACAGTGACCGTTCCTACCCCTGGAAAGTCGGTGCTGGCGATCAGTCGGCGCAGGCGCTCAGCCAGCAGTGCCGCCGTCGAGCGAACCGTGCTCGGACAGACGACCACGAACTCTTCGCCGCCCCAGCGCGCCAGCGCGTCCGTGCCCCGCAGCTTGCCGTGCAGGAGCGAGGTGACGGTCTGCAGGACCTGGTCGCCGGCCGTATGTCCATACTCGTCGTTGATCGCTTTGAAGTGGTCGATGTCGACCAGCAGCAGACTCAGAGGTTGCTCGTAGCGATTCAGGCGATCCATTTCCCGGCGCACGCATTCCTCGAGCCGGCGCCGGTTCCAGGCGCCGGTCAGCTTGTCGGTACCCGCAGCCTGTTCGAGCTCGCTGATCGCGCGCCGTAGTTCGAGGTTGGCCTCCTGCAGGCGATCGAGCGTTCCCTGCATCGACGATGCTTCCGACGGTACCGTCTCATGGAGAATCGAAGCAATGGCTTGCAGTTCCCGGCTCGGTCCGAGGATCGGCAACTTCAGCCACAGATAGTGACGGCTCTGTCCGCCGACCGCTAGTTCGACCTCGGTATAGGTGGCCGCTCCGCTGTTGAAGAGGCGCTGATCGCAGGCTTCGACGTGGCCCAGCAGGCCCGGCGGGAGGAGATCGCGCTCCGACCGGCCATCGATGCATTCGCCGCCGTTGCCGAGCAGACGCTGCATTTCGTGGTTGGCCAGCCGGTAGCGTCCGTCCAGCCCCTTGACGCCGAAACCGATGTTCGCGCTCGCCGGCATCAACAGCGGCAGCAGACCGCCCATGTGGATCACGCCGTCCCGGGCCAGTGTTCTGATTAGTCGATCATTAGTCATCACCAGGGTACCGCAGCCTGTTTTCCTGTAGGGACCAGATCAGGTCTTGCTCTTCGCTTCTGCGCGTCAATTTGCTCAATTGATAGCATGGCGCATTGTGCCATCAGTGATGACCCTGCAGACAGGTATTAGCGCTCAACAAGGCAACAAAGTCGTCTTCTGGCACCGGAGGCGAATAGAAAAAGCCCTGCTGCACTGGACAGTGATGAGCAAGCAGGAAACGCGCCTGATCATTGTTCTCAACCCCTTCGGCGACCACTCGCATACCGAACTGGTGTGCGAGCTGTATGATCGAGAGGGCGATCGCGGCATCCTTGCCCCCTTTGGTGACGTCGCGGACGAAGGCGCGATCGATCTTCAGTTCATCGAGCGGAAAACGCTTGAGATAGCTCAACGATGAGAAGCCGGTGCCAAAGTCGTCGAGGGAAAGGGCAAAGCCTTGCGTGCGAACGCGCTCGAGGCGTGCGATCGTGCCCTCGGGATCAGCCATCAGCAGCGACTCCGTGAGTTCGAGAACGATCTGCTGGGGCGCGATCCCGGCCTCGCGCACGAGGGCGGCGCATTTTTCTGCGACGTCGTCCTGCAGGAAGCTTGGACTGGCGAGGTTCACCGAGATCGGGACGGCAGGCGATCCGGCTTGCGTCCACTGCTGGAGGTGGCGAGCCGTGTGCGCGAGGACCCAGTCGCCGATGGCGATGATCAAGCCGGTCTCTTCGGCCAGCGCGATGAAGTGGTTCGGCCCGAGCAGGCCGCGGCGCGGGTGTTGCCAGCGCACCAGGGCTTCTCCGCCACATACGCGTCCGCTGGTGGCATCGACCTTGGGTTGAAAGTACAGGCGCAACTGGTTTCCGCTGATCGCAAGACGTAGGTCGCTTTCAAGCAGGAGCCTGGCTCTTGCAGCTGAGTTCATCTGCTCATCGACAAAGCAGCAGCTAGCGGGGCCGGAAGCTCTGGCCGCGAACAGTGCCTGCTCAGCGCCGCGTGACAGCGCGTCGACCGAAGCGGCATCGCGGGGAAAAAGGGCAATGCCGATGCTGGCGGTCAGTACCACCTCTCGACCGTCTACGGCCAGCGGCTGGGCGACCACTTGCTGCAGGCGCTGGGCAACGACCACGGCCTGTTCCGGACTCGTGATTTCGAGCACGAGAACGGTAAACGAATCGCCATCAATACGGGCGACTTGTTCTGCCGTCCGCATCGGCGGCTGTAGCGCCAGCAGGTCGGTGCTGCGCACCGATGCTTGCAGGCGCTCGGCGACGACGCACAGCAGCCGGTCGCCAGTGGCTTCGCCGAGCGCGTCGTTGACCGTCTTGAAGCGGTCGAGGTCGATGTGCAGGATGGCGCAGGTACTTCCTTTGCGCTTGGCGCGTTCGAGTTCGACGGCGGCGAGTCGTGAGAAAAACTTGCGGTTGGCAAGTCCGGTCAGGCTATCGTGCAGGGCGAGGTGCTCGATTCGCTGCTGCGCCTCTACCCGCTCGCTGATGTCCTGTGTACAACCTTCGATTCTAATGATGCGGCCGGCCGTATCGCGGATCGCTTGTGCCTGCTCGAAGACTTCACACATTTTTCCGTCGTGCCGGCGGATGCCGTAAGTCGTCTGGTAGGGTTGTCCGTCGCTGAGCAACGCGTGGCGGGCGGCGGCAAGGTGTGTGCGATCGCTTTCGCGTACACGTTGCAACAGCAGGTCGAGCGTCGCCGCACCCGCCAGTGGCCAGTCATCGCCAAAGAGGAGGGGTATTTCGTCGGAGTAGGAGAGGCGTGCTTCGTCGGGCGACCACTCCCAGCTCCCCATGCGCGCCAGGCGCTGCGCGTGCGCCAGCCGTTGCGCACTGCGTCGAACCGCCTGTGCCGCTTGGCTGGCGCGCAGCGCGTAGCGCACACGGTGGGTCAGCAGCATCCAGTTCACCGGTTTGGTGATGAAGTCGGTGGCACCCGAACGGTAAGCCTCTTCGATCGATAAGGTATCGTTGAGGCCGGTCAGGAGCAGGATTGGCAGCCACCGTCCGCACTCATCGTGGCGCAACTGGCGACAGACGGCGTAGCCGTCGATTCCCGGCATCAGGACGTCGAGCAGGATAAGGTCAAAAGGATGTTCGGCGAAAAGGCGCAATGCTGTCTCACCGTCGGCGGCTTCGCTGACCACGAAGCCCGCGTGACGCAGCGACTCGCCGGCAAGAAGGCGGATCATCGCATCGTCGTCAGCGAGCAGAATGAGTCCAGCTGACTGCTCGGGGTTCATGGTCGAGACTCCTTTTCTGCGCTGGTTTCGGCACGGTGCTGCATTAGTGCTTCCCGAAATCGCTCATAGCTGCTGGCGAGTTCGTCAAGCCACCCGGTGGCGAGGGGTGTGCCGGAGCGCAGCGCCGCCTCGATCTCGCGCGCCTGCTCGGCAAGCGCCAGTGCGCCGACCGTGGCGGCCGATGATTTGAGCGTGTGCGCAGCGCGCTGCATCGTCGTTCTATCCTGCCGGTCGGTTGCGTCGGCAAATTCTGCAAGCAGGGTGCCGGCACTGTCGGCGAACATCTGCAGTACACGATCGGCGAATTCGGGGTTTGATCCGTCAGCGACCATCGGCAGCCTCTGGATGACTTGTGGGTCGAATACCCGCGCTGTTGATTGTTCGCCGCTGGCTGCCGGTTCGCTCGTCGCGGGCCGGGTTGCCGGCTGCAGATATCGTTCAAGCACTGCCGCCAGTTGCGAACGGGTGACTGGTTTGGCGACGTAATCGTTCATTCCCGCGTCCAGGCACAGCTCGCGATCACCGGCGAGGGCGTTGGCCGTCAGCGCAATGATGGGCACCGGCGTTCGTGCGGCGGCCTGTTCATCGCTGCGGATACGACGGCTGGCGGCATAACCGTCCATGACCGGCATTTGGCAGTCCATCAAGATCAGATTGTAGGTTTGACGAAGCGCTGAATTGACTGCCTGTGCGCCATCGTGCGCGTAGTCAACGCAGCAACCCAGGCTTTCAAGCAGCGCGCCGGAGATCTCACGGTTGACCGCGTTGTCTTCGACCAGCAGCACACGGCCGCTGAGACGATGGCCGTCGGGGAGTCTGCGGGGCGCCAGCACTGATCCCGAATGGACGGCGACGCGCTGGCGAAACCAGAACGTCGAACCCTGGCCTTCCGTGCTTTCGAAACCGACCTCGCCGCCCATTCTGCTCGCCAGTTCGCGAATGATGACGAGCCCGAGTCCGGTGCCGCCATACTTGCGTGTGGTCGAATCGTCAGCCTGGGCAAACGGAGCGAACAACTTGTCGCGAGCATCCAGCGGGATCCCGATTCCGGTATCGGTGACTGCGTAACAGAGCATGACCATGTCGTCCCCTGTGCTCGCCAAAGCATCGTTGCCGTCGAGCGCGGGTGTGCAGGTCAGCGAGACGGAAATGCGACCGTGCTCGGTGAACTTGACGGCGTTGCTGAGCAGGTTGTGGATGATCTGCTTGACGCGGAAGGGGTCGCCGACGACCGTTCGCGGAAGGTCGGGAGCGCTCACATGGTCGAGTCGCAAGCCTTTTGCCGAAGCCAGGTCGACGAAAGATTGTATGGCCTCCTCGATCACGCGCTGTGGGTTGAACGGGGTCTGTTCGATCTTCAGCTTGCCGGACTCGATCTTGGGCAGGTCGAGGACGTTGTCGAGCAGATGAAGCAGAGACTCGGCAGAAAGACGCAGTGTTTCGGCATGTTGCCGTTGCCGTGCGGACAGCGTCGTATCGAGCAAAAGGTCGGCCATGCCAATAACCCCATTCATCGGTGTCCGAATTTCGTGGCTCATGTTGGCAAGGAAGCGCGACTTGGCGATATTCGCGCGTTCTGCCTGTTCCTTGGCCGCCTGTAGTTGCGCGGTGCGCGAGGCCACTTGCTCAGCGAGCGTTGCTTGGTGCTCGCGCAGTTGCTCATCGCGTTGTGCCACCTCGTGCAGCATGTGGTTGAAACCCGTGACCAGCTCACCGACTTCGTCGTGTCGGTCGACCGGTAGACGCCGCGAGTAGTCGCTGTCTGCACCGATCCGACGCATGACGGCGGTCAGTTCCATGATCGGTACCGATACCGATCGCTGCAGGCGGACTGCAAGCAGCAGCGCAGCGCCAAAAGCCAGGAGCGTGCTGGCGACGATGGACAGCAGACGCTGCCCGGTCTTGGCCCACATCGGCCGCAGGCTGGAGCGGATGCTGAGGGTGCCGATCAGTTCGTCGCCCTGGCGAATCGGATAATTGATCTGCAGGGTATCGTCCCAATAGCTACTGAACACTACCTCCCTGTCGCCGTGGCCGGTCGCCGGCAACGGCAGGCTGTTGGGCGGGTACGATGCGAAGGCGCGGCCGTCGGGCAGCGTGATCGATCCGGCGAGAATCTCGGGCCGTGCGCGCAGGCCAGCGAGCGACTCGCTTGCCGATTTACGGTCGTCAAAAGCGATCGCCGGGGCGCTGCTCGCCGCCAGTAGCTCGGCCATTCCGATTAGTTTGTCGATTTCAGCGGCGCGACTGTCGTCTATTTTCCAGACGGCGAACAACAGCGTATTGAAGACCAGACCGGCACCGATCGCGAGGCCGATGATTAGCATCAGCTTGGCCTTGAGCGAGCGATCGGCGAAGCTCATGTCAGTTTTTTCCCTTGAAGTCCGTCAAATTGCGCGCCAGTCGGAGGAGATTGGCGCTCGCCTTGAGTTGAGACTGTTCGAGGACTTGGCGGTTGACCTCGAATTGCAGACGGTTGTCACCGTAGACGAGACCAATGGCGCCTCCGGCATCGATGAAGCCATCGGTGTCGCCGACCGTCAGCACCGGCTGTCCGGCCAGTCCACGCAGGACCACGGTCAGACGTCGGTTCTCGGAGGCACCGATAAAGACGACGTGGCAGGCTCGTGCTTCCTCGACGCTGACTACGGTACGGGCGGATACGGCGCGACCCTGTACCTGACGATTTTCAAGCGCGGCCAGCGCTCTGTCGACGGTGTCGCGACCCAGCAGGCAGATCAGCAGCGGCGCATCCCGTGCGTCGAATCGGCTCTCCGGCCACTCGACATAGCGCGCGAAGTTTAGCACGAAGGCTGCTTTCGCTTGCGCCTCGCTCAGGCTGCCTCTCACCACCCATCACTTTTGATGTAATCTCGGAAGCTTCTGACGTAATGGGTT
>ERZ761603.1960-NODE-1960-length-14724-cov-19.144795_pt1 | contig 14724 bp, 9 predicted proteins | sample MGYA00511879_ERZ761603 | MGnify/ENA primary metagenome ERZ761603 (study PRJEB28899, sample SAMN02850040) | bioreactor sludge metagenome | biome: EBPR Sludge; feature: EBPR Bioreactor; material: flocular biomat | place: Australia: Thorneside Wastwater Treatment... | reverse complement strand
GCGCGCGAGCCCTTCGCACGCGCCGTGCTGGCGCGTGCGCGCGCGTATGACGAAGTCCGGGTCCTGATCAATGATTCTCCGGCCCTGGCGGCGACCGTCGGCGCCGACGGGGTACATCTCTCGTCCGCACAGCTTTGGCGGATCGAGCGGCGACCGGACTTTCTGTTGGTGGCGGCCTCGTGTCACACGGCAGCTGATCTGGCGCGCGCGGCAGACCTCGCGCTCGACTTCGTCGTCCTCGGCCCGCTACAGCCGACGGCGAGCCATCCCGGAGCCGCCGGTCTTGGCTGGCGCCAATTCGCGCGCCTCGTCGCCGTGTCGCCGCTACCGGTGTACGCGCTTGGTGGCCTGCGCGCAGAAATGCTCGACACGGCATGCCGCCACGGGGGGCACGGGGTGGCGCTGATGCGCGCCTGGCCCTGAGTCGCCGGCGAACTTAATCGAGGGCGAGCAACTGCACGCTGCGTGCCGGAACCGTGCTCGTCCGTTCGCGCCGGCAGAGCGCAAACGGGTCCTGCGCGCTGCTGTCGCAAAGTTGCTGCCAGACGCCGGGAGGCAGCAGGAACGACACCGGAATCTCGTCGCGGTTGATCAGGCACAGCAGCGTCGGATCCGCTGGCGCCTTAGCGTCGGTCGCCGCCAGCGGCGCGAGTTGCAGGCCGAGGGCGCCGAGTTTCTTCGACTGCCAGTCGGCGACTCCCATCTCTCTTCCGGCGGGATGCCACCACACCGCGTCGACAGGGTCGCCGGCAGCGGCGACGCCGGTCAGCCAGGTGTGTCGCCGCAATTGCCGGAAGCGGCGACGGAGGGCGATCAGCCCGGCGACGAAAGCGCTCAGGTCAGTATCGGCGCTGGCCCAGTCGAGCCAGGTCAGCGCATTATCCTGACAATAGGCGTTGTTGTTGCCGGACTGGGTGCGGCCCAGCTCGTCTCCAGACTGCAACATCGGAACACCCTGGGCGATCAACAGGGTGGCCAGCAAGGCGCGCTGCAAGCGGCGGCGACGTTCGAGAACCGCCGGATCGTTGGTTTCGCCCTCGACGCCACAGTTGCACGAGAGATTGTGGCCGTGGCCGTCGTGATTGTTCTCGCCGTTGAGTTGGTTGTGTTTGTGCCGATAACTGACCAGATCGCGCAGCGTAAAGCCGTCATGGGCGGTAATGAAATTGATTCCGGCCTGCGGCGCGCGCCCGTCGTGGTGGAACAGCTCGCTCGAGCCGGCGAGTCGTTGTGCGAGTTGTCCGACCCCCGCTTCGTGGGTTAGCCAGAAGGCGCGCACGTCGTCGCGAAAACGGTCGTTCCACTCGCTCCAGCCCGGCAAGAAGCGTCCGAGTCGATAACCGTGCGGCCCCACGTCCCAGGGTTCGGCGATCAGCTTGACCCGCTGCAGCACGGGATCCTGGCAGGCGGCGTGGAGGAAGGCGCTGTCACGAGTCAGAGCCGCGGCCAGATCGAAACGGAAGCCGTCGACGTGCATGACTTCAACCCAGTAGCGTAGTGAATCGAGCACCAGCTGGAGAACGCGCGGATGGGCGAGGTTCAGCGTATTCCCGCAGCCGCTGTAGTTGTCATAGTCAGCCAGATGGCCTGCCGGCAGACGGTAGTAAGTGCGGTTATCAATACCTCGGAAAGCAAGTGTTGGACCGGCGGCGTCGGTTTCTGCCGTATGGTTGTAGACGACGTCGAGGACGACTTCGAGTCCGGCTGCATGCAGCGATCGAACCATCGTCTTGAACTCGGTAATGACGGACTGCTGCCCGCCACGCGTCGCGTAACGCGGCTCAGGAGCAAAGAAGGCAAGCGAGTTGTAGCCCCAGTAGTTGCCCCGGCCTTCGTTTACCAGGCGCTGCTCGTCAAGGAAATGGTGTACCGGCAACAGGCTGAGCGTCGTCACGCCAAGACGCTGGAAATGTTCGATCATGGCCGGCGCCGCCAGTCCGGCGTAAGTCCCGCGCAGGATTTCGGGGAGACCCGGGTGGCGACGGCTCACCCCCTTGACATGCACTTCGTAGAGGACGGTGTCCGGCCAAGGGATGGCGGGGGCGACATCGCCCTGCCAATCAAACGTCTCGTCGACCACGCAAGATTTCAGGCTATGCGCCGGATCGTCGTGCGCCGGCCACGAAAAACGGCCGGCGACCTCGCGCGTGTAAGGATCGAGCAGCAGACGCCGAGCGTCAAAACGATGGCCCTGGTCTGGCGCATGCGGGCCATGCACGCGATAACCATAACGCAGCCCGGGGGCGGCGCCGGCGAGGTAGCCATGCCAGACCTGATCGGTGCACTCGGGCAAGCGAGCCACACGCATCTGGCTGCCCTCGAAGACGCACAACTCGACGGCTGCGGCGTGCGCCGAGAACAAAGCGAAGTTGACCCCCTGCCCGTCCCAGTGCGCGCCCAGAGGCGTCGGTCGCCCGGAGCTCAGCCGTAGCAGGCCATCGCTCATGCCGCCCATTCGAGGTAGAGCGCCGCCAGCGGCGGCAGCGTGAGGTTGATCGACCACTGCCGGCCGTGGGCGGGAATCGGTTCTGCATAGACCGGGTCGTAGCCGTTGCCGACGTTGCTGCCACCGTAGTACTGCGAGTCGGTATTGAGACGCTCGATGTAGCCGCCGGGCAGGGGGACACCGATACGGTAGCCCTGGCGGACGACCGGTGTGAAGTTGCCGACATAGAGCATCGCCCGCGAACGGTCACGCGTCCAGCGGACGAAAGCGTAGACCGAGCACTCGGCGTCGTCGGCCGCCATCCATTCGAAGCCGGCCGGTTCGAAATCGACTTCGTGGAGAGCCGGTGTGCACCGATAGATGCTGTTGAGGTCACGAATCAGGTCGCGCACGCCGGCGTGCAGCGGAAAGTCGAGCAATCCCCAATCGAGCGAGGTGTCGTGGTTCCATTCGTTCCACTGTCCGAACTCGCCGCCCATGAACAGCAGCTTCTTGCCCGGATGCGCCCACATGAAAGCATACAGCGAACGCAGGTTGGCGAACTTCTGCCAGTAGTCACCGGCCATCTTGCTCAGCAAGGCGCCCTTGCCGTGCACGACCTCGTCGTGCGAGAGCGGCAGGACGAAGTTCTCGGTGAACGCATACATCATGCCGAAGCTCATCTGATTGTGATGATACTTGCGGTGCACCGGGTCCTTGGCCATGTAATCGAGGACGTCGTGCATCCAGCCCATGTTCCACTTGTAGTGGAAACCGAGACCACCCATCGACGGCGGGCGGCTGACCATCGGCCAAGCGGTGGATTCTTCGGCATGGGTGTCGGCCGCCGGGTGCTCTTGGCCGAGGACCTCGTTCATGCGGCGCAGGAAAGCCACGGCTTCCAGATTTTCGCGCCCGCCGTGCACGTTGGGGATCCACTGTCCTTCTTCGCGGCTGTAGTCGCGGTAGAGCATCGAGGCAACGGCGTCGACGCGCAGGCCATCGACACCATAGCGCTCGATCCAGAACAAAGCGTTGCCGATCAGATAGTTGCTGACTTCACGCCGGCCAAAATTGTAGATCAGCGTGCCCCAATCCTGGTGCATCCCTTCACGCGGATCGGCGTGTTCGTAAAGCGCAGTGCCGTCGAAACGGGCGAGACCGTGCTCGTCGTTCGGGAAGTGGGCCGGTACCCAGTCGACAATGACGCGCAGGCCCGCCGCATGGCAAGCGCTGACGAAGTTGCGGAAGCCAGCCGGGCGGCCGAAGCGGGCAGTCGGCGAGTAGAGGCCGAGCGGCTGATAACCCCACGAGCCGTCGAAAGGATGCTCGGAAACCGGCAGCAGTTCGAGATGCGTAAACCCCAGGTCAACGACGTAGGGGATCAGGGTGTCGATGATCCGCTGCCAATCGGGAAAACCGCCATCGTCGGCGCGCCGCCACGAAGCGAGGTGGACTTCGTAGATCGACATCGGGGCGTTCAGCAGATCACCGGCCGGCACCGACAAGGGGTCTACCGGCAATGGTAGTTCGGCGACGATCGACGCCGTCGATGGCCGCATTTCCGCCTCGAAACCGTAGGGATCGGCTTTCAGCGGCAGCAGATAACCGCCGTGTGAGCGAATTTCGTACTTGTAGCAGGCGCCGGCACCGACGCCCGGCAGGAAGATCTCCCAGATGCCGCATTCTCGGCGCAGGCGCATCGGGTGGCGACGCCCGTCCCAGGTGTTGAAGTCGCCGACGACGCTGACGCGCTGCGCATCGGGCGCCCAGACGGCGAAGGTGGTGCCGGCGACGCCGTCAATCTCGCAGAGATGGGCACCGAGGCGCTCGAAGGGGCGCAAGTGTGATCCTTCGGCCAGAAGCCAGGCGTCGAGGTCGCCAAGAACCGTCGAAAAGCGGTAGGGATCTTCGATTTCCTGAACTCCAGCTTCCCATTCGATGCGCAAGCGATAGGGGAAGGGATTGCGGCGACGCGGGATGATGCCCTCGAAGTAGCCTTCGACCCCTTCAACCTCGCGGTGTTCGAGCTGGGTCAGCTGGCGACCGGTCTTGGCGTCGACGACACAGACCGCAAGCGCTCCGGGCTGCAGGCTGCGAACCCAGACGGAGCCGTCGGCATCGACGTGCATGCCGAGGACGGCATAGGGGTCGCCGTGTTCCGCCCGGAAAAGGGCGATGATTTCTGCCGTGTCAAGCATTTGGGACTTCCTTAGCGGAGTGAAGTGGTGACGTTCCAGGTGTCGTGCGCGTAATCGCCGATCGTTCGATCGGCCGAGAAGGGGCCCATACCGGCCACGTTGAGAATGGCTTTTTGCTGCCACTCGTCGGCGTCCAGATAGAGGCGGTCAACCCGATTCTGGGTGGCGACATAACTCGCGTAATCGGCGAGCAGCAGGTAGTAGTCGCCATAATGGAGCAGACAGTTGAAGATGTCGTGGTAGCGCGACCGCTCGCCGGGAGAAAAGAATCCGCTGTCAATCTGGTCGAGCACCAGCTTGAGCGCCGGATCGTCGCGGTAGACGTCCATCGGCTGATAGCCTGCCTGGCGAAGCGCGCTGACCTGCGCCGTGTTGTTGCCGAAGATGAAAATGTTGTCGGCGCCGACGTTGTCGCGAATCTCGATGTTGGCGCCGTCCTCGGTACCGATGGTCAGCGCACCGTTGAGCGACAGCTTCATGTTGCCAGTACCGGAAGCTTCGGTGCCGGCAGTCGAGATTTGCTCCGAGAGGTTGGCCGCGGGCATGATCATCTCAGCAACCGAAACGCCATAGTTGGGAATGAAAACAACCTGCAGCATGTCACGCGTGCGCGGATCGTGGTTGACCACCGCTGCCACATCGTGAATCAGGCGGATCACCTGTTTGGCCATGTGGTACGACGACGCCGCCTTGCCAGCGAAGATGACGCTGCGGGGAGCCAAGTCGTCGGCAGCGCCGGCGAGCAGCGCATTGTAGCGGGTGATCACATGGAGGACATTGAGCAGTTGCCGTTTGTATTCGTGGATCCGTTTGACCTGAACGTCGAACAGGCTATCGGGATCCAGCGTGATGCCGAGTTCGCGGACGACGTAGTTGGCCAGACGCTGCTTGTTGTGTCGCTTGGCCGCGGCGAACGCGTTGCGGAAGGCGGCATCGTTGGCACTCGCGCGCAGCTCCTGCAGACGGTCCAGGTTCAGTCGCCAGTCACGGCCACCCAGGCGTTCGTCGAGCAGGGCGGAGAGCGCCGGATTCGCCTGTGCCAGCCAGCGGCGCGGCGTGACGCCGTTGGTCTTGTTGTGAAAACGCTCCGGATAGAGGCGAGCGAAGTCGGAAAAGATCGTCTGCACCATCAGGTCCGAATGCAGCTGCGACACGCCATTGACGCGGTGGCTGCCGACGATGCACAGGTGCGCCATGCGTACGCGCTTGTCTCGTTCGTGACCCGATCCGTCATCGATCAGCGACAGACGGCGCACGAGGTCGATGTCACCAGGGTAAAGACGAACCACCTCGTCGAGGAACTCCTGGTTGATACGGTAGATGATCAGCAGATGGCGCGGCAGGACGCGCTGGATCAGCGTCACCTTCCAGGTTTCCAGCGCCTCGGGCATCAGGGTGTGGTTGGTGTAGGAAAAGATGCGCCGGCACTGCGCCCAGGCCTCTCCCCAGCTCATTCCGTGTGCATCGATCAGCAGGCGCATCAGCTCGGCGATGCCGATTGCCGGATGCGTGTCGTTGAGATGGATGGCAACCTTGTCGGCCAGGTTGGCAAGGTTCTCGTTCTCGGCCAGGTGGCGCACCAGGATGTCCTGCAGCGACGCGCTGACGAAGAAGTACTCCTGACGCAAACGCAGTTCGCGGCCCGCTGAGGTGCTGTCGTTCGGGTAGAGCACCCAGGAAATGTTCTCGAAGCGGTTCTTGAACTCGGCGGCGCGCTGATAGTCGCCGGTGTTAAAGGCACCGAGGTCGATCTCGGAGGGCGCGGCGGCTTTCCACAGGCGCAGCGTGCTGACCCGATCGGTGCCGTGCCCCGGAATCACGTAGTCAAAGGCTTTCGCTTCGACGGCATCGGCGGCATGCCATTCGGCCCACTCGCCGTGATGTTCAGCGGTGCCGCCGAAGTGCACGGTGTAGTGCCGACTGGCGCGCGGAAACTCCCATGGCGAACGATCCGGCAACCAGGCGTCGGGTTTTTCGACCTGCTGCCCGTTAAGAATCGTCTGCGCAAACATTCCGTACTCGTAACGGACGCCGTAACCCCAGGACGGAATTCCCAGCGTCGCCATCGAATCGAGAAAACACGCTGCCAGGCGACCGAGACCGCCATTGCCGAGAGCGGCGTCGGGTTCGCATTCCATCAACTCGTCAAGCGACGGCCCGCCTGACGCGGTAAAGGTCGCCGCCGCCGCGTCACGCAAATCGAGCGCAGACAGGGCATTGTTCATCGCCCGGCCGATCAGGAATTCCATCGACAGGTAATAGACGCGCCTCGCTTTGTGTTCACGATCCGTATTCTGGGTTGCCACCCAGCGCTGGGCCAACTGCTCGCGGGCAACCAGCGAAAGCGCCTGATAGAGGTCGGCATGGGTAGCCCGTGAAGGGTCGGCCGCGATGGCGCCGAGCAGCTTGCGGTCAATCCGGGAGCGCATCGGCTCGCTGGCGAACTGCGGTGGGACGGAATCGGACATCAGACAAATACTCCAGTTAGGTTCATCGGCAGCTCGCGGTCAAGGAAGCGACGGACCCACGCGGGTTTTCCTGACTCTCCTGGCGGTCCGGCCCGCCTGGCCAGGCGCTGGGGGCGCTGCAGCAGCCAGCGCGTGCGCGGCACCGAGCAGGGCCGGAGTAGGGCAGAGCATGACGAAGGTCGGGATGGCCGCCAAGTAAGCGGTGAAACGCCCCTTGGCCTCGAAGCGGGAACGAAACTCTGATTGATCGAACAGCTCCCCCAGGCGCGGAATGATACCACCGGCGACGTAGACGCCGCCCTGAGCACCCAGCGTCAGTGCCAGATTTCCGGCCAGCGCGCCGAGCATCGCGCACAGGGTGTCGATCACCGAGCGGCAGCGCGGATCGTTGCCGGCAACGGCACGGGCGATAATTTCGGGTGTCGCCAGCGGGGCGCTCGACCAGCCGTCTACTGCGGCGACCAAACGGTGCAACAGCGGCAGACCACTGCCGGAGAGCAGGCGCTCGGCGGAGACATGAGCGTGCTCGCGCCAAGCGAGAGCGAGAATTTCCGCTTCGCGGCGATCGCCAGGCGCCAGTGAGCAGTGCCCGCCTTCGCCGGTCAATGCCAGCCACTGTCCGCCGTGGTGAAGCACGCCGGAGACGCCAAGGCCGGTGCCCGGACCGAGCACCGCTTTCGGCGCCAGGGGAACGGCCTCGCCACCGCCTACCTGACGCAGGTCGGCGGCGTCGAGATATGGCAGCGCGAGCGCGAGCGCGGCAAAATCGTTGAGCAGCAGCAGGCGCTGCAATCCAAAGTGCTTTTCGATCTCGGCGCGGCAGAAGCTCCACCGGGCGTTGGTCATGCGGATCACACCCGCATGCACCGGCGCCGCGAGAGCGATCGCTGCGCTCTCCAGACTGGGCTCGCCAATGTCCTGCAGATACGCTGCGATCGCCTCCACCGGGCCGGTGAAGTCGGCGACCGCCAGCACCCGGACGCGCTCGGGAGCACCGTGTCGATCGAGCAGCGCAAAACGGGCGTGGGTACCGCCGATGTCAGCGACTAGCCGTGCTTCGTCCTTCATGGTGCCTTGCGGTGGACACGAACAACGTCTCCAGCCTCCACGCGTGCTCCGCGGAGGCGAACCGCGACGGGCGACAGGCAGCCGGCAAGCAGTTCCCGGAACGACCGGAAACGGGGTCCATCCTGGCCACGACGATGGCGGAACGTTAGCGGATTCACGATGCAATACCCGACTGCGGGGAAAGAGTAACGATGGCCCGAATCTTCGCACCAATTGCCCCATTTATCAAAGACCCTACCTACCTCCTGTCGTAGCCTCTCGAGCAAGCGGCGTCAACCGCCTGCTGTCAGCGCTGCTGCCGCGCCGTACAATGCCGCTGTCGGCGCTGGCCATGTCTCTCGCCGCCAGCCGCTTGGCCCCCCCCTTCTCGAGGTGATCGATGCACGCATCCCAGTTGCTGCGCATGCTCGTTGACATCGTCGGCGTCGACCAGGTGCTGACCGCGAACGACGACTTGGCGCCCTACCTCGTCGATTGGCGCGGCCGCTACCGGGGCAACGCACTTTGTGTCGTGCGCCCGGCGGACACCGCGGCCGTCGCCGGCGTCGTCCGTGCTTGTGGTGCAGCGCGCGTTCCGATCGTGCCGCAAGGAGGGAACACGAGTCTTTGCGGCGCCGCAACACCGCCGGCGGACGGGCGCGCGGTCGTGGTCAGCCTTTCCCGTCTCAATCGCATACGCGCGCTTGACGCCGCGAACAACACGATGACGGTCGAGGCCGGTTGCATCCTGGCCAAACTGCACGCAGCAGCAGCGGCGGCTGGGCGCCTGTTTCCGCTCTCGCTTGCGGCCGAGGGAAGTTGCCAGATCGGCGGCAACCTGTCTACCAACGCCGGCGGCGTACAGGTCCTGAGGTATGGCAACACGCGCGAGCTCACGCTCGGGCTCGAGGTCGTGCTGCCCAATGGCGAGGTCTGGGATGGCTTGCACGGCTTGCGCAAGGACAATACCGGCTACGACCTGAAACACCTGTTCATCGGTGCCGAGGGAACGCTGGGCATCATCACCGCCGCCGTCCTCAAGCTTTTCCCACTGCTTCCCGCGCGGGCCACCGCTTGGCTGGCGATCGCGTCGCCGGCACTGGCGATCCGTCTTCTGGCGCGGCTGCAGGCGAGTTTCGACGCCGCGCTGACGGCCTGCGAACTGGTTTCCGAGGTCGCGCTCGACCTCGTTCGCCAGCATCTGCCAAGCACGCAGGCGGCCGTCCCGGCGAGCCGGTGGCATTTGTTGATCGAACTCACCAGCGGCGGCGAAGAGTCTGCGCTACGGGAAACCCTGGCCGTCTGCCTGGCACAGGCGATCGAAGCCGGCGAACTGGGCGACGCCGTGCTCGCTCAGAGCGACGAACAGGCGCGCCAGGTCTGGCGGCTGCGCGAGAACATCGGAGAAGCACAGCGCATCGATGGGCCGAGCATCAAGCACGATGTTTCGCTACCGATTTCCTTGCTTCCCGAGTTCATCGACCGTGCAGACGCAGCGCTCAACGCGGCGTTTCCCGGTATTCGCATCGTCACCTTCGGCCACATCGGTGACGGCAACCTGCACTACAACCAATCGTACCCGCGCGCGGGCGACAATGCTGACTTCATCGCCAGGCAAGGGGTCGTCAATCGCATCGTGCATGATCTGGTGCATGCCCTCGGCGGTAGCATCAGTGCCGAGCACGGGATCGGCCAGCTGAAGCGCGACGAACTCCTGCGCTACAAGAGCCCGGTCGAGATCGAGATGATGCGCGCCGTCAAACGGGCGCTGGATCCGCTCGCCCTGATGAACCCGGGCAAGGTGCTGTAAGCGGAGCAGACCGTCGGTTTTCGACCGCCCGGCCTCAATGCACGGTCGACGTACCGGCGGCTGACGATTTGCCGAACAGTTCGTCGATGGCCTGCGTATCGAAGCGGTATTCGCGGTTGCAGATTTCGTCCTTGATCACGATCACGCCCTGCTCCTGCAAGGCCGCATAGGCCTCGGCCGCGCCCAGCGCACGCAGCAGCGAGCGGACCTTCGGCCAGTCTTCGGGACAATGGTGGACAACCCTTCGCGGTTCGAACAGGCGGACTTTTTCTTCGGCAAACAAGCGCCCGAGAAGGTGCTCAGCCGGCAGCGACAGCAGCTCCGAGGCGTCGACGGTCGCCGCCAATGCCGTCATGCGCGCCCAGCCATCGGCGTCGCGTTCGTCGGCGGCGGGCAGTTTCTGCAGCAGCAAGCCGCCGACGCCCTCTGCTGACGCGGCAAGGAAAAAGCGTGACGACAACTGTTCCGACTGACTCAGGAAGTGTTCGAAGATGGCAGCGACGCTTGCCCCAACCAGCGGCACCAGGCTCTGATAGGGCTCGCGCAGCGACGGCAGGTTGAGCGAGAGCAACAGTTGTCCATCACCGAGCAGTTCTGGTGTTGTCCCCGACGCCGGCTTGGTCGCACAGCGCGCCATGCCGCGAATACGCAGTTGCTCGTCACAGTCAACCACCAGCAGCGAAACCGGACCGTCGCCGCGCAGCTGGATGGTCATTCGCCCGGACTGCTTGAGCTTGCCGCTGAGCAGCAAGGTCGTCGCGGTCAATTCGCCAAGCAGGCGCATCACTGGCGACGGATAGTGGCGCTGGTCGAGCATCTGCCGCCAAGCGGGACCGAGACGGACCACGGTCCCGAGGATGTCGAGGTCTGCCAGCAGAAAGCGTTGCAGCGTGTCGGTGTTCATTGACTTTGACTGAACGCCGGGGAGCGGCCGCTGGAACGCTGAACATGGCCATCCGACCGCCAGCGACGCGGAAGCGAAAGGCCGGCGCTCAGACTCTCTGAGGGCGGGCCGGATCGGCGCCGGTCCACCAGGAGAACCGTGCACAGCAACGGCATGCGTTGGTACTCCTCAGCAACGTGGCCGCAAGCAGTCGCTCGCTTACGATACGGCGAGCATCCTGTCGAGGGCGAGCCTGGCGAGGCCCCTCTCATGTACCGGCACCTTGATCGGGTTGACGACCCTGCCCTGTGCCAGATTCTCGAGCGTCCACGCCAAATGCTGAGGGTCGATGCGCTGCATCGTTGAACACATGCAGACGGTCGGCGCCATGAAATGGACCTGCTTGCCCTCCGGTTTGACTTCTTCGGCCAGACGGTTGACCAGATTGAGTTCGGTGCCGACGAGCCAGCGGGTATGGGCTGGCGCCTGCTTGATCGTGCGTACGATGTATTCGGTCGAGCCGACGTAATCCGACTGTCGGCAGACCTCGAAAGAGCATTCCGGGTGCGAGATGACCAGACCCTGTGGATACTGGTTGCGAAAACGCAGAATGTGCGCCGGCTGAAACATCTGGTGTACCGAGCAGTGTCCCTTCCAGAGCAAGAGCCGGGCGCGGCGAATCTGTTCGACCGTGAGGCCGCCCTGTTCGAGATCGGGGTCCCAGACTTGCATCTCGTCGAGCGGAATACCCATTTGGTGGCCTGTCCAGCGGCCGAGATGCTGGTCGGGAAAGAACAGGATCTTCTCGCGGCGCGCGAAGGCCCAGGCGGCAATTGTCCCTGCGTTCGACGAGGTACACACGATACCGCCGTGCGCGCCGCAGAAGGCTTTGAGATCGGCAGCCGAGTTGATGTAAGTCACCGGAGTCAGGTCGCGTTCGACGTCGAAGACTTCGCCCAGCTCGCGCCAGCAGCGTTCGACCTTGGCCAGATTCGCCATGTCCGCCATCGAGCAGCCGGCGGCAAGATCAGGCAGGATCGCGATCTGTTCCGGCTTCGACAAGATGTCGGCGACTTCGGCCATGAAGTGCACGCCACAGAAGACGATGTATTCGGCGTCCGTTTGTGAAGCGAGGCGTGACAGCCTCAAGGAATCGCCGGTCAGATCGGCATACTGATAAACGTCAGCCCGCTGGTAGTGATGGCAGAGAAGAACAGCGCGGTCGGCCAGCCGTTCACGAGCCGCACGGATGCGTTCGTGGCACGCTTCATCACGCAGCTGGTTGAAGGGGTCGAAACTGATGGTTGCGGTTTGCATGGCCGGATACTCTCGGATCGATCACACGATATGAAATGCTGGTCCTCGGTGCCGGGAAGCGGCTTCAACTGCGCCACGGCAGTCCGGCGCAGCGCCAGCCGCCGACCTTGCCGCGCTGACCCATCGCATCCTTATCGCCTTCAAATCCCTCGAGCACGTTGTAGCATTCGAGCCGCATGGCTTCGCCAGCGAGAGCGGCGGCGTTGTGCGAACGCGCGCCACTGCGACAGATGAACATGACCAGTGCTTCCGGATCAACCTGCTGCTTGAGCTGCGCCAGGAAGTGCGAGTTCGGACGGTTGTCCGGGTAGCTCATCCACTCGATCTCGATCGCACCCGGAATCCGACCGACCCAGTCCCATTCTGCCCGCGTGCGAACATCGACCAGCTTGGATCCCGGTGCCAGTTGCAAGATTTCGTAGGCTTCCTTGGGCGTCAGTGCGCCCGCATACGGCAGACTCAGTTCACGCCCGCGTTGTTGGGCGACTTTGAGCAGATCGGTCAATTTTCCCATGGTGTCCGGCGTTTCTGGCCGTAGCTTTGGATGGCGTCAAGAAGTAAGAGTATAAAGCAGTTGCGTGGTTCCAAGCCGACCGTCCGCTGGTCGTCTCTCGGCACGCACCTTTACGGTGCGTTGATCGTCATCAAGCCCCTTCCTTGTGCATGCAAAATGCCCAATAAGGTGCGCATCGCTTGTGGCACAATGAACCCTGACGGAAGACGGCTTGGCACGTTTTCTGCTACTTCCCCCGCGCACCCCCATTTTTCTACCGTCGTCGGTTCGACCGGCACCTGTTCTGGAGACTCTGTAATGGCAAGCCCGCAAGACGTGATCAACATGGTCAAGGAAAACGAGGCGAAGTTCGTCGACTTCCGCTTCACGGACACTCGTGGCAAGGAACAACACGTAACCGTACCGGTCAGCGCTTTTGACGAAGGTAAATTCGAGAACGGCCATGCTTTCGATGGCTCGTCGATTGCGGGCTGGAAAGGGATTCAGGCCTCCGACATGCTGTTGATGCCGGATGCGAGCACCGCCTACGTCGATCCCTTCTTCGACGAAACGACGGTGGTGATTACTTGCGATGTCGTCGATCCGGCGGATGGCCGGGGCTACGACCGCGATCCGCGCTCGATTGCCAAGCGTGCCGAGGCGTATCTGAAGTCCACCGGCATCGGCGACTCGGCGTATTTTGGGCCAGAGCCGGAGTTTTTTGTTTTCGATTCGGTATCGTGGAGCGTCGACATGTCGGGCTGCACGCTGAAGATCTTTTCCCAGGAAGCCGCGTGGACCAACGGTGAGAAGTCCGAAGGCGACGGCGGCATTGGTCACCGCCCGGGGGTCAAGGGCGGCTATTTCCCGGTCCCGCCGGTCGACAGCCTGCACGACATCCGCTCGGCGATGGTGCTGACGCTGGAGTCGATCGGGGTCCCGGTTGAAGTGCATCACCATGAGGTGGCGACCGCTGGTCAATGCGAGATCGGCACCCTGTTTAGCACGCTCGTAAAGCGTGCCGACTGGACGCAAATTCTTAAGTATGTCGTGCACAACGTCGCGCACCAGTACGGCAAAACCGCGACTTTCATGCCCAAGCCGATCGTCGGCGATAATGGTTCGGGCATGCACGTTCATCAGTCGATCGCCAAGGACGGCAAGAACCTGTTCGCCGGCAACGGGTATGCGGGCCTGTCCGAGCTGGCGCTGTTCTACATCGGTGGCGTCATCAAGCACGCCAAGGCGCTGAATGCGATCACCAACCCGGGCACCAACTCGTACAAGCGGCTGGTGCCACACTTCGAAGCGCCGGTGAAGCTCGCGTATTCGGCGAAGAACCGCTCGGCGTCGATTCGCGTCCCGCACGTCGCCTCCGACAAGGCACGGCGCATCGAGACGCGCTTCCCGGATCCGATCGCCAATCCCTACTTGTGCTTCTCGGCGCTGCTGATGGCCGGCCTGGACGGGATCCAGAACCGCATCCATCCCGGCGATCCGGCCGACAAGAATCTCTATGACCTGCCGCCGGAAGAGGACGCCCAGATCCCGACCGTCTGTGCCAGCCTTGAAGAGGCGCTTTCCTGTCTCGACAGTGATCGTGATTTCCTGACCCGTGGTGGCGTCTTCTCCGATGACTGGATCGACGCTTACATCGAGCTGAAGATGGAGGAAGTCAACAAGGTACGGATGACGACCCATCCGGTTGAATTCGATCTCTATTACAGCTGCTGAGCACCAGCAAGCGGCGAGAGGACGGGCTTGCCCGTCCTTTTTTTCGTCGGTTCATCGTCTGCGGGCAACGTTTGTATTAGCCTGTGTCATCCCCTACACTGACGTGTCATTGGGGCTCCGTAGTGCACGCTCATTATCAGCGCGTGCGCTTGCCGACCTGGCTGGAGGATTGGAACGACGATGAAAAGGCCGAACCTGTACTTTTCGCTCGTGTGGCTGGCGCTGTCGACGACTCCGGCACAGGCTCAGGATATCTACAAGTGCGAAATCGACGGTCGGGTCACTTATTCGAACGTGCCGACCAAGAATTGCCGGAAGATTATGCTCGACCCGGTCAACCTCGCAC
>ERZ761603.1958-NODE-1958-length-14729-cov-42.727886_pt1 | contig 14729 bp, 12 predicted proteins | sample MGYA00511879_ERZ761603 | MGnify/ENA primary metagenome ERZ761603 (study PRJEB28899, sample SAMN02850040) | bioreactor sludge metagenome | biome: EBPR Sludge; feature: EBPR Bioreactor; material: flocular biomat | place: Australia: Thorneside Wastwater Treatment... | reverse complement strand
ATTGCCTGGTACAAATTCGGCTGGTTGCCTTTGACCGCCAACAAGTAATCGGCTTTACACGTGATTTTCATAAGTAATTGAAGGTAAGATAATTTTTCAGGGTTGCCATGATGAATGATTTATTCCGTTCGAGTGCGGAGGCCCTGGATGTGTGGACCGAGCGCTGTGGTGAATGTCAGGGCCATCGCACACGCACATGTCGCAAACGCTGAGCAAAAATCGCTGACGATTAAGTGGTTATGACGGGCGCCTGTAACCCCGGACCGAATCGGGCTTACGCTCGACTTTTGTCGGGACCGAAAAGAACACTGACGGAAACACAACCGTGAAATATGCCACAGACGAACTGCCTGGCGAGGCGATAGGATGCCCGAACGCCAGAGATCAAGTCGGCCCCGGAAATTCGGACAGATAGATGAGTGATGGTTTTGCGCAACCTTGGCCGCAAAGCGGCCCTGAGATGGACCAAAAGAATGACGAAAACCTCCATGTATTCAAGGGCCGCAGCCTTGATCTCACCATGGGTTGAATAGCGAACGCCATGCACCCGCTCATTCTTGAAGCTGTTGAACCAGTTCTCCGTCGGCGCCTCATCCCATCACTTGCCTTTACGGCTCGTCGAGCAGTTCGTGCAGCAGGCCTTGACCTTGTCCAGGCGGGCACGGCTGGGGTACGAGCCATGTCTGTTGAAGTGGCGCGCAACCCCGGTGCCGGACGCTTCCGGAACCAAGTCATGATCAGCGCATCGGTCACGATATCCATCGTCATGCGCGGTTTCAGCAACCAGCCGACAACCTCACGGTCGAACAGGTCGAGCATGATGGCCAAATACAGCCAACCTTCATCGGTCCACAAGTATGATCGCTGCAGGCCGAAAATGCGGCATCCCGCCTAAAGAGTCACTGACCCCCATACAGTTTCGTCATCATTCAAACCGGCACACGAAAGGAACGCCATGACAACGGATATAGACAGCAACCCGCCCTCACACTGTCGATTTTGCGCCGCTCCTCTCGAGCAGGTCTTCGTCGATCTGGGCATGTCGCCACTATGCCAGACGCACATCACACCGTCGCAACTGAATCACATGGAGCCGTTCTATCCCCTGCGCACCTACGTATGCAACAGCTGTTACTTGGTCCAGCTAGATGAGTTTGTCACCCCCGATGACATATTCAGCGAATACGCGTACTTCTCGTCATTCGCCGATAGCTGGGTCGATCACGCAAAACGCTATGTTGATCTGGTTACTGATCGCTTCGGACTGTGTGCTTCATCTCGTGTCGTCGAGGTTGCCAGCAACGATGGCTATCTCCTTCAACACTTCGTCGCAAAGAATATTCCTTGTCTTGGCGTGGAACCTGCGGCCAACGTGGCGAAAGCAGCTCTCGCCAAGGGCGTCAAGTCAGTCGTCAAGTTCTTCGGTCGTGAAACGGCGCAAGAGATGGTCAGCGAGTTCGGCCATGCCGATTTGTTGTTGGGAAACAATGTGCTGGCGCACGTTCCCAAGCTCAATGACTTCGTCGCCGGGATGAAGATCTTGCTGGGTCCGCAGGGTGTCATCACCATGGAGTTCCCGCACCTGTTCCGACTAATGCAGGAAAATCAGTTCGATACCATTTATCATGAGCATTTTTCGTACTTCTCCTTCATGACCGTCGAAAAGGTCTTTGCCGCACACGGAATAACCTTGTTCGATGTGGAGGAATTGCCGACCCACGGAGGTTCCCTGCGAATATATGGGCGCCATGCGGAGGACAGCAGCAAACCCGTTGGCGAACGTGCCATGGAATTGCGCGCGCGTGAGTTGCACGCGGGCTATGATCGCCCCGAGACTTACCTTGGGTTCACGGAACAGGTCAAAGAAACCAAACGCAAACTGCTGGAATTCCTGATTCGAGTGAAACGCGAAGGAAGATCCGTAGTTGGTTACGGGGCACCCGGAAAGGGAAATACGCTGCTGAATTACTGCGGAATCCGTCAGGATTTTCTTGACTATACTGTTGACCGGAATCCATACAAGCAGGGCAAATTTACTCCGGGGACGCACATTCCGATCCACGGACCGGAGCGGATTCGTGAAACAAAGCCTGACTATCTGTTGTTGTTACCCTGGAACCTCAGGGAAGAGATCATGCAGCAAATGAGCTACATTCGTGAATGGGGTGGAAAGTTCGTTGTCCCCATTCCCGAAACCAAAGTTTATCCGTAGGGCAGATTTCGTCTGTATTAGCTATCAAACAAGGGAGAAAAACATGAAGGTCTTCGTAACCGGAGTCGAAGGTTATATCGGGAGCTTGCTCGCTCCACTACTAATGCAACATGGCCACGACGTTGTCGGCACCGACACTGGCTTCTATCGCGACGGCTGGCTCTATAGCGACAGCAAGACCGGATCCTGTTTTCCGAGATTCATCAATCGCGATTTACGTAATTTCACCCAGGCCGATCTTTCCGGATACGATGCCGTCATCCATATGGCGGAGTTGTCCAACGACCCCCTGGGCCAGAATAATCCCGCCCTCACCCATCGCATCAACCATGCGGGCTCGGTAAATCTCGCAAACAATGCCAAGCGTGCCGGAGTTTCACGATTCATATATACATCCTCGTGCAGTGTATACGGTTTGGGTTCTGGCGATTTCCTCACCGAAGAATCACCAGTCAATCCTCAGACTGCTTATGCGGAATGCAAGACGCTGGTTGAAAGGGATGTCGGCCAGCTCGCCGATGACAGTTTCAGCCCGGTGTTTCTCCGCAACTCGACCGCGTATGGCGGATCACCCAGAATGCGCTTCGATATCGTTCTCAATAATCTCGCTGGACTGGCCTGGACATCGAAAAAAATAGCCATGACCAGCGACGGCACTCCCTGGCGCCCACTGGTTCATGTGATGGATATCTGCACTGCCATTCGCTGCGCGCTGGAAGCCCCGCGTGACAACATTCATAATCAAATATTCAATGTTGGTGACAACGCCGCCAATTATCGTGTTCGTGAGATAGCAGAAATCGTCGCCGCAGAGTTTCCAGGCTGTGAGCTTTCCATGGGGTCCAGCGCCGGGGACAATCGCAGCTATCGCGTAAGTTTCGACAAGATCCACAATCAGTTGCCAGGCTTTAGTTGTGCCTGGGACGCCCGAAAGGGCGCGGCGCAGCTTCACGAGATATTCTCGCGAATTGCCATGGATCAAAGCGGATTCGATTTCCGCGCTTTCACGCGCTTGAAGCAATTGAAACACCTGATCTCAACACAACAGATCGACGACGAGTTCTTCTGGCGCTATTAACTCGCCAACACAATGCTTCCCCTGAGTACCAATAGCAACTTCTCGGAGCTTGGCGAGCGCATGTATGCGCTCGCCGAACGGCTGTATCCGATATGCCGTAGCATCACAGGAAATGGTCTGCGGGAAACGTTGCAGATACTCCAGGATGAGATACCGCTAACGCTGCATGAGATTCCGTCAGGAACCGCAGCATTCGATTGGGTCGTACCGCGCGAGTGGAACATACGCGATGCGTATGTAAGTAATTCAAACGGCGAAAAGATCATCGATTTTCAGCAGCACAATCTGCATGTGCTCAACTACAGCACACCAATGAAAGCGCGCATGCGGCTTGACGAGTTGCGGCCACATCTGTTTTCGCTCCCGGACATGCCCGACTGGATTCCCCACCGCACCAGTTACTTCAACGATAACTGGGGTTTTTGTCTAACCCAGCGACAACTGGAGGCAATGCCTGACGATACGTATGAGGTTGTCATAGACAGCTCCCTCGAGCCCGGTGCGCTGACCTACGGCGAACTGACCATTCCCGGCGAATCCGACGAGCAAGTCCTGCTGTTCGCGCACTGTTGCCACCCATCGCTGGCAAATGACAACCTGTCGGGAATCGCGGTAGTTGTTGAACTGGCAAGAATTCTCGGCGAATCCTCTCCACGATTTACCTATCGCTGCGTCTTTGCACCGGCCGCAATTGGATGCATAACCTGGCTTAGCCAGAATCTATCTGAACTGGGCAAGATCAAGCTCGGGATGGTCGCTGCATTGCTTGGGGACTCAGGAGAACTCACCTACAAGAAGACATCCTCAGGCAATGCATTGATCGATCGCGCATCCCTGCACGTTTTGCGGCATCGGAACGTCCCCTTTCATACCGTCGAGTTCTCCCCGTTTGGCTACGATGAACGACAGTTTGCGTCGCCGGGGATCAACATCCCGGTCGGCAGACTAACACGAACGCCAAACGGAGCGTATCCCGAATACCACACATCGGCAGACAATATGAGCCTGATTTCGCCAAGTGCCTTGGCTGACTCACTCTCAGCGTACTGTGCCATATTCGCCCTCATAGAAAACAACCATGTGTATCAAAACAATTTTCCATATTGCGAGCCACAACTCGGGAAGCGCGGCCTGTATCGAACGACTGGTGGGCATGGAAACCCGGAACAACGACAAATGGCGATATTGTGGGTCTTGAATCAGGCAAACGGCCAACACGACTTGCTGGATATCGCTGAACGTTCCGGTCTGAAATTCGAGACTGTCGCCGGGGCTGCCGTAGAATTGGTTGCTGCCGGCGTTATCCGGAAAGTCTAAGCGTCTGCATCACAAAACGAATGCTCAATCCAAAAGGAAACTTTCGATGAAAGTCGTTATATTCTGTGGTGGATACGGCACGCGCCTGCGTGAATATTCTGAAACGATACCAAAGCCCTTGGTCAATATTGGCGAGCGTCCCATTATCTGGCATTTGATGAAGTACTACGCGCATTTTGGCCATAAGGACTTTATTCTTTGTCTAGGATACCGTGGCGACCTCATCAAGGAGTATTTTCTAAAATACGACGAGTGTGCATCGAATGATTTTGTGCTCTCGGAAGGCGGACGCAAGGTTGAGCTTTTCAACCATGATATCTCCGACTGGCGCATCACATTTGTCGATACCGGATTGAAATCAAACATTGGTCAACGTCTCAAAGCGGTCGAAAAACATCTCCAAGGCGAGGAGGTGTTTCTTGCCAACTATAGCGACGGGCTTTCAGACTATCCAATCAATTCTCATGTTGATCATTTCCTGGGCACCAATGCCGTTGCCAGCTTTATCGCTGTGCGCCCTTCTCAGAGCTTTCACGCTGTCACAACAGAGAGTGATTCTCGAGTTACCAGCATTGAGAACGTGACGTCTTCGCAAATCTGGATTAATGGCGGCTTTTTCATCCTGCGCCATAATATATTCGAGTATATGGCGCCCGGTGATGAGTTAGTGGAGGCTCCATTTCAGCGTCTAATCAAGGAAGGCAAGTTGCTTGGCACAAAATACAAGGGATTTTGGGCATCCATGGATACCTTTAAGGACAAGAAGCAGTTTGATGACTGGTATGAAGCTGGTAATCGCCCGTGGCAAGTATGGCAGCGAGAAAACCAATAGCGAGTAATTCTTCGGCTCAAGCCAAGATTGGGCCTGACCTCAAGGATCAAACATGCTGGGTCTAATGCATTCCGTTGCACCGAAGTCCATCCTGCTGATGGGCGCGCATTGCGATGATATTGAAATTGGGTGTGGCGCTACCGTGTTGCATCTGGTTGAGCAATTCCCGGAGGCTCACTTCGATTGGGTTGTTTTCAGTTCCACACCTGAGCGTGCGAGAGAGGCCATGCGAAGTTCCGATGTATTCCTTGCCGACGTCCGCTCAAAGAATGTCACGGTACAGAACTTCAGAAACGGCTACTTCCCCTATATTGGGGGTGAAATCAAGGATTTCTTTGAATCCCTGAAGAGCCGGACCAAACCCGATTGGATCTTTACTCACCATTGCGAGGATCGGCATCAAGATCATCGCATCCTGGCTGAATTGACGTGGAATACATTCCGCGACCACCTGATCTTCGAGTACGAAGTTCCAAAATATGACGCAGGACTCGGATCACCGAATTGCTTCGTTCCGGCAACAGAGTCTTTGTCGGACAAGAAGATCGCCACCCTGATGGAATGTTTCCTCAGTGAGACGGTGAAGCCATGGTTCAGTCCCGAGACGTTCAAAGCAATGCTCAGGCTTCGCGGCGTAGAATGCAACTCCGCAACGGGTTTGGCGGAGGCGTTCTACTGCAGGAAGTTCCTCTTATAGGTAACCGATTCCGCTACCATGACAACCCAGAGCATCCTCCGACTCTCATGCCCAGGCATGGCGAGCATCGTCAATTGTTTGGCCTTGACTGTGCAGTTGAGAAATGCAAGCGAAGTCACAATTGACATTCGATGTTACGCGGTCAACAAGACGTCGGCCTCAAATGGCAAGTGATAAACAAGTGAGCCTCGCCATGCCCTCTTCGTCTCCTCCAATCATCAGCATTGGCGTGCCAGTCTATAACGGTTCGCGTTTTCTACGAGGTGCACTTGAATCCTTTCTTGGGCAAAGCTTTTCTGATATTGAACTTATCATCTCGGACAACGCTTCGACTGATGATACGGAAGACATTTGCAGAGAGCTCGCTATGCGTGATGCCCGCATTCGCTATGTCCGGCAGGCAGTGAATATCGGTGCGATGCGCAACTGGAACTTCGTCGCCAAACAGGCTCGGGGCCAATATTTCAAATGGTCGTCGGCAAACGACTACTGTGCACCTGACATGCTTGCCCGCTGCCTTGCAGCGATGGAACCGGATCCGCGCATCGTTCTGTGCTTTCCGCGTACCTGTCTGGTCGACCAGGAAAACGGGAGCCTCACGGATTATGAGGAGGACATTGAACTAATGGAGGACTCTCCCTACGAGCGCTTTGGAAAGATTCGCCGGACTCTGAAGTTGAACAACGCCATGTTAGGATTGATTCGCACTGATTCTCTTATCCGCACGCGATTGAACCGCGTCTATCCAGGGGGCGACATGGTTCTTATGGCCGAACTTGCACTCTTGGGACGATTCCTGCTGTTGCCTGAGATCCTGCTCTATCGTCGAATAGGCCAAGAGACCTCTTCGAACCGCCTGAGTCCCGAGGAAGAACGTGTCTGGCTTGATCCATTGCGAACCAGTGCCAGTAGATCGCCCTTGCTGTCGCTGCATCTTGGCTACATCGGGACTGCCTTGCGCGCTCCGATCAATCTCTCAGAGAAATTGAAAACACTCAGGTCTGCTCTTCGATCCGCGGCGTGGGACCGGGAGAAGATCTATTCCGAATTGCGGCGAGCGCAGAAATGACCTGAAGTCGATCGGGGAGCGCCGGAAGTCGGTGCCCTGCCTGGCGATCGAGCTGGCGGCTCCCTTCCGCCAAGTCTGTGGATTCCCTCACGGTGACTTCCCGCACGTCTTGGGATAATGGCTACCGTCCGCAACTCGCAGACACTACGCCATGCACGAATAATTCGGCTTGCCGGGGTTGCAGCGCAACAGCGATGCTGTCTCAATCTGAATTCCATCTTCATGGCGCGGACTGCGTATTGGCGAATGAGGCAATTCAACAATCGTTTGAGAAAGGTTTGATTCATGACATCTTCGACACTTGGTTGGCCCCAGACCTTGGGGCTGCACGCAGGGGAGTGGGTGGTGGTGCGGTCGTGCGAGGAGATTCTCTCGACTTTGGATAGACGTGGGCGATTGCAGGAACTCCCCTTTCAGCCAGAAATGCTGGCATTTTGCGGTCGGCGCTTGCGCGTGGCCAAGGTTGCCCACAAGACTTGCGACAACATCAAGAAAACCGGAGGCCGGAAGATGGCCTCGGCAGTTCACCTCGAGGGAGCGCGCTGCGATGGGGCAGAACATGGCGGCTGCATGGCCGACTGCGTATTCTTCTGGAAAGAAGCCTGGCTCAAACGCATCGAAGACACTGAGAGCCAGCCTTTGGCGAATCCGTTGATCGATGAGGAAGGAATTCGCCGATGTGCAGTGAAGGGCGATGACGCAGCGCCCCTTGATCCGACATACGTGTGCCAGACCACCGCGCTCTATGAGGCTACATCCCTACTTCCATGGTGGGATGTGCGCCAGTACGTGCAAGACGTGACGAGCGGCAACCACGGGTTGCTGCACATGCTGCGCATCCTCTCCTTTGCGGGCTATCGCAAGTTGGTGGGTCTGGGCCTAGGCTATCGTTTGCTTCTCGGCGCGTACAAGGCAGTGGTCGGCAAGCCGTTCCCAAGCGGAAGTGGCCATATTCCCGAAGGTAGTCCAACGCCACGTGAAGACCTGAATCTCGAGCCCGGAGAATGGGTTGAAGTAAAGTCTCAGGACGAAATTCTAGGGACAATCAATGCCGAAGGCTTCAATCGAGGCATGCGCTATGACATGGAAATGTCGAAGTACGCGGGGAATAGATACCGTGTGCAGATGCGGGTAGACCGACTGATCAATGAGCAGACAGGCAAGATGATGGAAATGAAGAGCCCCTGCATACAATTGGAGAACGTATTCTGCCGCGCCGAATGCACGCCGGATCGCTTGGGCTGTCCGCGTGCTTCGAACACCTATTGGCGCGAAATATGGTTGCGCCGAGTGGACGGCCCGAACTAGCGATGACGGCATCACTGCGGTCTTCTGAAGTGAACGATCACCTTCACTGGTGCAATATGCGGCGTTCCCGTGGGAGTGATCTCCTGGCATGCTGGCAGGCCAATCTTGCTTGTGGAACGAAAGGGTAGCCAAGTGCCATCTCTGAAGCTCAGCTTGTCCTTCGCAACGATGGCGGCCGCTGCCTTGTTGATATTCGGATACGGCAACAGTCAGTTCGCGCAGGGGTCCCCGGTGTTTGACAAGGTCACCGTGGACCACAGCGGTCCGACCGACCCCTGGGGCAAAGCAACCGGGGACCTCAATGGCGACGGAAAGCCTGACCTGCTAGTGGGCGGGCATGGCGGACAAGGGTTGGTCTGGTACGAAAATCCGAACTGGAAGAAACATGTCATCGACGCGTCTGGCTCATTCGGAACGGATATCGAGGTCGCCGACATTGATGGCGACGGCAGGATGGATGTCGTCAGCGTGAGAAGCGAAAGCCTAGTCTGGTATCGCAATCTGGGAAATGGCAAGTGGGAGATGACGACGATCGACAACGTCGGGCTACATGACATCGAGATCGCCGACCTGGATCACGATGGACGTCTCGCTATCGTCGGTCGTGGCCAGACATCGTTCAGGAACACCGGTCACACCGTTTACCTTTACCGTCCGCACGGCGGAAACTGGCATCGTACGGCGATCGAGGTACCGAAAGGCGAGGGCCTCAAGGTCGCCGATCTGGATCAGGATGGCTGGACGGACGTTGTCGTGAATGGTCATTGGCTAAAGAATCCCGGCAAGTCAAAGGAAGCCTGGAAGCTATACCGTTTTGCCGCTGACTGGACGTGGCCAGACACATACATAGACGTCGGCGACATCAACGGCGATGGGAAACCCGACATCGTGATGTCTCCATCAGAGCCGGCTGGCGGACAGTATCGCCTATCGTGGTTCGAGGTACCCCGGAATCCGCTCGGGCACTGGGCAGAGCACATCGTCGCCGGAAACGTCGAGTCGTCTCACCATTTTGTCGGCCTGGCGGATTTTGACCGGGACGGCCTCCTCGACATCGCGACCGCCACGATGCACCAAAGTACCGGACCGATCGGGATCGAGGTGTATCTGAACAGTCGACTCGGGAAGGATTGGTCGAAGCGTACAATTGCCAAGGCTGGATCACACAACATGAGGATTGTCGACGTCGATGGTGATAGCGATCCTGACCTGTTTGGTGCCAACTGGAGCGGTCCCGATCAACAGGTTGTGCTCTGGGTAAACAGGACTCCCCCCCCGGCCACGACCCACCCCACATGGCGCCGACACGTCATTGATGGAAAGCGGCCAGGCAAGGCGGTGTTTGTTGTCCCTGCCGATATAGATGGCGACGGGCAGGTGGACATCGCCGCCGGTGGATTCTGGTACTGGAACCCGGGGAGACCAGATGGAAGCTGGGAAAGGCGCTCATTTGGAGATCCGGCAAACGATCTCGTCGTGCTGGCCGACCTGGACGGTGATGGCGATACGGACGCCATTCTTACAAGATGGAATGAAAGCAAGGCAGATTCGCGGTTCGTTTACGCCGAGAACCAGGGGCGAGGCAAGTTCAGGTTGCGCACGGACCTGCCGGCTGGCGCAGGGGACTTTCTACAGGGGCGCGCGCTGGGACACTTCTCCTCTGCCTCGAACCTGCAGCTCGCCCTTTCATGGCACGTGGGTGGGAAGGGTATCGAATTGCTGACCATTCCTCCCGAGCCCATGAACGACGCGTGGAAGATCGAAAAGATCGCGCCACACTCGCAGGATGAAGCACTGAGCAGCGGCGACATTGATGGCGACGGGCGCCTTGACCTGCTGTTGGGAACCGTCTGGCTCCGGAATTCTCCCGAGGGATGGACCCGATTCACCATCGACCCGACCCGAACCAATCCGGACAGGAACCGGCTGGCGGACATCAACCGCGATGGCAAACTCGACGCAGTCGTTGGCTTCGAGGCGATCAGCAGGAAAGGGGAGGTCATCTGGTATGAGCAGGGACCGATCGCAACCCAGCCGTGGAAAGCCCATCTGATCGGAACCGTCATCGGCCCAATGAGTCTGGACGTCGCCGATTTCGATGGTGACGGCGATCTTGATGTCGTCGTCGGCGAGCACAATCTCGAACATCCGGAAATGGCGCGGTTGCTGTTATTCGAAAATCTTGATGGTCGCGGTGGACGCTGGCGTGAGCACGTTCTTTACACCGGCGACGAACATCATGATGGCGCCATTGCCGTAGACATCGATGGCGACGGCGACGTCGACATCATTTCGATCGGGTGGGGGCACGGAAAGGTGCTTCTATACGAAAACATGGCTTTGCGCGGCACCGCTGCGCCTCGGCCCAAATGACGATTCAAATGCAGCGAGGATCGCTTGGAAACGCTCGATATCATTGTAATAGGCGCCGGGGTGGTCGGCCTGGCGGTTGCCAGATTGCTGGCGCTGGGCGGTCGCGGGGTACTCGTTCTGGAAGCCGAGGCGGCTTTCGGCACGCAGACCTCCGCGCGCAACTCCGAAGTCATCCACGCTGGCCTCTACTACGCTGCGGGTTCGCTCAAGGCCGCCTTGTGCGTTCGCGGAAAGAAACTCCTCTACCGCTACTTCGCCGAGCGCAACATCCCGCACCGGCGAGTCGGCAAGTTGCTGATCGCCACTGATGAATCGGAACTGCCTGCGCTCGCCAGCTACGGCCAGCGGGCTGCGACCAACGGTGTTCCGCCCGAGCCACTGACCATTGCCGACATCCGCCGGCTTGAGCCAGCGGTGCGCGCAATTGCTGGCCTTATTCGGAATCGACCGGCATCATCGAAACCCACCAACCCATGCCCGCGCTGTTGGCTGACGCCGAACAGGCCGGCGCCACGCTCGTTGCCCACACCCCGGTTGTGGCGCGAATAGCCGCTTAAGTTCGAAAGAAATGCAGTACTACACCGGAAAGGACTATCGCCCTGACATCGACGGACTGCGGGCATTGGCCGTGCTCGCAGTCATCCTGTTCCACATCGACCCACGATGGGTTCCCGGCGGTTTCATTGGGGTGGATATGTTCTTTGTCATTTCGGGATACCTGATCACCGGCATCATCGCGCGGGAGTTGGGCAATGGGCGCTTTACCTTTCGCCGCTTTTACGAGCGCCGCATACGCCGCATCCTGCCAGCGTTGTGGGCAATGCTGATCGTGTGCGTGCCGGTGTCATGGTGGCTGATGCTACCCGGTGACGCCGAGGCTATGGCCAAGTCTGCAATATGGTCGACGTTGGCGATGGCTAATGTGTACTTCTGGCGCGAGGTTTCAACCGACTACTTTGCGCCGCTGTCGGCGCACTTCCCTTTCCTACACCTCTGGTCACTCGGTGTCGAGGAGCAGTTTTATGTACTCTGGCCGGTCATACTGCTGACGGTGTGGCGCTTCGCACGGCAGCGCGCGCAGGACATCGCGTGCGCACTTGCGGTGGTGATCGTCCTGGCGTCAACGCTTCTGGCAGAGTGGTTGCTGGCAGCCCACGATACTCGTTTCGCGTTCTACATGCTACCGCCGCGCGCGGGCCAATTGGCACTGGGCGCTGCACTCGCACTGGCACGCGTACCCCTCGCCGGCCCACCAGACGCCGTTACCGCCGCGCGCTTCGCCGCGGCAGTCGGCTGGGGGTTGCTGGCCTACAGCTTCGCGACGCTAAGTGAACACGATCCATTTCCGGGGTGGCGAGGTCTGCTACCCACCGTTGGTTCCGCCGCGCTCATCCTGTCGGGCCAGCTGGCACCAACTCACGGCTGGTTGGCGCCACTGCGCTGGAAGCCGGCGCTATGGCTCGGCCGTTGCAGCTACTCGGCCTACCTTTGGCACTGGCCGGTACTGGCGTGGTGGCGTTATCTCTGGGGCCAGCCGGGCACCGTCACGGGCCTCGCCCTACTGGCGCTCATCCTCCTGCTGGCGCGGGCAAGCCAACGTTGGGTCGAAGATCCGGTTCGACTGTCGCGCAGCGGCTTCTCACGAACACTGCTGCTTGTTGGAATCGTACCCGCACTGTTGATTGTGACGATGGCGTTGCTTGCCGCTCGTGGCGATCGGTGGGGTCTGTCCCTGTATTCGCAATCTGAACGCAGGTCCTGGGCCGAGCTCGAGACGTACACACGGCCATCCCATCATGTTGAATGGGTTTGCCAGCAGCACATCCTCGATCCCGCCAGCCTGACCGATCCCAAGTGCGAGTTCGGATCTGGGCAAGGTCCGGCGCAGATCCTGTTGCTAGGGGATTCGCATGCAGCGGAGTTCGCGCCGCTGTTCCGATTCATGGCCGAGGAACAGGGCGTGCGGATACGTTCGGTGGCGATGGGTGTCTGCGCGCCGCTAGCGGGGTCACTAAGAGGCGTGGTAGATGACGGGCGTGTGGAGGCGTGCGAGCAGGGCATGCACCAGATACTAGCGCGGGCGCGCGACTTCCCGGTACTGCTTATTGGCGCGGCGTGGACCGACTACGCGCGCAGCGATCCGCGCGTCTGGGAACGGTTGGAGTCGCAGTTGCGGCAACTCACCACACAAGGGCATCGGATCTGGCTATTGCCGGGCGTGCCCTACTTTGCGGACTACGACGCGGCCTGCCCAGCGAAGCGGGTGCGCGTTGGCGGCTGGCTGGAGTGTCCTGTGGTACTAGTCCCGCGCGGCGTCCGCGGTGACGCCAATGCGCGCCTGAGCGCGATCGCCAACAGGGTGCCGGGTGTCCAGTTCCTGCCGATACATGAAGCGCTTTGCACTGGGACGTCCTGCCCAGTCGCTGACGCGCAGGGGCACTACCTTTACGCTGACCCGAGCCACCTGAGCGTCCACGGATCCCGGCACCTGGCGACTGAACTGTCGCGCACAAACCGGATGCCGGACCTTAAGGAATGGCTCAACTCCAAGTGATGGCCGACCCGACATCGTGATGTCTCCATTAGAGCCGGCTGGCGGACAGTATCGCTTATCGTGGTTCGAGGCACCCCGGAATCCGCTCGCACACTGGGCAGAGCACATGGTCGCCGGAAACGTCGAGCCGTCTCACCATTTTGTCGGCCTGGCGGATTTTGACCGGGGCGTGCTCGTCGATGGTGACGGCGATCTTGATGTCGTCGTCGGCGAGCACAATCTCGAACATCCGGAAATGGCGCGGTTGCTGTTATTCGAAAATCTTGATGGTCGCGGTGGACGCTGGCGTGAGCACGTTCTTTACACCGGCGACGAACATCATGATGGCGCCATAGCCGTAGACATCGATGGCGACGGCGACGTCGACATGATTTCGATCGGGTGGCCATATCCGGAATCGACCGGCATCATCGAATCCCACCAACTCGTGGCCGCACTGTTGGCTGACGCCGAACAGGCCGGCGCCACGCTCGTCGCCCACACCCCGGTTGTCAGCCGAAAAGTTGAGTCAGACAGACGGGATCTTGCTGCGCACTGGAGGCGACGATCCGATCGATTTGCGCTGTCGTTTCCTGGTCAATTCGGCTGGCCTGTACGCCCAGGAACTGGCACAGCGCATCGAGGGCTTTCCAACCCGGTTCGTGCCGCCCACCTATTATGCAAAACGGGCCACTGCTTCACCCTCCGCGGGCGTACGCCATTCCAGCACCTCGCGCACCCGATGCCCGACCATTCCGGCTGGACGTTCACGTCACGCTCGACCTTGGCGGCCAGTGCACGTTCGGACCTGACGTCAGCGGCTGGCCCCTGCCGCCCGATTATTCATTCGAGGCGGGTCTGGAGGACAAGTTCTACCGGCCAATCCGCCGCTACTACCCTGACCTTCCAGACGGCTCGCTCCATCCAGGCTACGCGGGGATTGGGCCCAAGGTGACGGGCCCGACACAACCTGCGGGTGCGGTGGTCACGGTAGTTTGGACAGCCACCGGGGTGGAATAAGCTAAGGCCTGAACCGGAGAGATGGTTTTGACTTTCCCGGATTTTATCCCGATCAGATCGTGCGCTGTGGAGCTTGTGGGCAGCCGCCGACCTGTGGGCAAGCGGTGGGCAACGCGGAGCGTTGTCCATGGCTTGTCCATAGGGGACCGCGCATGCGCGGTCAGGCGGGAACCGACACAGCCGGCTGTCCACAAATCCACAGTGCATCGTCTTTCGCGCATGTCACGCCGTCATCGGTTGAGCTTCCGCCAGGGCGTCGAAGTAGGTCTCGTCCGGAGTCTTCCAGCCGA
>ERZ761603.1950-NODE-1950-length-14794-cov-37.140783_pt1 | contig 14794 bp, 10 predicted proteins | sample MGYA00511879_ERZ761603 | MGnify/ENA primary metagenome ERZ761603 (study PRJEB28899, sample SAMN02850040) | bioreactor sludge metagenome | biome: EBPR Sludge; feature: EBPR Bioreactor; material: flocular biomat | place: Australia: Thorneside Wastwater Treatment... | reverse complement strand
AACCCCTGGGGATTGTACGAGATGCACGGCAACGTCTGGGAATGGTGCGCCGACTGGTATGCCGAGTACCCGCCAGAGCCACAGGTCGACCCGAGTGGCCCGGCTTTTGGGAGGATGCGGGTTTTGCGCGGTGGCACCTGGAGCGACCCCGCCCGCTATGCGCGCTCGGCCACCCGCAGCCGGATAGAGCCCGCCTACCGGCCACGCAGCACCGGTTTCCGCATTGTGCTGGGGCAGCGCTGAGCGCCATCGCGTGACCTAACGCACCGGGATGCACGACATTTCCCCGGCTCATCGGTCGACGAAGATCCCTTGGGCGCGACCTGTTGCCAGGGTGACGTCAGCGGGCTTTTTTGCTCACGGGTGCGCTGCAAGTCGCTTGATCGGAATACAATTCGCGGCCATCGGGCCTCAACTGGCCGGGTTCCTGCGGTGCGTTCGGCGCAATGGCCGGGGAACCGGACGTCAAAGACGGAGGTCAATCAACGTGTTTCGGATGGTCGTCGTCGACGGCCCCACACCCGCATCGAACAGGACGCGATGAGCATCATCAGCGAAGAAGCACCAAGAAAAAAACGCTCCTACTCGAGAAAGCTGCCAGTCGCGTTGAAGCCGGGCAGCGAGGAGGCGCACGCGGTCCGAATCGACGAACGGCCCTTCATTGTCGGCATCGGCGCTTCGGCCGGCGGACTGGAGGCGCTCAGCCTGCTATTGCCGAGCCTGCCGAAAAACCTCGGGCTGAGTTACGTCGTCGTGCAGCACCTTTCGCCCACTTACCGCAGCATGATGTCGCAGTTGCTTGGTCGCGAGACGACGATGCCAGTCAGGGACATTGAAGACAGCATGTCGCCGGAACCGAATACGGTCTACATCACGCCACCGAATCGCAATCTGACGTTGCTGGATGGCCATTTCCGGCTGGTCGAACCAGCCAAGGAATCGCTGCCCAAGCCGTCGGTGAATCGCTTCTTCGCCTCGCTCGCCGAAGAGATCGGCGAATCGACGATCGGCATCATTCTCTCCGGCACCGGTTCCGATGGCGCGGCGGGCATCCACGCGATCAAGGCCGCTGGCGGCTTCACCTTTTCCCAGGACCCGGAAACCGCCAAATACAGCGGCATGCCGCAGTCGGCAATCGACACCGGCAGCGTGGACTGGATTCTGCCGCCCGAGAACATGGGCGCCGAGATCAGCTTGATTGTCCTTAACCGTGGCCTGATTCCGGTAGCGACGCAGGCGGCAAGCGCGCCGGCAACGCTGAAAACGCTGCTCGGCAAGGTGCGCAGCCGCACCAAGGTCGACTTCTCGCAGTACAAGGAGCCTACGCTCTGGCGACGGATCGAGCGACGCATGGCGGCAAACCACGTCAGTACCTTGCACGACTACCTGCAGGTGGTCGACCAGACGCCGGTCGAGCTCGACAAGCTGTGCAAGGATATCCTGATCTCGGTCACCGCGTTCTTTCGCGATACCGATGCCTTTGTCCGGCTCGACAAGGTGGTCGCCGACATTCTCGCCAGCAAGCAGCCCGGCGATGACATCCGCGTCTGGGTTGCCGGTTGTGCGACCGGCGAGGAGGCGTATTCGCTGGCCATCCTTTTTTCAGAACGTCTGGGCGCCGCCTTCGACCAGTACCGCCTCCAGATCTTCGCTACCGACATCGACCTCGATGCGATGTCGCTCGCACGACGTGGCGTCTTTGCCGCCTCAAGTCTGGCGCATATGGACCGCGGCCGCCTGCGCGCCAACTTCACGCCGCACGGCGACCGCTACGAGATAAACAAGAACCTGCGCGACGTGGTCATCTTCGCCCGCCAGGATCTGGTACAGGATCCGCCGTTCCTGCGCCTGGACCTTGTCAGCTGCCGTAACGTACTGATCTATTTCCAGAGTGAATTGCAGGCGCGACTGCTTTCGGTCTTCCATTACGCACTCAATCCGGGCGCCTACCTGTTCCTTGGCAAGTCGGAAGGCATCTTCCAGCAGGAGGCGCTGTTCGGTGTGGTTGACAAGGATGGCCGCCTCTATCGTCGCCACGGGGTAAGCGCCCGCTTGCCGCTGCTGCGCTCGGAGATGCAGATCCCGGCTGCGGGTCTCAACCAACATCAGCGGCCAAGCAAGCCGACCACCCCGCTGGGTTTCGAGAACATCCTGCTCGAGGCCGCTGGACGCCATTTCATCCCGACCAGCCTGCTGATCAACGGCAAGTTCGAGATCCGCCACATTCACGGTGATGCCAGCCGGCTGCTCAATGTTTCGCCAGGCAGGCCGGCCTTCGACCTGATCTCGCTCATCCGTCGCGAGCTGCGCACCGAGGTTCAGGTTCTGATGCGGCAGGCGCAGGTCAAGCAGGCCGTCGCGCACGGGCGGCCACGGCACATCAAGGCGCTCGATCCGACGCGCGGCGTCCGCCTGTCGGTCCATCCGGTATCGTCCACCGGTGGCGAGGCGCTATTCATGGTCTGTATTGAATGGATCCTGCCGCCAGCCGGCAAGAATTCCGTCGAGGACAACGGTAACGTTACTGACAAGGAACTCGAAGACGAACTCGCGGCAACGCGCGAGCACCTGCAGACGCTGGTCGAAGAGCTGGAAACCTCGAACGAGGAAATGCAGGCGCTGAATGAGGAGATTCAGGCCTCGAACGAGGAGATGCAGGCCTCGAATGAGGAACTTGAAGCCTCCAACGAGGAACTGCAGTCGACCAATGAAGAACTGGCGACGGTGAACGAGGAATTGCAGATCAAGACGGCCGAGACGCAGGAACTCAACGTCGAGCTGGAATGCATCCAGAACAGCGTCGACTACCCGTTGCTGGTGCTCGATCGAAATGCCTGCCTGCAGCGCTTCAACAGCGCTGCTGCCCGGCTGTTCAAGCTGGGCGCGGCCCAGGTCGGACGCCACCTGCGCGACCTGCCATTGCCACCGGACATGCCCGATCTGGTGGCCGACAGCCAGCAGGTGATCGACACACAGAACGCGCTCGACCGCCAGATCGTCAACGCCAACCGCCGCCATTATTCGCTGCATATCGCGCCGCTGCTGCGCGACCCGCAGCGCACGGCCGGCGTCATCCTGCTGTTTGCCGACAACACCAGCCTGTACGAGACCGAGCGCTCGGCGCGCGAGACCCAGGTCAGGCTGCTGGCAGTGATGAACAATTCGGTCTCGCTGATGGCGGTGAAGGATGCTTCCGGCCGCTACCAGTTCGCCAACCCGAAGTTCGAGCAGAGCTTCGGCTTTGAATCCGGGCAGGCGATCGGCAAGACGGACCTGCAGTTGTTCCCCGAGGCCGTGTGCGATCTGTTTCGCGAGAGCGAACTCGAAGCGATGCGTCTACGCAAGGGGATTGAGCGTGAGGAAGCCCTTCCCCTGGCCGGTGGCGCACGCCATTTCCTGGTGGTCCGTTTTCCCCTCTTCGACGACGATGGGGCGATTACCGGCACCTGCTTCCAAGCCACCGACATCACTGCCCGCAAGCGCGCAGAAGAGCGCTTGCGGCTGGCGGCGATGGTCTTCGATCGTGCTTCCGAAGGTGTCATGGTGACCGATACCGAGCAACGGATCCTGACTGTCAATGATGCTTTTACCACTTTGACCGGCTTTACCCGACAGGAAGTCGTCGGCAAGAAACCCAGCATCCTGCGATCGGAGAGAACGCCAGCCGAGCTTTACGTTGACATGTGGAACAAGGTCAACCGGGTCGGCGTCTGGCAGGGTGAAATCTGGAATCGCCGCAAGAACGGCGAGCCCTTCCTCGAATGGCTATCGATCAATACGGTGAAGGACAAGAGCGGCAAGGTGGTCAACTACGTCGGCATGTTCAGCGATATTACCAAGGCGCGCGAGTCACAGCAGCGCATCGAGTACCTGGCAACGCACGATGAACTCACCGGACTACCTAACCGGGCACTGTTCAACGATCGCCTGCACCTGGCGCTGGCGCGTGTCGAGCGCTCGCGGGAGAGCATTGGCGTGGTGTTCATCGATCTCGACAACTTCAAGGTGGTCAACGACACCCTTGGCCACGTAACCGGCGACAAGCTGCTCAAGCAGGCAGCGCTGCGGCTGCTCGACTGCGTTCGTTCCGAGGATACAGTGGCGCGCCTGGGCGGCGACGAGTTCGTGGTCCTGCTTGAAACCGCCGATCGGCGCGAGGCCACGCTGACAGCCGAACGGCTGCTGAGCGCCCTGAGCGCCAGCTATCATTTCGACGAGCACGAATGCTTCATCAGCGCCAGCATCGGCCTGAGCATGTTCCCCGAGGATGCTGCCGATGCCAATGCGCTGATGCGGAATGCCGATTCGGCGATGTATCGAGCCAAGGACCACGGCAAGAACGCTTTTCGCTTCTTCACTGCCGACCTCGCGCTTCAGTCGACACGCCGGCTGGCGCTGGAGACGGGCTTGCGCCGCGCGATCGACAACGGTGAGTTCTTTCTCCACTACCAGCCACAGATCAACCTTGAGAACCATCAGGCGGTCGGGGCCGAGGCACTGGTGCGCTGGCAGGCAAACGGCGAGGTGGTGGAACCGGTGGTTTTCATCCCGGTTGCCGAGCAGAGCAACCTGATCGTGGCGATCGACGAGTGGGTGCTCGGCGAAGTCTGCCGCCAGATCGTCGAGTGGGACAAGAGCGGACTGCCGCCTGTCAGGATCAGTGTCAACATCTCGGCGCGACATTTTCGCAAGGAAGGCATGGCCGCCGACCTGATGCAGATCGTCAGCCAGCATGGTGTTTCGCCACAGCGGCTGTGCATCGAGATTACCGAAGGCGTGTTGATGGACTTCGAACGTGCCCAGCGCATGCTGGCCGAACTGGTGGCCTTCGGTCTGATGATCAGTATTGATGACTTCGGCACCGGGTTTTCGTCCCTGTCGTACCTCAAGCGTTTTCCGATCCACGAACTCAAGATCGCGCGCAGCTTCGTTGACGGCATCTCGACCAACTCCGACGACCGCGCCATCGGTTCGGCGATCATTTCGCTCGCCCGCCACCTCGGCATGAGCGTCGTCGCCGAAGGGGTCGAAATGGCCGACCAGCACGCCGAACTCGACGCCTCCGGCTGCCACAATGGCCAGGGCTATCTGTATGCCAGACCGCTCGCACCGGACGTCTTTGCCGAATGGTTACGTGCCCGCACGTTGTCGTCCCTTTCGTAAAAACTGGCGACCAAATGGTAGACACGCGCGCCGGGTTGATCACGGAGTCGCCATGCGATGTCGCAGCGACATCTGCGCCAGCCAGACCGTCGAACGAGGCAGCCCGTGCTGCGAGCCAACTGAGCTACACGCTTGATCCAGACGATACCATCACTGCCGTCACCGGCGATTGGGACCGCTTCGCGCTCGACAACGGCGGCGACGAGAGCCTTTCGACGAAGGTCATCGGTCGACGGCTCGATCATTTCATCTCAGGCGACGTCACGCTGATGTTCGTACGCACCCTCTTGATGTCGGCGCGAACGCTCAAGCGTACGGTCGAGCGACCCTATCGCTGCGACTCACCCCAACTCAAGCGCTTCATGGAAATGACCATCGTGCCGCGTGGCGATGGCGTTCTAGAGGTCTGTCACCGCCAGGTCCGTTCCGAACCGTACCGCTATTCGCTACCGGTCACCGGGGCCATGCCGGGGGCCGGGTCGAACTTCGTCAAGCGGTGCAGCCTCTGTCAACGCATCCGGGTCGGGCAGATGTGGAGCGAGGTCGACGATGCCATCCTTGAAGGACGACTGCCAAAAGGCGCAGCGGCGAAACTCGGGGTGGTATACGGGGTATGCCCCGACTGCATGTCCCGGCGTGGCGTCAAACCCTAAACCGCGCCCGCCGCGAAGCCACCCGCTCAGGTCATACTGTCGACCTGGTTCGCCGCAGGCGCCACGGCGTCGGCGTCGCCCTCGTCGATAAGGCGCTGCTCAAGACTCTCGATCAAGCCGTTTGCCGCGTCCTCGATCATATCGAGAACCAGGTCGAAGCCATGGCCAAGACCGTAGTACGGATCAGGAACCTCGTCGTCGTCGAAATTTTTCGAGTAGCTCATCAACAACCCCAGACGGCCGTGCTTGTCCGGGGGACAAATGCGTTTCAACACCCCAAGGTTGTTGTGGTCCATCGCCAGGATCAGGTCAAAGTAATCCAGATCCTGGGCTGCCACCTTGCGCGCCCGCATGTTCGACAGATCGTAGTGGCGAACGGCGGCCGCACGCTGGGTCCGTTGGTCCGGTGCCTCGCCTGCGTGATAGCCGTGGGTACCGGCGGAATCCACCTCCACTTTCTCGTCGAGGTTTTTCTGGCGCAGAATATGGCGGAAAACACCCTCGGCCGTTGGCGAGCGGCAGATATTCCCCATGCAGACGAATAAAACCTTGATCACCTTCCGTTTTTCCACACGCTTAATGGGACTGATTCAGTTCAACCCTGCCTCATCCGGCACCCTCCAGGCAGTGGCGCCAGCCCCTGCTGGCAGCCGAAGCTGGCGAAGGCTTCATCATCCGTGGAAAAGGGAGCCAGTGCAACATTGCAGCTCAGGTTCGGGGCTCCTATCGGCAAAAAAACGCCTCCCAGGGACAGCCAGAACCCGCTTTTCCGCCTTAGCCCGGCACCTTGGACCTGGCCCTGCTTTGCCCGCCAGACCTCGGTCTGGCGCCGCGCCCGGCCGCAGGTTTCGCCTTCTCTACCGGCTTGGGCTTGCGCCGATTCTGCTCGGGCGCTTTCTTGTCGGCAAAGGGATTGCTGCTGACGTTGAACTGGATTTGCAGCGGCGTCCCCTGCAGCTTGAACACCTCCCGGAAGGTATGCTCGAGGTAACGGCGATACGAATCCGCGATCTTGTCGAGCGCATTGCCATGAATCACGATCAGCGGCGGATTCCTGCCACCCTGGTGGGCGTAGCGCAGCTTCGGCCGGAACAGCCCGCTGCGCGGCGGCGCCTGCCTCGCCACCGCGTCGATCAGGGCACGGGTCAGCTTGGGCGTTGGCAGATCGGCGATGGCCGCCTTGTAAGCCGCGTCCACCGAACGGAAAAGCTGTTCCAGCCCCTGCCCCTTGAGCGCCGAGACGTAGTGAAAGCGGGCAAAATCGATGAACGACATCTGCCCCTCGAGAGCCCCCTTGATCTGCTCACGGACGTAGGCGTCGAGGCCATCCCACTTGTTCACCGCGACCACCAGGGCGCGACCCGATTCCCGAATGAAACCGCCGATGTGCGCATCCTGATCGGAGATGTCCTGGCGCGCATCGAGGACCAGAATCACCACCTGTGCGTCCTCGATTGCTTGCAGGGTCTTGATCACCGAGAATTTCTCCAGGGTCTCGAAAACCTTGCCGCGACGGCGCAAGCCGGCGGTATCGATCAGCGTGTACTGGCGGCCGGCGCGCTCGAAATCGACTTCGATGGCATCACGGGTCGTTCCTGGCTGGTCAAAAGCGATCACCCGATCTTCGCCGAGCAGCGCGTTGATCATCGTGCTCTTGCCCACGTTCGGGCGGCCGACGATGGCCACCTTGACGACGTCGCTTGTCGTCTCGCCTTCCGCCAACTCCGGGTACGGCTCCAGCGCCAGTTCGATCAGGGCACGCACCCCCTCGCCGTGCGCCGCCGAGATTGGCAGCGGCTGGCCAAGGCCGAGTTCATGAAAATCGGCGACCACGATACCGTGGTTCATGCCTTCGGACTTGTTGACGGCGAGCAGGACGTTGCGCCCGGACTTGCGCAGCCGGTTGGCAATTTCCTTGTCCAGGGCCGTCACCCCGCTACGGCCGTCGACGACGAAAACCACCACATCGGCTTCGTCAATCGCCTGTTCGGTCTGGCGCGCCATCTGGTACATGATGCCATCTTTGGCGAACGGTTCGAAACCACCGGTATCGATCACCAGACACGGTTTGCTGCCGAGTCTTCCGTGGCCGTAATGACGGTCACGCGTCAGCCCCGGAATGTCGGCCACCAGAGCGTCGCGCGTCCTGGTCAGCCGGTTGAAGAGCGTCGATTTGCCGACATTCGGACGCCCGACGAGAACGATGCTCGGCTTCACTGGGCCTCGATCGCGAGCACGCGTCCGCTGCTCGTCTGTAGCACCAGACTGCTGCCGAGGCGCTGCAACGGTGCCTGAATCGCGCTGCCATCGGTCGCCAGGCGTGCCACGAAACCGCCATCGTCACGACTCAGAAAGTGCACGATTCCCTTGGCATCAGCGACGACGACCAGATTGCGCAGCGACTGCGGCGCCGTGAGCCGGCGCAGGAACAGCTTGTCCTGCTTCCAGAGCCCGGCGCCACTGGCCTTGTCGAGAGCATGCACGGCGCCTTTGTCGTCGGCGACGTAAACGTAGCGGCTATCGATCGCCAGGCCGGCGGCGCTCGAGATGTCGCGCGACCACATCAGGTTGCCGTTGCCGAGGTCGAAACAGGCGACGCGCCCCTGGAAGGCGGCCGCGCAGATCATGCGGCCATCGATGACCGGCGCGCTGGTGACGTCGGCGACGCGATCGAGTTCGGTGGCGCCCTTCGGCAGGGCGACCGTCCCCTCCCAGAGCGGCGCACCGTTTTCTGCACTCACCGCAATCAGCTTGCCACCCGGAAAGCCGGCAAAGACATACTTCTCGATCACCACCGGGCTGGCCGTCACGCGCAGGGACAGGGGCGTGCTCGGACGCTGATAGAGCCACTTGCGCTTGCCGTTGGCCGAGTCATACGCGGCCAGCCGGTGATCGACACTACGGACAATCACCAGGCCAGCACTCACCACCGGCGGGGCAACGATCTCGCTGCTCGCCTTGGCTTTCCACAACAGGCTGCCGTCGGCCGTGGACAAAGCCAGAACATCGCCCTTCGCTGTGCCCACGACGAGCATCCGTGGATCGGCCCCGACGCCACCCGAGAGCGGCTGTTCCACCTGGATTCTCCAGACCTGCTTGCCATCGTCGAGACGGGCGACCGTACCATCCCTGGCTGCGACGTACACCGACGACGCCACAACGGCTGGAACAAAGGTATAGTCGCCGCCCTTGCCGACCCCTTCCTCCCAGAGCACACGCACGTCGGCCCGGGTTTCGATCGGCTGCAGCTCAGCCATCTTCGGCCCACTGCTGGAAAATGGATTCAGTGCGTCGAGTGTCGAGCAGCCAGCCAGCACCACCGCCAGCATCGCCCCGGCAAGCAGGTGGCGCGTCATCAACCGGACTCCCCGAGTGCATCAAGTTTCAGTTGCAGCGACTCCCGATAAGCGGCATTCACCTGTCTGTTCGGCGGCGCGTTCCCGCCCGCCGACGCGCCTGCCTTGTCGAGACTGGCCAGTGCAGCCTGATACGCTGCCCGCGCCTCGGCGGTCTTGCCCTGGGCAGCAAGAATGTCGCCGCGGCCATCCGCGAAACGACCAGCGAAGCCGGCGCTGGGCGTCCCATCGAGTTGCTTCAGCGCTTCATCGTAGGCCTTTTCGTCCAGCAGCAGGGTGGCCAGACGCAGGCGCGCCAGGTCGCGCAGTTGATCCTTGCCATGTTCCACCACCCAGGCCAGCTGCAGCTTGGCCGTCTTGACATCACCGGCATCAGACATCACCCGGGCAGCGGTGAGCGCGGCCAGGGGAGCGTAGGCGGTCGAGCCGAACTTCTCGATCAGTTCGCCACTCGCCGTCTTGATGCGCTGCGCGTCGTTCTCGAGAACGGCGTTCTGCAGCACCCCATAGACCATCGAGGCTTGCGCCGTCTGATTGCGCTGATACCAGTTCCAGCCCTGCCAGGCGACCACAGCGATCGAGACAGCCGTCACGATACCGGCCAGCAGGTTTCCGTACTGTTTCCACCACGCCTTGATTTCGGCGATCTGTTCCTGTTCTTCGAGGTCGTAAGTAGCCATTACGATTCTTCCCAATCCAAAATGGAGCTCATGATTTCGTCGGCAACGCTGTCGACACTGACCCGCTTCTGTTCGTTCGGTTGCTCGCCGGCCAGCCGCAGCGGCTTGAGGGTGACCTCGCCGGCATTCGCCTCGTCGTCCCCGATGATCACGGCAAAACTCGCACCCGAGGCATCCGCCTTCTTCATCTGCGACTTGAAGCTGCCGCCGCCACAATGAAAAAGGACGTCGATGCCCTGGTCGCGCAGGCCTTCGGCAACTCGCACCGCCAGGCGCGAAGCGGCTTGCCCCTGGTGCACGACATAGACATCGACCGGTTCCGCTCCGACCTCGCCGCCAGCCTCGCGCATGAGCGCAATCAGCCGTTCGACGCCCATCGCGAAACCACAGGCCGGTGCCGGCTTGCCCCCCAGTTGCTGCACCAGGCCGTCGTAACGACCCCCTGCACAGACCGTCCCCTGCGCCCCGAGGCGATCGCTGACCCACTCGAAAACCGTCAGGTTGTAGTAGTCGAGACCGCGCACCAAGCGGGGATTGATCGCAAAAGGCTGGCCGGCGTCGCGCAGCACCTGCTGCACCCCCTCGAAATGCGCCAGCGATTCGGCGCCCAGTTCATCGATCAATTGCGGCGCGCCGAGGATCAGTTCCTGCAAGGCCGGGTTTTTGCTGTCGAGGATGCGCAGCGGGTTGCTGTGCAGGCGCCGCCGGCCGTCGTCGTCAAGCAGTTCGCTGTGCTGCTCGAAATAGCTGATCAGCTCGGCACGATGGCGCGCACGCTCGCCCGGCTGGCCAAGCGTGTTGAGCTGCAGGGCTATGCCGTCGAGGCCGAGGTCATCCCACAGGCGGGCACCCATCAGGATCTGTTCGGCATCGATGTCCGGGCCGGGGAAACCGAGTGCTTCGACGCCCACCTGGTAAAACTGCCGATAACGCCCTTTCTGTGGCCGCTCGTGCCGGAACATCTGGCCTGTGTAGTACAGCCGCTGTGGCTGCTGCGCGATCAGATTGTGCTGAATCACCGCGCGCACGCAGCCGGCGGTGCCCTCCGGACGCAGTGTCAGCGGCTCGCCGTTGAGACTGTCGATGAAGGAGTACATCTCCTTCTCGACGATGTCGGTCACTTCGCCGATGGCGCGCTTGAACAGCGGTGTCGGCTCGACAATCGGCAGGCGAATCGGGCGATAAGCGTAGCTCTTGAGCCACGAGCGGATGATTTCCTCGAACCGCTCCCAGAATTCGGCCTCGTCCGGCAGGATGTCGTTCATTCCTCGAACCGACTGGATTTTCGGAGTCATCATCCGCCCGGAGACTTTCTTTGGTAGGTGCGCGCGACGTAGGAATCGACTATGGCGATGAACTCCTGCGCTATATGTTCGCCGCGCAGGGTGACGGTCTTGGCGCCATCCTCGAACACCGGCGCCGCCGGCGCCTCGCCGGTGCCCGGCAGGCTGATGCCGATATTGGCATGCTTGCTCTCACCCGGCCCATTGACGACGCAGCCCATCACGGCCAGGGTCATGTTCTCGACGCCATCATGGTCAATGCGCCACTGCGGCATCCGCTGGCGCACGTGCTCCTGGATCGATCGCGCCAGTTCCTGAAAAAAGGTGCTGGTCGTCCGGCCGCAACCCGGGCAGGCGACGACCATCGGCGTGAAGGCGCGCAAACCCATGGTCTGCAGCATCTCCTGCGCGACAATGACCTCCTGGGTGCGTTGGCCGCCGGGTTCCGGGGTCAGCGAAACGCGTATGGTATCGCCGATACCTTCCTGCAAGAGGACCGCCATCGCCGCCGTCGACGCCACGATGCCTTTGGAGCCCATGCCGGCTTCGGTCAGGCCAAGGTGCAAGGGATAGTCACAGCGGCGCGACAACTCACGATAGATGGCGATCAGATCCTGCACGCCGGACACCTTGCACGACAGAATGATCCGGTTCCCCGGCATGCCGAGTCCCTCGGCACGAGCGGCTGATTCGAGCGCCGAGACCACCATCGCTTCGCGCATCACCGCAATGGCATCGCGCGGCTCCGGGCAGCGGGCATTCTCGTCCATGATCCGCGCCAGCAGATCCTGGTCGAGGCTCCCCCAGTTCACCCCGATGCGCACCGGCTTCTCGTACCGGCAGGCAATCTCGATCATCTGTGCGAACTGTTCGTCGCGCTTGCGGCCGTGGCCGACATTGCCCGGGTTGATGCGGTACTTGGCCAGCCCCTGCGCGCAGTCGGGGTGCTCGGCGAGCAGGCGATGACCGTTGTAATGAAAGTCGCCAATCAGCGGCACGTCGACCCCCATCCGGCCAAGGTGCTCGCGAATCGGCGCCACGGCAGCCGCGGCCTCGGGCGTATTGACGGTGATCCGCACCAGCTCCGATCCGGCGCGCGCCAGCTCGGCACATTGAATCGCCGTCCTGACCACGTCGACGGTATCGGTATTGGTCATCGACTGGACGACCACCGGCGCATCACCACCGACCGCCACCTGGCCAACCATGACCGGACGCGTTCGCCGACGGAGTGTGCCCGGCCCCGGATTGCTCACGGCTTGCATACCCCTCGCGACGCTCTCATTCCACCGTCAGCCGCGCGACTTCACCACTGCTGTGCGGCGCCAGTTCGATGACCCTGCCCCGGTACTGCACGGTGACCTGCGTCGAGTTGCCCACCACCAGTGAAAATGGCGGCTGCCCGTCGACCTCGCGCTGGCTGCCCGCCGGGCTCAGCCCGGACAGGAGAACCTGACCCCGGGCATCACGGATCTCGACCCAGGCAGGCTGAGCAAATGAAAGCTTCAGTCCGCCGCCGGCCACCCGCGCATCCGACAACACGGTTGCATGCGGTGCCGAGAGCACGGTCACCGACTCGCCGGGTCCTGCCTTTGGCGCAGCCAGCGCGGTTGACGCTGGCTCTGACGGAGGCGCTGGCGCAGTGCTCTCAAGGGGTGCCGGCGCCGCCTTGCGATCCATCAGCGCCGCCAGTTGTGACTGCCAGAAGTCGGCGGGGACGAAAAAGTAGGCCAGCACAGCCAGGCCCAGCAATACCAATCCGGAAAGAACGGCAAGGTAGTCCCGGCGCTCGGCCCGCCGACGCCCTGAATGCGGCAGGCTGGCAGTAGTTCCGGCCGACGCTTCGAGTTGCGCCTTCTGCTGCAGCTTTGCCGCATCCAGCCCGCGCATCAGGGACTCTGGGTCGATATTGAGCAGGCGCGCATAGTTGCGGACGAAGCCACGGATCATCGTGTTTCCGGGCAAGGACTTCCAGTCTTCTGCCTCCAGTGCTTCGACCTGCCGAGGACCCAGCTTGAGCGCCTGCGCAGCGTCCGCCAGACTCATGTTGCGACCCTCCCGCGCGGCACGCAGCTGTTGACCGACGCCACCTGTAACGGGGGTCACCGCGGCGCTGGCCGCTGCTTCGGCCTGGGTTTGCCCCCCTGCTGGCAGCCCTTGTTGCTCTCCCGGAAAGGGAAATACGGATTGCTCACTCATTCTTCACTCATTCGACGTTGCCTCGCAGCAGTTCCTGAGCCTCCCGCGACAGCGGGAATCTGTTCCGCAGCTGATTGGCATAACGCGCCTCGGCTGGCCGGTTACCGAGCCGGCGCTCGATTCGTACGCCCAGCCAGAGTGCCTCGGCACTCGGCTCGGTCTTGCGCAGCAGTTCCGCGAGCTGCTGCTTTGCCAGTTCCAGATGCCCGCGCTGGTAATTGATGTTTGCCAGCTGAAGCAATGCCTGCGGGTTGCCCGGCGCAATGCGCAGACTGTGCTGAACATAATCGTCGGCGGCAGCGAAGTCGCCAAGCTTGGCGTAACAGGTGCCGGCATTCAGATAGGCCATGTCGGGGGTCTCGTACAAGGGATTCCTGATCGCTTTCTGAAAGAAGGAGATGGCTTCCTTCTCTCTACCGATCTGGCAGAGAAACCAGCCGTAGTTGTTGTTGATCTCGGGGTCGTTGGCGTCGAGACGCAAGGCCCGCTGAAAGTCCTGGTCGGCAAATGGGATTTCGCGCGCCTGGAAACCCGCCAGGCCACGCGTGCTGTAGGCTTTGGCATAGCTGGGATCAATGTCGATGGCGATGGTCAGCTCTTCGAGCGCCGTCGCCAGCTGGTTGGCCTGCAGATACAGCGCCCCCAGTTCGGTGTGCAATTTGGCACGCGTACGCGCGTCGCGGGGCTTCGACGGCCTGCGCGAGTCGGCTGCTTCCTCTGGGTCCTGTTGCTTGCTGGGCAAGGAAAGCGGCACCGACGAGCAGGCACCGAGGCAGAGACACACCAGCAGGGCGAGTACTGCGTTCCTCATGTGCAGGCCTCCTGACGGTCGAGCTGAAGGAAGAGCGTTCGCCGGCCAGTCCGCTGCGTTCTGTCGAGCACCTGTCCAGCCAGTTGACCACAGGCGGCATCGATGTCGTCGCCGCGCGTCTTGCGGGTTGTGGTCACCACCCCCGCCTCGAGCAGGACTTCGGCAAAACGGCGAATGCGGTAAGTCGGCGAGCGGCGGTACGGCGAACCGGGAAAGGGGTTGAAAGGGATGAGGTTGAACTTGCATGGCACCTCGCGCGTCAGAGCCAGCAACTCGCGCGCCTGCACATCGGCGTCATTGACCCCGTCAAGCATCACGTACTCGAAGGTGACGAAGTCCCTCGGCGCCTTCTCCAGGTAGCGCCGGCAGGCGGCCAGCAGCTCGCGCAGGGGGTATTTCCGGTTGATCGGCACCAGTTGATCGCGCAAGCCATCATTGGGCGCGTGCAGCGAAACCGCCAGCGCCACCGCGCACTCGTCGCGCAGACGATCCATCGCCGGTACCAGACCCGAGGTCGACACGGTGACCCGGCGGCGCGACAGACCATAGGCGTTATCGTCGAGCATCAGGCGCAGCGCAGTCACCGTATTGTCAAGGTTGGCGAGCGGCTCACCCATGCCCATCAGGACCACATTGCTGATCAGGCGCT
>ERZ761603.1949-NODE-1949-length-14795-cov-52.542402_pt1 | contig 14795 bp, 8 predicted proteins | sample MGYA00511879_ERZ761603 | MGnify/ENA primary metagenome ERZ761603 (study PRJEB28899, sample SAMN02850040) | bioreactor sludge metagenome | biome: EBPR Sludge; feature: EBPR Bioreactor; material: flocular biomat | place: Australia: Thorneside Wastwater Treatment... | reverse complement strand
TACGGAAATCGCCGGAAAGTATTTTTAACCCACGGTTTGCAGATGAGTTTATGCCTTCAGACCTTATCAATGCTGCTTAACTAAACACAACCGATACCTCATTTACAACCCAAACGCATTGGCATTTACTCTATGTATGGCACTCATGGTGGTAATTAGTGCGCAATTGATAAAAATCATTTGCGGAAGTAACTTATGTTATGGTTTAACGCTTAAAAACAAGGTAACTTTGAAATAAATTAGTTACTTAGTTTTAAATCATTTACCATGAAGCAGTTCACCTTTCTTTTTCTGTTTAGTTTAGTAGGGGCAATAGTTAGCAATTTATTTGCTCAGGCTCCGCAGCTCATCAACTATCAGGCGGTAGCACGCAATACAAACGGGCAGATTTTGGCTAACCAAGTTGTATTGGTGCGGTTATCGGTAAGTCAAAGCACTGCCGGCGGCACCATTCAGTATCAGGAAACGCACAATCTTACCGCCAATGCACAAGGATTAATAACCTTGCAAATAGGTGGAGGTACGCCAAACAGCGGCACCTTTACCGATATTACCTGGGCAGACGGACAACCCAAATTCCTCCAAATAGAACTCGACCCCGATGGTGCAGGTGTTCAACCTTTTGTGAACATGGGTAGCCAGCAATTGGTGAGTGTGCCGTATGCAATTTACAGTGAAAACACAAGGGAAATTAGAAAAAATAGCAGTAACCTTACAGTAGCATCTAATTATGCACTAACCGGAACCAATAATACGGCGCTTGGCTTACAAGCATTGAGTAATAATACCACTGGAACAGCTAATACAGCCGGAGGCATTTTTGCCTTATTCTCAAACACAACAGGAATCAACAATACTGCTTATGGCAATTATGCGCTTAATAATAATAACCAAGGAAACTTCAATGTTGGTATAGGAAGCAATGCACTAAATTACAATACAAATGGCGGCAATAATGTGGCAATAGGTTATAACAGCCTTTTCTGGAACACAGGTGGTCAATCTAATTTGGCAGTAGGGTCAGAAGCCTTACAAGACAATACCACAGGAAGTTACAATGTAGCAATGGGCAGAGGGGCTTTGTTTTCAAATAAAAGCAACAATGCAATGACCGCAGTGGGTTATAATGCCCTGTATTATGCCGCTAATGGCACCAACGCACTAACAACTAACAATACTGCCGTAGGATACGAAGCGCTAAAAGGTGGTAGCAATGCCGCCAATAATACCGGAATTGATAATACAGCAGTAGGTTCGCAATCGCTTCGATTAAATACTACCGGCTATGTTAACACTGCTATTGGTTCTCAAACACTGTATGCCAATACCACAGGCGCTGCCAATACCGCGGGGGGGGCTCAGGTTTTGTACGCAAACTTAGATGGGGAGGGTAATACCGGTTATGGGCACAAATCTCTTTTTGCAAACGTAACCGGCGATCAGAATACCGCTACCGGTTTGTTTGCACTCTTTAGCAGTCTTGGTTCTTACAATACTGCAAATGGCGCATCATCGCTTTACAATAACACATCGGGCAATTACAATACCGGCGTAGGGGCTTCGGCACTTTTGGGAAACACTACCGGAATTAATAATACTGCTTTGGGTTATGGAGCTAATGTTTCAGCAGGCAACCTCAACAATGCAACCGCCATTGGCGCTTTTGCTTTGGCAGGAGCCAGCAACTGCTTAGTGCTGGGTAGTATAAATGGTGTAAATAGCGCTACTGCCGATACCAAAGTGGGTATAGGCACTACCACCCCAAGCAAAAAATTTGAGGTGGCGGGTGGCGATGCCCTTATTCATGGGCTTACCATAGGTAAAGGCGGTGGACTTATTTCTACCTGTACTGCCGTAGGAGCCAATGCCTTAAATGCCAATACTACCGGCGACTGGAATACTGCCTATGGATATAATACCTTGCAATTAAATAGTACCGGACACAGAAACACTGCCACCGGAGCAGTTGCTTTAAATAAAAATACTACCGGCTACCATAATACCGGTATTGGTACTGATGCTCTAAGAGAAAATACTACCGGATTTCAGAACACCGCCTTAGGATATATGGCATTGGTTAACAACACCACCGGCGATTACAATACTGCTATTGGGGTAAATACCGGACCTACCGGATCCTCTGCGGCTAATTTACAAAATACCACCTGTGTGGGCATTGATGCAACAGTTACGGCAAGTAATCAGGTAAGGATAGGCAATGCTTTTGTTACCTCCATAGGCGGACAAGTAGGCTGGTCAACCCTAAGTGATGCCCGATTTAAAGAAAGCGTACAAGAAACCGTGCCCGGATTGGCTTTTATTACCAAACTCCGACCGGTTACTTACCAAGTAAACAGAGCCACACTCAACAACTATATGGGCGTTATAAGTAGTTTGCCGGCTGAGGAGCGTAACGCTAAAAGCGAGGTAATCACCGGTTTCCTTGCCCAAGATGTAGAGCAGGCTGCCCATGCAGCAGGCTTTGATTTTAGCGGGGTGGATAAACCTAAAAACGACCATGACTTGTATGGGCTCCGCTATGCCGAGTTTGTAGTGCCCCTTGTAAAAGCTGTACAGGAGCAGCAGCAGATGATTGAAGAGCTTAAAAACCAAATAAACAAGCTACAAAGCCAAATCAATCAATTAAACAAATAGTTATTACTACCCCCCCAAAAGCCAGAGCCGATTTATTCTGTCCTACACGCTGTTTTTCTGAAAAAAAGGCATTAAAACCCTAAAAATGCACCCCAAAATCTTGAAAAAACGGACAATATAAACTCCCCCCTTTTTTGAGTGGGGGCTGGGGAGAGAACAAATCGGCTCTGCCCAAAAGCCGCTTTAAAGCTACAAACCGCATTTTTTTTCTTTGCACAGGTGAGCAAATAGGTTTAACTTTGCTAAAAAAAAGTACCTTTACCCTCCGCAATAAAGCACCAGGGTTATTTACTCGCCCACCTAAAAATTACCCGATATGAAAAAACTTAGTTTTCTGATTCAGATAGTTGTTTTTTGCTGCCTAAGCCTGTATATACAGGCACAATCCCTATCGCCGCAGGTAGTGGCATCGGGCGGCACAGTGCTTACCGCCGGCGGTTACTCGCTTGCCTACACCGTAGGCGAAACAGCTACTGCCACCCTCTCATCGGGCAGCAATATACTTACACAAGGTTTTCATCAGCCCGATTTACAAACATTGGTAAAAATGCTGGCAAAAGTGTATTTACAAGGACCCTTTAACGGCGCTACCATGAACACCTCACTCCAAACCGCCCCTTCTGTATTTCCCTTGGCACAGCCCTACGGCGGCGCACCTTGGAACTACAACGGCGCCGAAAACCTGCTATCGGTGCCGGCTAATGCGGTAGATTGGCTGTTTGTGGAGCTGCGCGATGCCAGTTTTAACCCCGTTGCCGGTGGTAAACGCGCCGTACTGCTGCTCTCCGATGGCACCCTGCGCGATGTGGACGGCACTGCCGGCGCTACTTTTACCGGCGCAGTACCCGGCAATTATTATATAATAGTGCGCCACCGAAACCACTTAGCAGTGATGAGCGCCGCACAAATAACACTGCCCAATGCCTTAGCTTATGACTTTACCACCGCCGCCGCACAAGCATTTGGACCCAACCAACAAAAAGCCCTAACCGGTGGCGCGTTTGGCTTATACGCCGGCGATTTTAACGCCGATGGTGTAATTACCGTTGCCGATTTTAACTTTTTTAGCGCCAATGCCGCCCTCATTAACGTGTATAACGATGCCGATGCCAACCTTGACAAACAAATAACCGTAGCCGATTTTAACCTCTACCAGCCCAATGCCAGTACCATAGGCATACAACAAGTAAGATATTAAACAACTATTGGCTACTACAACTGTATTAAATTCAACGTTACCCCCAACTTTTAGCGCTAAAAATTGGGGGTAACGTTTTTAAGTGGTCAGTTAAATTTTTAGTTGCCCGCCACCGGCGCATCACCTTGGAGCAATTGGTGCCCTTGTAGCATTTCAAGAGCTTCGGTGTTGTAGTGGTTAAATTCGTCAGATTGGAAAGGGGTGTAGTTCATTTGCCGGAGGGCGTTTATGAGTTTTTTGAAAAAGGAACGCACCTGCACAAAATCGTCAAACGTAAGGAATTGCCGGCAAATAGTGAGGCAAAGGCGGGTCATATACTGCTGGCGGTTGAGCGGAGTAAGCTGGTCAATAGCATCAAAGGCATCTTGCTGAAGGAGTACAAAATCAAGTAGTTCGGCACGCCAAAAATGGAGGTGAAAATCGGTCGAAACACCATCATCGCCCAGTATATTAATTTGGTCGGCGGCATCTTTACCTTGCAAGAGTATGTTTTTAAGTTCTTGTACTTCTGCTAACCATGTATTACCGGCTATGGGGGCTATGTACCGGGCAAATTCGGGATATTCTATATACTTAGAGTAGCTTTCTATGGGGTCTATGGCGGGGTATCTTTTGCTGTCGGCACGGCGTTGCGATAGGGCATAAAAACATCGGGTAGCTTTTTTGGTAGCCTCGGTAACGGGTTCTTTAAAATTTCCGCCGGCAGGCGAAACCGTACCCACAAAGGTAATGGCTCCGGTATGTTGGTTGTAGAGTTCTACCATGCCTGCCCGGGCATAAAAATTAGAAATAACGGCAGGCAAGTCCACCGGATAAGCATCGGGACCGGGCAGGTCTTCTAACCTGTTAGCCATTTCGCGCAGCGCCTGCGCCCAGCGCGAGGTAGAATCGGCAAGTAACAGCACGCTTAGTCCCATGTTTCGGTAATACTCGCAAATGGTCATGGCAGTATAAACCGAAGCCTCCCTTGCCGATACGGGCATACTGGAGGTATTACCTATAATAACTGTGCGCTCTATGAGTTGTTTACCGGTTCGGGGGTCAATGAGTTCGGGAAATTCGGTAAAAATATCTACCAATTCGTTGGCACGTTCGCCGCAGGCAGCCACCACCACTACATCGGCATCGGCTTGTTTGGCTATAGCTTGTTGCAGCACTGTTTTACCACACCCAAACGGACCCGGAATAAAACCGGTGCCTCCTTTCATAATAGGGTGCAAGGTATCTAAAATGCGAATGCCGGTTTGCAGCAGTTGTCCGGGGCGTATTTTTTGCCGGTAGGCTTTCAGGGGCGTTTTTACCGCCCATGGTTGCACCATAGTTACGGGTATTTGCGCTCCGTTTTGGTTGGTAAGTACGGCTATGGTATCTGTAATGGTGTAATTGCCGGCAGGGGCTATCCATTGCAGGGTGTGGGGCTCGTTGGTAAGGGTAAAGGGCGCCATAATTTTATGCGGCAGCCCATGCTCCTGCACTTCGCCCAGCCAGTAGCCGGCTTGTATGGCAGCGCCCGGTTGGGCAAGGGGTTCAAACGCCCACAAACACGCTGTATCTAACGGATATGCCTGTTGCCCGCGCTGTAAAAACAAGCCTTCCAATTTATCTAAGTCGTTTTGCAGCCCGTCAAAATTTTTAGAAAGGAGCCCCGGACCCAGCGCTACTTCGAGCATACTGCCGCTAAAAGTAACCTTAGCGCCGCTTTTTATGCCGCGCGTACTGTCAAACACTTGTGCATAAACCGTTTTACCGCTTATTTTAATTACCTCGGCAATCAGCGTTTGCCCTTGATCATCGGCGCTGATATAACAAATTTCGTTTTGTCTTACTTCGCCTTGCGGCTCTATCAGTAGCAGGTTGGCAATAATGCCTTTAATGAAGCCGGTGGTGTTCATAGTTGGAGTTTAAGAGGTGGTGGGCAGGTAAAAATGGCGGTTGGGTTAGGAGGTAGGGGCAAAAAAGGCTTTTTGGAGTATATCTTCTAAAAGCGGCGGTTTGGCAGATTGCCGGTTTAAGTGTGCCCACCGGTTGGCAAGCTGGCGCTGAAAGGCGTGAGCAATAATGCGTTCTATGCTGAAATAGTAAAAAAAAGATTCCGATTGGAGGAACTGCCAAATGAGGGTATCCAACAATTTTTCCCGATGCAGGGGATTTTCGTGTGTCCAGATTTCGGTAAGCTGCGCCAGTGGCACCAGCGATTCCTGCTCTGCTTTTGCCCTATATTTACCGGTCAGATAAGCCGTATATTCGGGCGCTACTAAGTGTTCCGACAAATCGGGTAACCCATGTGGCACGTACTGCATGAGGGAAAAATTGCGTAGTTCGAGGGTAAATTTTGCCCATTTTTGCAGGAATGTGTTTGGGTATTGGAGTAAAAAGAAGAAATAATCTTGGGTCAGTTGTATTTCGGTGAGGGCATAAGGCTGTGCACTGGCGTGGTGCTGCCAGTGTTGTAAAATAAACTCCTCAATGTAGGGATAGGGGGTTAGTTTACCGGCGGCTATCTGCTTAATTTGGGAGGCAGAAAAATTGCCATCGGGCAAAAAAGGTTGTTGGGTTTGGTAAAGGGTATTGAGCAGGTTGGCATGGTCTATGGGCATATAAACCAAGCGGAGCAGGTAGAGGTCGTGGGGGTCAATAAAATCGGCAAAATGGTTGGCAAGGTTAGTTGGGAGCAGTTCCTCAGTAGTATCTAAGGAGATATTGGGCAGGCTGCTTACAATGCCGGCATATTGCTCCAATGATGCAGTAGGGTTACTCATGGCTGGGGGGTTCTTTAAAAATTTGGGCTATTTCGGGGTGCATAAACTGGGCAATAAAGGCGGCAAAGTCTTCATCGGTAAAAGAAAGCACATAGTTATCATCGGTTTTACCAATTTTAAAACCGGCTTTAAGGTTTGCGTTGGTATAAATGACAGGCTCCGTGTGCAACAACTGGGCAATTTGGCTTTGGAGGTAGTGCAAGAGGCTTTCTTCGGTGGCAGGGCTTAACTGTACGGTTAGCTGACCGTTAGGCTGGGGATATATACCCGATACTACCGTCAGCAAAACAGCCGCCAAGTTCTGTGGGTCTTGCAGGGTTTGGGCAATGGGTTCGTTAATGGTTTTAACCCTAATAAGTTGTGCAATATCTTGTTTAAGTTTTTGCAGGGCTTGGTTAATAACCATTCGCAGCTCGGCGTAGGTGCGCTGCGTAAGTTGTTGAGCGTCTTTTTGGGCTTGGTCTAAAAGAGCTTGTTTTTCTGCTTCGGCTTGGGTTACAATGGCTTCGGCTTTTTGGCGTGCTTGCTGAACAATGGCGGCGGCTTCTATTTCTGCTTTTTGAATGCCTTCATCGTACAGTTGTTGGGTAAGTTGTTGCAGTTTATTATCCATGAGTAGGTTTGTAATGGTAAGCGGCAGGGTAAAAATAGGGTAAGTTTATTTTTTTTACAAACAGGCAGGCAGTTTTTTAGTGCGGGTAAAGTTATGTTTTATTTGTCGGGTTTTTCATCGGTAACCAGTAGTCGGCGTAGTTCGGCAACATTGTTTTGGTTATTAGGGTTGTTGAGGGCATTTTTAATGTCGTTTTTTTCTTTGGTGGTAAGGTGCAGGCTCATGGCAGCTTTTTGGCTAATAAGAGAAGGAGCATATTCAAAGGTAATCACCTGAAGCCTGCCCTGCAAAACCTCATCGGTTACGGTAGCCATATAATCGGCATAATTATCTTGCACTTCTTGGGTCATAAACACCGTAACGGGTTTTACCACCTTTTCTATCAAACTTTCGGTAACGGGTTTAACGCCCCTATCTTTTTCGCCCGATAAGATATTGATAACAATAACCTTACCTGTGTTTTGGTTTATCCAGTCTTTAAAAGTGTATAAAAAGCGGTAAGAAGTTTCAAAGCCGGTATTATCTCTAAAACCCGCATCCATTACCTCTACCGATGGGCTGGAAGGCAAAAAGGAAGACGGTAAAATATACGGAAAAGTGGCGCTGAGCCTAACAGCAGTACTAAGCAGCAGGTTATGGGCATCTTGCTGTTCAAAAAACCGAAGGCAGTCCACCCCATCGGTTTCAAAGGTATCATGGGTAAACAGGTAGCGGTTGTGGGCGCGGGTAAGGTAAGCCACCGGCTGCGAGGATATAAACAGTTTTCGCCTATCGGTAACAATGGTGGGCGTAAAAACCAACAGGGGTATTTGTGCTTGGTATTCTGCCTGGTAGTAATCGCTGATGCGGCGGTTATCCATGTTAATAATACCCTTAGAGTTTCGGGCTAATTGTTTTTCAAACATATAGGCGCGGTTTTTCCGGTAGGTATAACCACCCGTTTCAAAGGTTTGGAAAGGGTAAAATAAGTCGTTTACGGCAATAGAAAAAATCATAGCATTAAGGTAGTCTTCCGATACGTCATGGGCATACTGGGGGTTATGCAGCACAATTTGGGGTTGAGTAGTCTTTTGCAGGTAAAAAAGCTCATGCAGGTAAGCGCCGGTAATCATACCACCCGATGCGCCCGAAATGAGCATAGTTCTGTCCATAAGTGTACCTTGCAGCAGGCTGTCGAGGCGCTGCAAAACGGTCATGCACCACAGCGCGGCTCTAAGCCCGCCGCCGCTAAGGTTGAGCAAAATCATATCGGGCCGATGACCGGGCGGGGTAATGGGTTGATTTTTTTGTTTCCACGCGTCTAAAATGTGCAGGGTATGTTGTATATCCCGATGAATAATTGCCGTATCTGCCATAGCCGCTATGGTTTTAGAGTTGTAAGCAGCGGGTGGCGCATGGTAGTTTAAGCCATAAGCCTTTGTGTCGTAGTTAAAAAAGTCGAATCGGGTAAAAAAATTAATGACCAGTATAATAACTAAAAACCCCACCGTTCGCCAGCCTTTGAGCCAAAAGCTAAAAGCGCCCGCCAACCCCATCAGCACCGAAAAAATAAGCAGTACGCTTGCCGCCGCCGGCAACTGAAAAGCGGGCTCATCCATTAAAAAACCCAGCCCTATTAAGATGCACAGCGCTACGGCTTGTATAACTAAGGCATTGGTATGGTTTTGCTGAAAAACGGCTTCTAAACTTTGGCGGCTGTAGTGTTCGGTAAAGCGTACCCGCCTAATTCTTAGTCGTTGTGTAAGATAATAGCGCACTGCGGTCCACTCATGTTGCGATTTTGATTGTTTTTGCTGGCGTTTATAAGCAGTGTTGATGCCGGCAGGTCTAAATCGGGTTTTGCTTCCCGATAGTTGCAGTTTTTCTATGCTTTTAATGGCGTTTAACAGTTTGTTTATGTTGGTATTGGTAAGGTAAAAATACAAGGCAAACAGCAGCGTCATGAGGATGCCACCCAGCAAAAAGCCGCCAAAAAATGTAAACAGGGTAATGGCAGGCCGGAACTCAAACAATAACTGAAAACGAAAAATGCAGCTAAAATAGGTAAGTATAAACGCCAGTGGAATGAGGCTGTTGTTGATGCAAAAATGGTAAAACGGACTGTGTAGCGCACCCAAAAACGGAAACCGAAAGCTGTTCATCATATAGGTGGCTATATTCCAGGTAATGAGGAAAAACCCAAAAGCCAACCCTACCCAAAAAAAACCCCAGAAACTTACCTCGCCCAAGTACTCGGGGTCTAAAAACAGGTAAGCGCCCCCCAATTTGCCCAAAAAGGCATTGGTAACCACCCCAAACAGGAATACCCAAAAAAATAATAAAAGTTTATTTCTTTTAATATGCAATACCAGCAACTGAATGGGAAACGAATAAAATATGCCGGTTACAATAGAATACATACTGGGTAAATGAAGTGGGGGGGTTACAGCCGTAAATTACCTTATTCACTTGCAAAGATACTCATTTAGGCCATAAAGAGTGCAGCCTCAATTTGAGGTGAAAATCGGGGTATTTTAGTAACTACTTAGGTAACTTGCCCGCCCTGCAAGTTCATGGCGTATTTATAGGTTAATTGATAAGATTTAGGGCAGCAATTCGCACACGGATAACACGGAGGCGGTTGATTAGCGCTGATTTTTGGAAAATAAGAGCTAAGTCCCTAAAACTCCCCCTTCTTTGAGGGTCAGGGGGAGAATAAATCGGCGCTGCCCTTGGGGGGCTACCCTCCTCCCCATCAGCCGCCGCCTACCTCAGCAGCGTTACATTACCCTTTACCGAAAACGCATTGCCGTTGGCAAAGGTGCCGGTGGCGTAATATACATATACGCCCAGCTCGCAGTTAGCGCCTTTAAAAGTGCCGTTCCATGCATCGGCGGGGTTATGGGTTTCAAATACACGCTGCCCCCACCGGTTATATACGGCAAGGTAAAGAGTGGCGATATTGGGATTTCGCACAAAAAACAGGTCGTTTATGCCATCGGCATTGGGCGAAAAGGCGTTGGGAATGAGCAGTCCGTTTTCGTCGGGGCAATCTGGGCTGAGGGTGGTAATGGTAGTAATCAGGCTGTCGCAGCCGTTAATGGCGGGCAAGGTTAGGGTAACGGAGCCTACCTCGGCAGTGTTGCAAGTGGTTAGGCTAATGGTGGTTTGCGGGCTGGGCAGCAAGGTGGTAATGGTAGTAAGCAGGCTGTCGCAGCCGTATTGGTTCAGGAATACATCGGTAAAAATGCCTTCTTCGGTTGGGTTACAAGTGGTAAGGTAAAGGGTATCGGCATAAGAAGGCAGTAGGGTAAATACTCGGGTAAGGAGGCTATCGCAACTGAGGGTATCGGTAAACACGCCCGCTTGCAGGGGATTGCAAGTGGTCAGCAGCAGCGTATCCCAAACCGTGGGGTTAACAACGATATTGACGGTAAAAGTTTGCAGGGCTGTGCAGCCAAAACTATTGCTCACGGCAAGGGTGTACACGTTGCTTTGCGTAGTGTTGAGCCATGGATTGGGGCAGGTGGTGCAGCTAAGTCCGGTGGAGGGTGTCCAGAGGTAATTGTAATCCGAAATAGGGCTGCCGTTCCAGAGTTGCAGGCTCAGGGTATCGCCAAAGCAGAGGGCGGTATCTAATTGAGTGGGCAGCAATACAGGCGGTGGCGCTATCCAAACTTGTACGCTATCGGTAACGGCGCAGCCGGCGGCATTGCTGATAGTAACATACCAAGTACCCGATTGGGTGGGCGTAATGGTAGGATTGGGAATGAACGGATTGTTTAAGCCCGATGCGGGCGACCACACATAATTAGTGCCGCCCGATGCGGTGAGGTTACCGCTTTCGCCCTCGCAAAGTATAAGGTTACTGCCGGCAGAGCCGGTTGCCGCCACTATGGTTACTTCGTTTTGTGCTACGGCGGTACAGTTGCCATCATTGGCATACAGGGTAATGGTGTAAGTTCCTGCATCGGGAAACGTGTAGGTAAACGGGTTGCCTTCGGTTTGCTGGCTGTTGTTTACCATCCACAGGTAAGCATTAGCCGTACATTGCGGCACAAAGGTAAAAGAGCTGCCACTGCACAGGGGCGCGGCGGGCAGGGTAAAAGAACAGGTAAAAGCGCAGGTATTTACCACACAATCAAGGCACTCGCTTTGGCGGTTGAGTGGCGTATCGGCAGAGGCAGAAGCAAGGGGCTGTGGCGTAAGGTTTATGGTAGAGGTGCTCATATTGAGCGGCAGTTGCGTCCATATTTCGGGCTGTGCGGTAAGGGTGTAATCGGTAAGCAGGCAATCTTCCATGTCTTCGGCAGTTCTGATAAGGATAAAATCGTTGCCGCCAAAGGGTGCGCCGGTTAAGTTGGCAGCCAGTATCATGGGGGCAAAAGCCGAGTTAGGGTTGTATTGAATGCCGCCGTATCGGGCATTTACCGGGTTGCCTGCCGCATTGCTCACTACCTTAGCGCTTATCAGATTGCCCGATGGCGAAAATTTGGCAAAATAAGCCCGATACGGTCCGGTGGTTGATGATAAAGACACTTCGCCGCTCACATACAAATTGCCCGATGCGTCTTCTACTATATCAAACGGATAGCAATACCCATAAGCGCCCGAAGGAAAATATCGGGTAGCCCACTGTATATTAAGGGTGGTATTAAACTTGAGCAGTACGGCGTATTGGTTAGAGCCGCCGGTGTTTCGGTAAACGGTAAGCACATAACCCCCATCGGAAGTGCGGATAACGGAGCGCCCCTCAGAGTAATACGCCGGCACCGGTTTGTATTGGTGCATTTGCAATACGCTAAGGGCAGAGCTAAGGTGTATAAACGTAATGGTACTGTCGTGTTCTATTTCGCCTGCCATATACAACCCGCCCAACCCATCGGGGGTAATGTTGCCCATTTGGTCATCGCCATAGTTTAAGGCAAGGGAGTTGAGGATATTGCCTGCTCCATCAATGCGCAAAACCCCAAAATCGTCAGATGTGCCGCCGGTGTTGTTGTACCAGCCGGCAATAAAATACGTATCGCCCAATGAAGGCACAATGCGGGGGCTTACCTGCCGCCCTGCACCCTCATAGCGCACTGCCCATATCAAATTTCCGGCGGCATCTATGCGGTTGGCATACCATTTAGCGTCGGGTCCCCAAGGGTCTTGGTTTACCCCTATCAAATCGCCATTGGGGGCGGTAACGTAGTGTATGCCCGGATAGGTAAGCCCCGGGTAATTTTTAGCCGTTACCACATTGCCGGTGGCGGTATTTACCACCGATAGGTGCGGAGAGCCCGAGCCCAAATGCACCGTTTCGGTTACGGGGTTGTACGATTGCAAAAAGTAAACCCAGCTATTGCCGGCATCGCCATATATGTTGCCAAACTTACACATATCTTCGTTGCTGCTTACCGGCAGCACGTTTACCACTGCCTGCCCCGTTACATTGGCAGCACAATAGGCATTGCCCGCACTGAGCAGGGTATAAGTAGTAGTATCGGCAGGGGTAACGCTAAAAAAGTAGGGGCTTTGAGTAATATTGGTAAGGGTGTAGGTGTTTGCACCATCGGAGTAGGTTATGGAGTAGGGCGGCGACCCATTAAAGGTTACTTGCAGGCTAAGGGTAGAACCCGCCACTATATTGCCGCCGCCGCTGAGTGTGGCGGTAGGCGTGCCAATGCTGATGTTTTGGCTTTGCGAAGCCGTGCCAAAGGTGTTGGTAGCGCTGAGGGTAATGGTATAATTGCCCGATGAGGCGTAACTCACCACAGGGTTTTGCAAATTAGAGGTAGCGGGAGCGCCGCCGGCAAAAGTCCACTGCCATTGGGTAATTTGACAACTTTGGGTTTGGTTGGTAAGGGCAATTGGCTCGCCCGGGCAGTAAATGGGGTAGGCATAACCAAACTGCACCAATGGCGGGCTTTGGAGGCAGGTAAAAACAGCTTCGGCGTTTATTAAACCGGCTCCTATTTGCCCCACATACAACGGATTTTGGGCGTTTATGTTAATGGCATTGTTTTGCAGGCAGGCAAGCGCCGCATCGGGCGTAAGGGCGGGATTTAGATATAGCATCATGGCGCAAACACTGCTCACTAAGGGGCAAGCCATAGAAGTGCCGCTCATGGGTCCGTAGGCGCTGTTGTTATCGGCAAGGCAGCTCATAATGTCCACGCCGGGGGCGCAAATATCAATGGTAGCGCCGTAGTTAGAAAAACCGGCTAATTGGTTGGCGCTGTTGGTAGCCGCCACCGATATAACATGGTTGTACGAAGCCGGATACATGGGTATAGCTACGTGGTCGTTTCCGGCGGCAGCCACACAAACAATGCCTTGTTCATGGGCAACATTGAACAGGTTTTGATACGTTTGCGAAAAACCGCCTCCACCCCACGACATGCTGATAACATTAGCTCCCGATGCTATGGCATACTCCACGCCGGCAAAAGGGGCGGTAAGCGCGCCCATAGTGCCTATTTTTACCGACATCAGTTGCACAAAACTACCGGCAGGTGAGGCTATGCCCAAGCCGTTGTTGGTAGCGGCGGCGGCTATACCGGCGCAGTGCGTGCCATGCGTATCGGTTAGCACATCGGGGTAGGGGTTGTTATCGTTTAGGGCAGCGTCCCAGCCGTTTATATCGTCTATATAACCGTTGCCGTCATCGTCTATGCCATTGGCGGGTATTTCGCCCGGGTTTACCCATAGGTTGGGCAGTAAATCTTGGTGGGTAGTGAGTACGGCATCGTCCACTAAGGCAAGCACCACCCCCTGCTGGCACTGGGGTATGTTGGCAAAATTGCACGAGTTGGCAGTTAGCAACTCCCATGCGGCGGGTGTGTAGGTATTGGTTAAAGCCCACTGCTGGGCAAACAGGGCATCGGAGGGCGTACAGTCAAACAAGTGGTATTGGGGCACCTGCTCTGCATAACGCACATAGTTTAGCTGTTGCAAAGCGCCGGTAAACCGATGTGCCGAAAGGGAAGGATTGAACCGAAGCACATACACCTGCCTAAGCAGCGGGTGCGGCAGTTTAAAAGCCCGATGCAAGGCGGTAGCTTGGTATTGTTGCAGGAGTTGGTATAAATCGGGAAAACTGTTTTGCAGTTCTTTGTTCTGTATCGGGTCATCGGGTTGCCACTCAAACGAGCAGTCGTTGTCAAACTTTACAAATAATTTTCCGCTTTCATACAAAGCATATTGAGCATAGAGGTTGCCAAAAACAGACAGCCATAAGCCGGTGAGGAGGGTGTAGCGGTGTTTCATAACTAAAAATGCGGTTGGTGTGTATAAATATATTGTTGTTTGCGGGCTACATACATGGCATTACCCTGTTATTACGGAACAGGTAATTGCGCAACTTGCGGCTGCAAGGTTTCACAAATATAGACATCTATTTTTAATGTTGCTTTTTTTAGGTAAACATAGCGCTTTTTACGCCTTTTATGTCTGTTTTCAGACATTAGGCTATGGCGTTTTTAAAGGCAACAGCATTTATTATAAGCCAATTTTTGGGAAGGCTTCATTTTTGGCTACTTTTTTATACTGAAACCCACTTTCCGCACCCCCATTGGCGTTTTGAATAATTAACCCAATATCGGGC
>ERZ761603.1948-NODE-1948-length-14798-cov-9.873024_pt1 | contig 14798 bp, 15 predicted proteins | sample MGYA00511879_ERZ761603 | MGnify/ENA primary metagenome ERZ761603 (study PRJEB28899, sample SAMN02850040) | bioreactor sludge metagenome | biome: EBPR Sludge; feature: EBPR Bioreactor; material: flocular biomat | place: Australia: Thorneside Wastwater Treatment... | reverse complement strand
TCGCCATCATCATCGTTGGGACTTGCCGCCGCTGGTGGAGCGGCTGGCGGTGGTCCTGATGCAGGTGATTTGGTCTGGGGCCTGTATGCCGACGGCGGAGACTCGGCGACTCGCGAGAGGCTTTTCTCCGGCAGGAACCACTCCTGCAAGAGCAGTGCGGCATCGCGGAAGGGCAAGCCCTCGCGTAATGACACGAAGTCGATGACATTGCCGCCGCGTCCGCAGGTGCCGAAGCAGTTCCAGCAGCTCTTGCTGGCGGACACTCGGAACTGCGTAGGGTTGCTGCCACGGTGTAGCGGGCACGGGCCGGAGAGCCGGTCCGCGCTACGCTTGAGAGTTGGGAGCAGATCGTAGCGCTCCAGCACTTGAAGAATGGTGACGCGGGATTTGATCTCCTTGAAGTCCACGAAGGCATTCGTGGGCATGGGGTGCGTGGTGCTCATGTTGTTGTGAAAGAACTCCTTGGTTTGGGGGTGGAACAAAAAGAGCCACGGCCAGCCGTTGGCGGCTGGTGTGGCTTCCTCATGATTCATTCTACCACGGCGTCAGCAGGGCGGTGCAAGGGGGGGGCATCGCTCAGCTCTTGCACTTCATCGTTGCGGCCTGGGCCTGATTCTATTGGTTGAAGCATGAGCCGACGCCCCGAAAACAGCGACGAGCGGAGTCCTAAATGGGATGCCCGTGAGGTCGGCTGTAGTGCACTACTCAACGGATACGCTTGGAGCCTACAGCATCGTGCCAGAGTCCATGCAACTAGCGTGGATAAAGATGACGGCCCTTTTGTGTGCATTGGCTGCAACATGGACGTGATTCACCGACGGCCTTATCACATCAGGAGGCACTTCGCTCATCACGCTCGTGTTTCGCCCATCGACACCTCGCGAGAGTCTTGGCTTCATCACCGATGCAAGACAGAGATTTTTTATGCACTGCAAGATGCCCATCCGAGAGGCAACTGGATTTGCGATACCCGCCGAGTAATCAGACGAAGAAAGGATGACAAAATCAATCGGCAGCCGGACATCGGAGGTCGAATCGGAAGACAACCCTTAGTGATCGAGGTTCAGCGTTCGTCCATCGGTATTCGACAACTGCTGGCACGCACAGCCGACTACACTGCGATGGGCATCACGATTCTATGGGTCATTCCGCTCACCGAAGACTTGGGGACTGACTTGTTCCGTCCGAGGCTCATCGAGCGCTACTTACACTCGTTGTATTATGGGCGGGTCTATTACTGGCTTCCAGGCATGGGAGCTAGTGTCCTGCCGACGCACTTTAGCCCTGCGGTAAGGGCCGTGCCATTTCGCACCAATGAAGATGGACATTGGAATGATGCAGGATTCTACAATAAGCCCTACAAACTGATTCGGAGACCAAATGCCTATGGCGGAACGATACCGATCATTTTCGGGTTCTCGCCGCATGAGAGAAGCGCTTTTTTGCCTTGGGGAGAAACTCAACCCTTGCCTCCAGCCAGATTGTGGCAAGACACGCTTTTTCCCTGGTGGGACAAGCACGAGCGATCCAAGCTTCTTTCGTCCTACCCTGAAGTCGAAGGATCGGATGGCGACGACTTTGACGACCAGTTCGACGACTAGATCAAATAAATCAAACCCTGAATACACGTCCAGTCATGCCAAAGAAACCAACGATATTCAACCTCATGAAGTGCGGCCCAAGTGATGTGGCACGCGAAATCAAAATCATCAGTGAAGAAGTTGATGAGTGGAACCGCGGAGCTGGAATGAACTCCAACTTTTTTGTCCGCCATTCCCACTGGGCAACAGATGCCCTGCCTGATTTGTCGGGCAGGCCGCAAGCATTGATCAACGACAGGCTGATTGATAACTGCGACATCGTCGTGGCTGTCTTCTGGCGGCGCTTTGGGTCTCCCACTGGCATCGCTGCGTCAGGCACTCAGGAGGAAATAGAGCGTGCGATGACTCAAGGAAGGAAAGTCATGGTGTATTTTTCAGACGTTGAAGATTTGCGAGCCGAGGATGATGCACAGTTCCGCTTGGTTCAGCAGTTTCGCGAGAAGCTAAAGCCGTTGGGCATGTTTTGGTCATTCAAGAGTCGAGCTGAGTTTTCGAAGCTCTTTCGCAAGCATCTGCAAATGGCGGTTCAAGATTTAATCGCCATCCATTCACCAAAACCAGCGAGAAAAAAGAAGGCTGGCGATGTCCGTCAGGAAGGTGTCGCAAATGCGAATGTGGTGGGCGACGGCAACCAGATAAATCAAAACGTTTACACACAGCCTCCTGTGTTCAAATCAGTGGTTCCCCCTCCCAGCGGAGCGGTAAGTTCTGCTGAGAAGAAGCAAATCACTGACTGGGTGGATGAGCTTGCGCAGCAAGCTACGGGGAAGACCATCGGCCAGGCCAAGGCCGAATGGTGGGCTCGCTTGAAGAACGAAGCGAAAGTCACCCGCTATGAAGACATCCTTTCAAGTCAGATGCCTCAAATCGAAAGGTGGTATCGCATGAATCGTGGGATTGGCGTTCGTAAGCTTCGCAGAAAGGCTCCTAACCTTTGGGAAACAGAGAGGATCAAAGCTATCAAAACATGCATGTCTCGAATGGGGCGAGAAAAAGAAGAATACTACCCTGAAATCGCCCATCGGCTGAAAATGAAGAAGCCTTTTGAGAGTCTCAAAGACCTCACCCAAACTGATCTGGAGCGTGTTTACCAGTTGGTGACGCGAGACTCGCGATAGTGGCTGGTAATCGCTTCGGGAAAAGCAGTTTTGGCACCATCTCGGGCATTGGTGAACCGTGAGACCAGACAGTGCTGCTTTCAGGATCTTGGGTGGGTAAAAAGCTGGAAGGCAGAACGCTCGCCACAGGTTTGCCATGCTTCTTGGCCTGACAGGAAGTTTGATGCCAGAGTGAAACATAGCATCGTGGAATCGCCTCGTTGGAAGCAGGCGGCGGCAGCCGAGCGGAGTGATCTCAACCGCCGCTCGCTCTCGGCGATGACTAGCACGCGGAAACCGGGAATAGCATGGCGTTTCCACAGAATGCCAGCATCGCGCGTGGCTTTGTAGGCCAGCACCTTGCGGCGGAATGAGGTTTGGTCGGCACTGCCTCGGGAAACAGGCATGGTGCCCCGATCCGCCTCAACGAAAAAATATGATCGTTTGCCTTCTTGATCGAGTGCAAAGACAGCGTCAGGTATTACCGCGCAGCGGACTCGCTTGGCGTCGTATTGGATCGTGATACTCCAGCGCATGAGCGTCAGATGCTGGCCTTCTTCCGAATCCTTTTGCCAATCTTCCCGATGCAAGAATCTGGCCCCACAAGCCGCAGCCGTTCGCTCGAAAGCGAGCATCACATCGGTGACACGAAGCGTGTGAGATAGCGACAGCGCCACGGTTTCGCCACGAGCACGAGGTGGCGAAGCAAAAGTCGGGAATCCGCGCTCCCGCAGAATCGCCTGCCCGGCATTTGTGATGCAGCAGACCATGTGGGCATTGGCACGCGGTTGAATCAGCAACTGTGCTTTGGGACGATCCAGGAAGCCTGCGTGGAAGAGTCTGCCAAGCCGCCTTGTGATGTGCTGAACACTGCCTGCCAGCGCGGAGCACAAATGGCCGGAATGGACAAAACGATGACGCTCGACCAGTCGAAGAATGCCGACATCCCGCTCCGTGAGGTGAAGCGGCGGAATACCATCCGAGCGAATGAACCGTGGCTTCCTCAGCCTCGGTTTCTGCACATCACCATTTTATCATTTTTAGATTCGCAGAGGGAGCGCACTTGCAGATCAACCGTGGGCCTCTATGTTCTCAGTGGCGCTGGGAGACCAGTGCTGGGGCCTTAGAAAGTCTCAAACACGAAGCGGAAATGGCGTTCCCCGAAAGGCGACGCCGCCAACCTGACCAATGGTCGGGGGTGGCGGTGGTGCATGTTCAGGTCGCAGCTCTGCTGTGGCTAAAGACCACAGCGGTCGTCTTCGTGCGGCTTTCTAACACCCCCTGCCACCTGTCGGTGGGGGAGTGATTCCCCAGGGAGGTGGACTCTGAACCACCATGCCGCACCTCCTTGAGCCTCCCGTCCGAGTCTTGTTCTTCAGCCATCGCTTTGCACCCGCCTTCTCGTCCGGGGCTGCTGAGACGCATTGCGACCGTGACCAGCGGTCACGCGCTCTACGGCACCTTCAACTGGTGCTTTGATAACGTCCTCTACGTCTATGCCGTGCATCGGCTCGGGCTGCTCGCTGGTGGTGCCTTGATGACATGCCTCGCCGGTCTGCAATGCGCAGCAACGCTGCTGCTCTATGAGCGGATGCGCATCGACTGGGTGGGCGCTGGCAGCCTCGCCCACCTCACCACCATCGAAAATCCCGCGTGGTGGCAGCGGGTGATCCTGTGGGCGATGCAGCGGGGCAACGCCTTTGTTTTCGTAGCGCTGTGCGTCTTCCAAGATGCCTTCATCACCACGGCCTACTTCCGGCGTGGACGCTTCGATGGGCTTACCGTGCGCGACTGGCGCATCTTCATCAGCAGCGTGCTGCTCTCCAACCTCTACTGGACGCTGCGCTCAGGCGCGGTGGCCGCTGCCTTGTCCGGGGTCTGGCACCGGGTCCTCTCATGACGATGCCGGGCACAAAACTGGAGCGTCTCTACACGCCTCTCCTGGAGGCGGCAGCGAGACTGCACATCAGGCGACAAACAAAAGTCCTGACCCTGGCGAATCCGCTGGAGCGGCTGCTCGCTGCGCGTCCGTATGCAGTGCTCTTCCGACAGGTGGCGACGCCGAACTATGAAATGCAGCGTTTCGTAGCGATGGCTAATGCGGCGGAGCTGACTCCGCTCGTTCTGGAGTATCACGACGACAAGTTCGTCCACTTCAATGCCGCCAAGCACGCACTTCTCAAACTGCGCTTCCATTCAGGGATGGGCCGCAACGGGGGCGCACGCGTCCGCTGCCTTAATCTCGCCGACATGAATGGCTGTGACGGAAGGCCGCTGCGGGAACTGCACACCCGGAGAGGACAGGGGATCGTGGACTTCCACCATGCCATGATGGATGCGGCGGCCTTTTCACGACGAGTCGCGCTGCACGACGGCTCGGCATGGTTTCTGCAGCAAGGTGGCAGCGCAGCCAGCTACTACCCGGAACTCTTCCGCCTGTTCCTTCGGCACGCCGTGTTGTTCGAGAGCTTCCTCACATCAGGGAGTGATGCTGCCTTCACGGACAATGTGGTCCTCCCTGCTTTTGAAACCGCGTGCAATCGGCACGGCGAAATTCCGCTCGTCTGTCGCTTGGACCCGGTCGAGTCGGAAGGTGATCCTTTGTGGCTGCAATACCCCGGAGAGCTATTCGGAAAGGCACAGGAGATGCTCGGGATGACGACTCAAGCTTCCGAACCGCCAAACCATTTCGACAGCTTGCGCTCCACCTCGGAGCGCGATGTGCAAAAGCGCTGACGGCTACGGTGCCTGATGTAGTTGGCGTCATGCTGAAAGGCTGGAGCCAGTTCTTGGATCGTGAGCCTGAAAGGGAACCCTGCGCCATCCAATGGTCTGACGAGTGTGGTGAAGGGATGCAGCTCAATGAACTGCGATGAAGCAAAGAGAGTGCCGTAGTGCTTCGCGAGCATATCTGCATCGTCACCCGAGACTCTGAAGGAAAAGGTGGTCCCCACGTTGCCGAGGACGGCGGTTTGCGCGGCGGACGGGAGCTGCGCCAAGTATTGATGACAGAGCACCATGCCGAGGCCGAACTTGCGTGCCTCGGAGAGCACGGTGACAAGCGCATCCGACAGGAATGACTGAGCCTCGTCGAGAATGAGTGTGAAGTCGCGACGATCATCTGTGTTTGAAGTGCCCCGCTCCATTGCGGCAGCGCACAGGCTGGAAACGAACAGCGAGCCAATGATGCGCGCGGCGTCCTCGCCGAGGCTGCCTTTGGCGAGGTTCACGATCACGATGCGGCCCTCACGGATGATCTCGGCGAAATCCACCCTGAGCTTCACCTGTCCGAAGATGTGCCTGAGCTGCGGGACTGCCACGAGCTGGCCGAGCTTGTTCTGAATGGGAGCAATCGCCTCCTGCCGAAATCGTTTGTCCCACGCCTCGTATTCGTTGCGCCAAAAAGCACGGATGAAGGGATCGTGGCACTGCTTCACGAGCGAGGCACGAAAAGCATCATCCGCCAGCAGGCGGGGCAGTGCGATAAGGCTCACGTTCTGTGCATCGAGCAAGGTGCGTAGCGCATGGTAAAGGATGTATTCCAATCGCGGCCCCCAACTCTCCGCCCAAATGTGGCGAAAAGCCGATAGCAAGGCCGAAGCCACAAAGGGCCTGGAAGCCTCTGGAATGGCGCTGGCGACGAGATTGAGGGCTGGGGAGTAGTCAGGGTCGGCAGCGTCCAAAAACACCACCTCGGCGAGCCGGCGGGGCGGTATGACACTCAAGGCCCACTCGGCGAGGTCGCCGTGAGGATCGAGCAGGCAGAAGCCCGAATCATTCACCAGCCCAGCCATGAGCGAGCGAAGCAGCGTGGATTTGCCCATGCCCGTCTTGCCTAGAACGTGAACATGTCGCGTGAGCTGAGCCGTGTCGAAATAGCAGGGCAGCGGAACGCCCGCGTAACCGAAACGCTGACCGAGGTAGATGCGTGCCATATCGGAGGCGGCTGCCCTCGCCCATTCCAGTCGCCACGCTCCATGCGATCAGCGCAGCAACAAAAACAACCGGCAAACCTGTGTTGAGGAGCCGGGGAGGAGAGAAGCTGCCGCCGATACCCGAAGAACAGTGTCTCGGGTGAAGGTTCTTGCCTTTCGTATTATAGCAGACCCATCATTCTCGAATTAACTGGGCCAGGCGGGCAAGCTCCTGGTCATCGGCTCGCTTCCAGTCGTGCGAGGAAAGGTAGCCTTCGTAAACCACAAAAAACTTATCCACGTTCGAGTTGATGGGTCTAAAAGAACTGTCGGTCCCAGTGCCGTGCATCGGAAAGAGTTTTGCGTGAACGTGATCCACGCCATATCCCTCGAAAATCATTCCGGTTCTGGCAACTCCCGGCAGCTTGCGATCTAGCAAGAGAGCAACCTGTTTCGCCGCAACGGTAAGTTTAGCGAGAACAGAATCAGCCAGCTCAAACGCGTAACTCGGATGGTGCTGGCGCGGGATAACCACGGTGGCACCCGGCGTATTCGGGTAGATGGATAAAAAGGCGATGTGGTCCGCATCTTCCCACACGGTGTGTGCGGGAGCTTCACCACGGACGATTTGGCAGAAGATGCAATCCTTCATAGAGGGGTTTAGGCTTGCGGGAAGATGCTGCAAAATCACCAACACGCCAATGCGTTGGGGCTGAAATTTAACCAGTCTAACCAGTCACAACCGTGGTTGCCCCCTCGTTCAACTGTCGTAGGCCAGTAGTTGTCCCGTCGTCCACCCTTCGTTGAGGCCAGTTAAACCCGTTGTGAAAAGTCCACCCGCTATGCGGGTGAACCCGGCGGAGGCAGGGGACGGGCTTGGCCCGGCTGCTGCCGCACCTCGTCTGAGGAAGACGCGTTCGGTTGGATGGCGGACACGCGCATCGGTTCGGATGGGGAGCGAGCGGAGGCGGGCCAGCGGGCGCAGCGGACTCCCCACCGGAGCCGATGGGCGTGCGGGGCAGGTCATGCGGTGGGCAGCCCGTCGTTAGAACCCGTGGTCCTGCGCGAGGCAGGAACCCGTCGTGAAAACTAGTTCCCCATGTGTCGTGACCGCATCGCGGCCCGACTTGCACGACAAGGCGATGTCCTTGATGGCGTTGCCTCAAGGACCCGTCCCGGTAGCCGGAGGTTGCCGTGCAAGTCGGGCCGTGAGGCCGACACATGGGAAGTAGAAATCCCTTTGTTTTACAAGGGTGAAACGCCAGTCGGCGTGTTGCGTGCCACGACATACCGTGGTTGTCGGGCGCGATGTCGGGGTGGCGAATGCCCGCCATGTTTGGCGGTGCTTTGACAACAGGGGAGCGTGTACGCTCTACTTCATCCCGGCCTCCGCTGTTCTTTGACAAATCGGTCCGCATGTTGCGGACCATGCATAGTTCCAGGTAGGCTGACTTGCGGTCTCTCAATAAATGTGTCCCTCTGCGCAAGTAGGGGAGTGGAGGCCATTATCCGCCTGACAAGGCAACATGGAGAGAACGAAAAGCCGTCCGCACCGCCTGGGGCGGTATGCGGCGGTCGAGAGTGCCTTCGCGCCGAGCGAAGACAACGAGACGCTGGTCCGTCATTACCTGGAGTGGAAAAGCAGTTATGCGCCGTGTGCGGCCAATCGCTATGCGATCTGGGTGCGGCGCTTCCAGGCAGCCATCAACAAAGCGCCCGAGGACATCACGGTAGGCGATTGGAGCGCCTTTGCGCGAAGCCTCAGTGGGCGCTTTGCCCCGAAGTGTGTGGAATACGCGTTGAACATTGCCCACAACTACCTGCGCTTTTGGTTCGAGCAGGGTCGCCTTCGGAGGCTTCCACTCTACCTTGCCCGTGTCCAAAAGGCGATCGCGTGCTCGCACGCGGCTGCGACTGAAGAGGAGTATCAGGCAATGGTGCAAGCATTGCGATTAAAGGGCGATGAAGCCCTGCGCGATCTGGCGATGCTGATGCTCCTGCACGATACAGGAATGCGGGTGGGCGAGCTGGTGGCGCTGGAGATCGAGCAAATCGAGGAAGATGCCTCGGCGACGATCCGCACGGAGAAGTCAGTGCAACGTCGGCGTGTGTTCTGGAATCAAGGCACTGACGATGTGCTGCACAATCTCATCGTCGAGCGCATCAACTCGGGTGCGCTGACAGATTGGCTGTTCGTCGCCAAGCAAGGCAACGGCGAGAAGGCAATCACGACACGAGCGGTGGAACGAATCATCGACAACGCCTGCAAGCTAGCGGGCATCGAGCGGCATCTGTCGCCGCACTCGTTTCGCCACGCTTACATCCACCGGCTGGCGAAGCTGGGAACGCCGGATGCGATCATCGCGCAGCTCGTGGGGCACAGCACGCCGCACACGATCGCGCACTACACCAAGCTGAGCCGCCCAGAGTTCTCGGACTACGCGCGGCGACAGTTCGCGGTGCCAGCTTTGGTGGCCGCTTGAGCCGACCTCTTGCGCGAGTAGGCAGTGGGGGAGTAGAATGCACGCAGCTCCTCTACATCCTCACTTGAGGCGATTCGCGCGAAGGCACAGCTCATCCGTGAGCGATTGGCCGACGCATAGCTGCTGACATTGCTTTGAACCCATCCGATCAGGGGGCTGTGGATAACCCAGCCCCCTAGCGCAGGACGTATTGTGTCGCACAATACTACTTGTCGGAAGTCAAGGCAGACCACTCCAGTCAGCAACGGAGTCGCTTCACCATTCGAGGGGAGCGACTTCTTTGCGTTGGGGAGCCTGGCGGCACTGAGAGACACGGGGAGAGACCGCCGCCAGGCTCCCCGACACAAATCGGGGACACACAGGTCGAGCTTTACCAGACTATCTAACCACCTCGTCCCATGCGACGGATCACAGAGCTGGACTACATGCCCGTGGGCATCGAGCGCGCGCATCAGCCAAAACAACGTGGCTTCCTCTATAGGCTGCTCTGCGCCCTGCTTGGTATTCACGCACCCTACATGTGCCCGGCCTGCCGTCAGCGGAGGGGCGAGGAGGTAGAGGAACCGTCACTGCCAGTCATCGAGTTTTAACCGGCTCACCGGCCCGCGTGACGTGCCGCATCACGGGCGGGCTGGCGGCAGGCGCACGCGCCCCCGCTGGTCTGCACCACGGCACGCCATCACCACGCGGGCATTGGCATTTAACAAACAGCCACATGGCGCAAAACAGGTATGTGAACACCGGCATCTGGGTGGATTCCTACTTCGCCCGGCTGGGCGCGAACGAGAAGCTGGCGTTCCTCTACCTCCTCACCACTTCGCACGCGAATATCTCCGGCGTTTACACGCTGCCGCTGCGCTGCGCCGCCTTCGAGAGCGGCCTCGCGGCCAAGGTCTTCGCCGCCGCGCTCGAACGCTTCGAGGCCGACGGCAAGATCGTCCGCCACGGCGAATGGCTTGGCCTGGTGAACTTCATCAAGCACCAGAAGCCGAACCCGAAGGTGCGCATCGGCATCGCTAGCGAGTTGGGCAAAGCCCCACGCGAGATCATCGAGCGGCTGCCGCTCACCGTCGCCGCCGCGCAGATAGGCTTCGATAGGCTATCGCATTCAAATCCAAATCTTAATGCCAAAGAGAATCTGAATCCGAAGCGCTCCCTGTTCACAAGTTTATCCACAGGCAATCCCCAGGAGGAGCCGACACGGCTGCGGGCGAGACGAACAGGCGAGGGTCGCGAGGGGGAAGGCGCTGGCTGGTGACCGGCATGAAGCCCGTCTCACTCACGAGGCAGGCTTCACCCGATCATCAAACCCAGAACCCAAGAGTTCCTTCCCATGAAAACCAAAACCAGAACCGCCCCGTCTGCCAACGCAGAGGGCAGAGAGCGCCTCGATCCTTACCAGTTCGTCACTGACATGATCGTCGGCCACCTAGAAAACGGCGTCGTGCCGTGGCGTCGCCCGTGGAATCGTGAGGTCGGCAGACCGCGCAACTTCCACACCGGCAAGCCCTACCGTGGCGTGAACCTCCTCATGCTCGGCTGGCGTGGCTTCGCCTCACCCTACTGGCTCACCTTCCAGCAGGTGAAGACGCTCGGCGGCAGCGTCCGCAAAGGCGAGAATGGCTCCATCGTCGTGAAGTGGGGCCGCTTCAAAGACAAGCCAGAGCAGCCCGACGAGCAGACGCAAAACGACGCAAAGAAAGCGAAGTTCTACCTCAAGGAATACACTGTCTTCAACGCCGTGCAGACTGAAGGCATCCAGTTCCCCGCAGTGAACGGCAAGCCGCACATGCCCGAAGATAAGCGTATCGAGATCGCCGAGCAAATGGTCGCCAACATGCCGCAGCGTCCAAACATCATGGAAGGGCAGCGGGACATGGCCTTCTACAAGCCGTCCACCGACACCATTCACATGCCCGCCTTCGGCTCTTTCGAGAGCGCCGAGGCCTACCACCTCACACTCTTCCACGAACTGTGCCACGCCACCGGCCACGAGTCCCGCCTCAATCGCAAGACGCTCGTGGAAACCGACGGCTTCGGCGGGAAAGTGTATTCGCAGGAGGAACTGGTCGCCGAGATGGGAGCCGCCTACCTCGCCATGGAAGCCGACATCGTGGCCGACGACCACGCGCAATCCGCCGCCTACATCCTGAGCTGGCTCGATGTCCTTCGCGAACCCGATCACAAACGCTGGCTCGTCATCGCTGCCACCCAGGCCGCGAAAGCCGCTGACTTCGTGCTCGGCATCAAGCAGCCCGAGTATCAGGAAGACAAGGCCTGAACACACGACCTCTCGCGTTAGCGAGAGGTCTTCTGTTGGGGGAGGGGTCGTCACGGCACAAAAAAATCTGGATTTCTGCTTTCATTTTGCGAGCAGTTGGGCTGAAATGCTGCTTGATATGGCTTCGCTCACGAACCCGTGAACGGATTGCTGTCCACAGTTCCCATTTGCCCGTCTGCCCCCCGCTAGCTACGATGTAATCACAAGGAAGCCAATCCCATGCCGCCTTCTCTGGAACCTGAGCACCTGTTCTCACCCCAGCAGCCTCCCCGCAGGCGCTGGGTTCGGATTGTCGGTATTTTCGCCGTTGCGGCCATAATGGGCGTTTTGATCTACTTCGTAGCTTCCAAATCATTGGCACCCAATCCTGTCTCTCCGTTAGCTGCGGGATTCACGAAGTCTGCCCATGTGGTAGCTGTCGAGCCTCAAGTTTCCAAGATCTCCACTGCCAGGACCACGCCAGTTCTCCCCGCACTAATCACGTCGTCGGAGGATGAGAAGAGACGCTTCGCGAAACACCAAGAATACCTCAGGCTTGAAGCTTGTATGGCACCGCTAACACAGCTAATAGAGGACGATGCGATCATTCCTCCAGGAACTTCAGAGCTGGTTCTGACTACCTACGCTGATCTGCTCGCACGGGTAGAATCGGGTGAGGGCCTCAGTGAGGATTCAGTCAATCTCGGACGCCAGCAGCTAATGAGCAGGAATATGTCACTTTGGTCAGTGCGTATAAAAGATGGCACAGCTTATCCATCCGATTACTCGGGTATGGCTTCGGTGTTACTGGAGGTTATTCAGGATTTTAAAGGTCCGACTAGCAACTACTACAGCTCGTTTCTTGTCGGGAAGTTTCGTGATCCAATGCTGTCTCTGGCAGACAAGATTTCCTTGGCGGACGATTTCAAAATCCTGGGTGACCCGGAAGTCAATCAAACCATTTTGAGCTTGCTCAAAGATGTCCCGGTATGGCCCGGAGCCACAAAGCAAGATGTTGAGCAGGCTCAGTATGTAGCAGCCGAAATCTCCTCCCCGTGATTGAGTATGCATTCGAGATTGATCATCGGCGCGATAGCGCTGTTTTCTTTGTGTCTGGCTGAAGCGAAAGAACACTTCGCCTATCACTCTCAATGTGTCAGTCGCCTTACGCTGCCCTGGCAAGCAGCTTTCGACGCGACCAAAACGGAGACCGCGTATTTTCCGCCAGTGCTATATGATCAAACTGACAGGCTCGATTTGGTGGGACAGGTTGTTGATGAAGTGATGATGACCGTCACGTTTAATCCAGGCACTACTCCCGCCATCGACGAGGTCGTCTCGATCAGTTACGGCAATGAGATCGTTCTTGGGCCAAGTTCGCATAACTTACGTTTCCGTGTGCAGAACCAAGATTTGCACATCTGGTATGGATTTCATGATCAGGCGGACTCTCATCAATCTTTCCCAAAAATCACGACGAAGGCAGACTGGAGCTTCCGGGTCAAAGGACACAACACGGTCAATTCGGTAATGTTTTATGTCTCTTGGCACTCTTCCGCCGAATCTGAGATGCCCTCACTACATGCGTATGACTCGTTGAGACGACTCTGGCCTTCGGATAGCGAATTATTGAAGGCGGAGTCCCCGTCTGTTCGGACAACCATAGGCTCGCCGGTGGAGGGAACCGAGAATTACAAAAAAGTGATCGTGTTGATTCATGGCTGGAACCCAGAGGGCAACAAGAATCACTATGCGGCAGCCAAGGAGGAGGAGAATCAATTGGGCACCTGGCGACCGCTGACCGAAGGCTTGATGGCTCATCCCGCCGTGACCTCAGGTGACTGGACGGTTTGTCGATACGATTGGGCGCTTGATGCTGCTACAGGGGGTGCAAACCTTCTGGCTGCTTATAACGCAAACGCTGCTCGGGATGCCGCATCTGCGCACGCACTGAAATTGGGTGGCAAGTTGCTTTCACTGAATCCAAGCCACGTTCAGTTCATCGCGCATAGTGCGGGTAACTGGATGGCACTGCGTGCAGCCGCGCATCTCAAGTTCATGCTCGGTTCAGCGGTGCAGATTCAGATGACTTGTCTCGACCCGTTTGTGAATGACGACCTTGGCCTTGTTCCAATGTTCGAGCTGTGCTCCGGCTGGACCGACAGACTTAACAATTGCTGGGTTGCAGACTCGAAGACCGATACCATTGATGGCTGGAGGCTCTATGGGCGGGACGCACTTGAGCTGAAAGGAGACTGGACTTCGGGCGACTACGATTCGCCGCCGAGCGAAACTGCTTGGCAGAATCTTGATATTAGGACGCTTGGCGATCCAGGCTTTTTCTTTCTCGATCAGGGAATGAAGTCTCACGGAGGGCCTGTGTCTTGGTATGCGCAGACGGCCATTTGGCCTAACACGGTAAACAGCGCAATTTTTGACCCAGGTTCAGGATGGTATGATGGCTTTGTAGATTCTCTCGCGTGCCGGTTGAGTGATAACGATAATTTTCCAGGCGAGAATCTTGGAAGCGCAACGCAGGGCAGCAAGACATGGGTGAACATTCATGCCACTCGTGAGGGCGCAGAACCGATTTGGTCGGGTATGGGCACGATTTGGGCCACTTGGACGGCTCCGGCAGCAGGACAGGTTAAGCTATCAGTCGTTGGGAGCGAGATGGCGGATGGTTCCGGGGTTTTCGACTTGCCGACGATTACCGTGTATCAGGGGAACACTGCGACAGCAGTCTCGACTGTAGCCAGCAACATTGAGGGCCATATTTCCCCTCAGGAGCAGGTGCTCTTCTCTGCTGTAGCGGGTGAAATCTACCGCGTTCAACTCGCTGGCTACGGTGGCGGAGTTGGCAAGGTGGCATTGAGTTGGAGCATGGATGGCGTTTCGCCACCCAACACTCCGCTTGTCACCGCACCCACTGCAAATCAAACGGTCACCGGAACGGTGGCCGTTGATGCTTCGGCGACATCTGCGAATGCGGTGGAGTTCTACCTGGATGGGATCAAGCAGCACCGGGATGAAGCCCCGCCGTTCTCCTGGTCTTGGAACACTTTGTTGAGCGCGAGCGGCTCGCACCATCTGTCGGTGAAGTCGTTCAACGGCCAAACCCTCGTCGGCACCAGCGCCTCGGTAGTGGTGAACGTGAACAACACCGTCACACCTGTTGTAGATGTAGACGAACCCAATGACCGCTCCACACAAGCCACGGGGCCACTAGCATCGGGAACGATGAAGACGGCCAAGATCAACAGTCCGTCGGATGTGGACTGGTATCGTTTCGATGTCACCCAACCAGGGACTTTTAGTTTTCGGCTTAATGTGCCGTCGGGCAATGATTTTGATCTTGAGTTGTATGGACAAAACAACACTTGGCTTGCGGGTAGTTAGATCGGAAGAGCGTCGTGTAGGGAAAGAGTGTAGATCTCGGTGGT
>ERZ761603.1947-NODE-1947-length-14802-cov-9.698854_pt1 | contig 14802 bp, 15 predicted proteins | sample MGYA00511879_ERZ761603 | MGnify/ENA primary metagenome ERZ761603 (study PRJEB28899, sample SAMN02850040) | bioreactor sludge metagenome | biome: EBPR Sludge; feature: EBPR Bioreactor; material: flocular biomat | place: Australia: Thorneside Wastwater Treatment... | reverse complement strand
TCATCCGCTTGCAGCCGCAGGAGAGGTTTGATCTTTTACGAACACGGATTCAGGGGACTGATCGAGCCGTTCGTCGCTGGAGACGCGGCAGTACACCGCGCAGCGTTTGGGTGGCACGGCAGGGGATGCAATCGCGGCCTTCATCGCGCACCTGCCTTGCCGTCACGCAGGCCAAAAAACTTCGGCCCATTCCACTGCGTGCCGGTGATGTGACGCGCCGCCGCCGACAGACTTTTGAAGATCTGGCCGTTCAGTTCGTACAAGCCGTCGGGCGTGACAGTGACGCGATACTGCCGCTCATCCCATTCGCGGATCAGCGTGGTGCCGGGCATCAGCAAGGTTTGCGTGCTGCGCCCGGCGGCGGACTTGATCTTGGAATGCTTGGCCCCGGCCTCGACCAGCATCTTGCGGATGTTGGTGGGCAGCGCCCCGCAGGCCTGCTCCTGGATGCGGTAGGCCAGACGCGATTCGACGTAGTGGCGATTGCGGTGGCTGGGCCGCCGGGGAAAGTGCTGATCCCACAGCGCCCAAAGGCTGGCCATCGGCAGGGAAGGCAGTGCGGCGAGCTGGGCGCGCAGGGATGTGTGGGGGCCGCCGGCGTGCGTGGCATCGGTCATGGCAAAAACTCCTGTGGTTGAGACACCTGCATGAACGCGCTGTGGCGGGCACAAGCCAAGTCAAACCGCGCTCTGGTTGGCGGGATCGGCGCCCTCTGTGGCGCGATCAGCAAAGCCACTCAGCAAGGTCTGCTTGCAGCCGTTGCGCTTGTCCTTTACGCCCAGGATGTAGAGCTCGCCATTCCACACACCGCAGGCCACATCGGTATCCACGGCGCCCTCAGGCATCAGCCAGCCGGTCACGCCTTCGGGCATCCGCAGCAGGTCGGCCGGTGCGCCAATTGGCACGTGGAGGGCCGCTTGCTGCGAATCAAGCCAGTGCAAGGTCTCAGGGGGCGTGTCGGGGAAGTTCTCTTGGCTCAGGATCGGAATCCAGACCAGGGGCTGCCCGCTGTCGAGCCAGCCCTGTACGCGCTGGGCGACTTCGGGGTCGTAATGGGCCAGCGGCTGGCCGGTGTGGCCGGTGGCGTTGACTGTGGTGGTGTTCATTGCGTGCTCCTTGAATGCTGGTAACCCAGCGCGCCGGGGTGGTAACCGAGGCCGGTAACCTGCCGGGTGGTAACCTGTTTTTGCGTGCTGTCGCTAAAGGGGAAGCGCGCTCGCGCCCCCCGCATGGGAATTTGGCCAGGAAGGACCCGTTTCACCTGGGGCGGGGTCGATGCCGCAGCCGCTGTAAGCGCTGCCTGCGCTGCTGTCGCTTGCGCATCCAGCGTTGCAGGCGCAGCTCCCATCGCAGCGCGACCAGCAGCCAGCGTTGCCACCACGCCAGCATCCGGCGACGGCGCACCAAGCGCTGCCGATACTGAACCGGGGCGAAGGTGTCACGGCCCGGGCTCGTCCACGACGGTGGTGTCGGGCCGGCGTGGTGCGCCGCCACGCTGGCGGGCTGAATGGATGCAGACGGCCTGGCCTGAATGGCGTGCCCGATCTGCTGAGGCTGAGCAGGCGGCAGTGCATCAAGGATCGACTGGCCAAGCTCATGCCGCTGGCGCAATCGGCCGAGGGCATCGGTAAGGTCTGGCGAGGCTGGATTGATTTCCATGGCGGCCGTCCTCACACATCCACGCGCACAACGGTGGCCGGGCCATAGCCTGGGTCGATGTACTTCTTGGGCGGGTTGGGATCGGGCGCGTAAATCTTGCGCTCATCGTTCTTGCCCTTGGGGCGATAGACCTTCAGGCCATAGCCATCGAAACCCTTGCTGCGCAGGGCGTTGTCCAGCGCGTTCACCAGTTCGTTGTCGGTGCGATCGAACTCGTGGTTCAGGTCACGCAGTTCCTCGAAGCTCAGGCCCTCGATCAGCGTGGGCAACAGCTCGCCATCGCGGCGACGGGCAATCAGCTCGTGGTCGTAGCGGGCGCAGGAGTCGCCGGTCACGTAGGTGTGGAACAGCCGCACACGCTGCAACAGCACGCCTTCCACGCTCTGCATCTCGCGCCACGCCTGCACGAAGGTCTTGGCAGCGGCGAGCATCCGTTGCGCGCTGGGCCGGAAGATGCGGCGGATTTCCTGGTCAATCAGACCTTCATCCAGCCCAGCCACCATCTGCCCGGCCAATTCCTGGATGTGCTGCTCCAGCGCCTTGACGCGGATCGGTGCCTCCAACACCTGCTGCGTGGCTTGCACCCGGGCGGCTTGCTCCTTGGCCAGTGCCTGCTGGTGCTCCTGATCGAATTTGGCCAGTGCATCGGTGTCATTCAAGGCCACCAGCAGCTCGCGCTGGATGGTGAGTTTCATCTCCGGCTCGGCAGGCTTGTCCCAGCCGCAGGTGATGCGGTTGGCGGCGACCAATGCGGCAATGGCCTGCTCGTACTGGGCGTTCTGCTGGCGCAGACGCTCGAACATTTGCGCCACGGCGCTGACGTCACCGATTTCGTTCAGGGGCGATGCGCCCTTGGCGGATTTCGGTGTGACCGCTGCGGCAGGTTTTTTGCTGAAGGGATTGACGTTCATTTGTGCTCTCCATATCGAATGCCGCCCACGGAAGGGGAGACGCCGGGCGGCGTGGCGTACAGGGTTCGGGATGTGGGATTCGCAGCTTTCGCAGCGTTGTGCGAAGGCGCAAAGCCAGTGCTGGCGCGGTGTTTCGCGGGATTCGCAAAATTCGCAGGCGTGGGGTGTGAAATGCGCGTATTCATCACACGGCCACCAGCTGAAAGGCTTCTTTGACCTTGGGGTGTTCGACGGGTATCACCCAGCCGTGCTGGGTCAGTACCTGCAGCACCTTGCGAGCGGCACCGGCGCTGCGGATGGCCGAGGGGCCTTTGCGGTAGATGTCCGCCATCGGGATGACGCGGCCCGGGCCCATCTTGTCGCGCAGCCAGTTCAATACGTCCTGCGCCAGTTTCAGTTCGGCGGATACCTGTCCAGCACCCCACAGGCGCATGGCCTCGGCCAGGTAGTGCTGCAACAGCAGTGCGGCGCGGTCGATGTGGCTGCTGTCGATCTGCGCATCGCCGTCGAACACGGCGAAGGTGCCTGCCAGCCGGGCAATGTGCTCCGGTGCTTTGGAGGCCAGTGAGCGCACCGGTGCCAAATGGCCGTTGGTGCCCAGACTGCGTTCGATGTCGTTGTAGATCGCCACCCAGGCCGATTTGGCCGACGGCGTCAGCGTGATGAGCGGAGGATCAAGTTCGTTTTCAGAAGACAGCGGCCAAGCCTGATCCAGCAAGGCCGTCATGCGCTGGGTGTAAGCCCGGTAGGCCGGTGTCTGGGCAATATCGGTTTCGGTGTAGCGGCGCTGCCCGGCGGTGGATTGCGGATAACTCACCAAGCAACGCGCCAGAAAGCCCTGCTCACGCGCCAGTGGGTCGGCCAGCAGGCTGGAAGCCACGGCAGGCTGCACCATCAGATGCAGGGTCAGGCGCCGTCCGTAATAGCTGCCAGAGCCATCACCCACCCGCACCCGGTCGAACTCGCCGCGATCCCACAGCCTGGACAGTGTGGTCAGCGTGCCGAGACGCTTTTCGGCGCTCATCGCGTAACCGCCGAGGAATTGCCCGCCCTCGTCATTGACCAGACCAATCGACGGCAGACCGATGATCAGTTGGCGTTGAATGGCCTCGGTGCTGGGCTCCGAGACGATGAACAGCGGCATCACCGGCGCAGTCGGGCGCGGCGTTTCGGCCAGCCGAGCCTGCTTGGCTTCACTGGAAAGCTTCTTGTCGGCCAGCACCCGCTTGGCGTGGGTGTCGTAAACCAAAGCCGCCTGCTCGAACTCATCTCGCTCGCTACGGTACTTGGCCATCAAGGCGCGCTGGCGCTCCCGCACCTGCGCCAAGGCCCAAGCATCCACGGCCGATTTGCGCTCGCCGGATTCACCGAGGGTGAGGAAGAAGTCGGACAGCGGCGAAACGCGCCCGTCGATGATCACATTGGCAAAGGGCTGCGCCACCTGATTCATCGCCGCCAGAATCGACTGACCGATCAGCGCCTGCGGGGCTTGAATAACCGCGTGCATCTGCTCGACCACCGCAGCGCCCACTGCACCGAGCGCTGCCACCGGAAAGGGCGTGGCCGGATCAAGCTCGCGAGCCAACGGCAAAGGTTCAGGCGGCTGCGCCCACGACGGCACATCAGCAGCGGCGATAAACGGCTTCATGCCAGCCCCTTGCCCGTAGAACGGCGGGTGTGGCGGGCGATAAAGGCCGTGATGTCCTCTTGGCGGTAACGCACGCAGCGGCCCACTCGCACAAACGGCAGATGGGGGCGACCACGCACACGCCAGGTGGCCAGCGTTGCCGGTTGAAGTTTGAGGAGTGCGGCAGCTTCGTCCTCGGTCAGCAGCGCGTTGGCTGTGCCGGGTGTGCCGTTCTGATCTTGCCGTCCCATCTGTCTGCGCTGCCTTCCATCGATGAACACCGATTGGTGTCGATGTCAGTCAGGCTACAGAGGGGGTACGGCGGAATACCGCTAAACGTCCGGCAGGTCTGCCAGCTTGCGGCGCAGGCTATCGATCTTGATCTGGGCAAGCTTGCCCTTGGTGAGAATGGAGTACTGGACTTCGCCCGAGGTAATTTCATCGAAGCGAATGAGGCTCTCGATTTCCTCGCCGAGACACTCCTCGATATGGGCAAGCACGTCGTGCAAGTCTCTGCTTCGGGCCTCGCGCACTATTTGCATCAATGCGAGGGTCAGCGGCGAATAGGCCCCCTTGGCCCTGCCGCCGTGGAATTTTTCAGCGGTCACAGACAGCGCCCCCAGTTGCTGATTCAACTGAGTAATCCGCAGCTCGGCTTGGCGGATGTCACCCGCAGGTGAAGATGCTTGATGCCACTGGGCTTGCAGTAGAAAGCGTGCCGCCGCTGCCCGCGTGCTATCGGCCCATCGCCAGGACTCCCGCTCCCACAGGGCGATCTCGCTGCGCAGCCAGCTGATTTCGTCCACTTCATCGTGGCCGATGGCGTTGCGCCGAAGCTCATCCTCAAGGCCTGCCGCGATGGCGTAAAAGGCTTCGGCCGATGTCCGTGCTTCGACGATGGCCAGCAAGGCGTAAATCTGTGTATCGCTCAATGTGGGCTCGCGGCTCGGAATGGCCGCCGTCCACAAGTAGCGCGCCGCCGTGGCGTAGCTACCGTGACGCTCTGCGTGCTCATGGATGGAGGTGATCGAGCGGGCGATCCCAAGAGCCGCTGTATATGACCAATCCGGCGTGGCAGGTTGGCGCAGAACAGTCAGATGCGTTCTTGCTTGGTTGATCAGTTCCGCAAGGCCCTGCAGTTCGGTGGCCACTTCGGGCCACAGCCAGCAATCACGGCAGCGCTCAATCAGGTCATCGATGCCGCCGATCAGCGGATTGAATGGCTCGGCACCCGTACCGCCGGTGCGGTGATCTGCTGAATCGGATGCCGATGGATCAGCCATTTCTCGTGTTTGCCCCTGTGCTTGCGAATCGTGCGAATCCCGCGAAAGTCCTTGTGGCACAAGGCGTAGCGCGTGCGCATGGCCATGCGAAACCTGCGAAAAAACCACCGCAATTCGCAGATTCGCAACTTTCGCAGGCGCAACAGGCATTTTATCGGAGGGGCTGTGTGCTGGCGACTGCGGCGTTGGCTGCTGGGGAGTGACGGATATGACGGGTTGGCCGGAAGCCCTCCGTAATGTGTGCGCTCGCGCACGCGTGAGAAACAAATCAGCAAACCTGTCACATCCGTCACTGGGCCCCGGTGTGATGCCCTCACGATTCGTGAGCCCATCGGCCATTGCAGGTCGCGTGCGCTGTGGCCGCAAAGGATTGGGCCTGACGCAGCTGACGCAGTTCGTCGTAACTCCTACGCGTGTGCGCGTGCGTGCGCCTCATGGAGAGTTTCGACATACCGTGTCAGCTGCGTCAGAGCCAGAAAAAACACACCGGCCTGACGGATCGGACGCATCTCAACGTAACTGCCTATACGCGTGTGCGCGTGCGCGCCTCACGGAAGATTTCGATAAGACCCGTCCGATCCGTCAGAAGCGCCGGCAAATCGCCAAGGGCCTCCAGAATTTGGACACCCTTGCCGTAGTCAGATCACGCGGTATACCCGCTCGCCGCTGTCGTTGTGCGCCAGCACCACGTTCAGGCCGAGCTTCTTGCGCAGCATCCCGGAGATGGCCCCGCGCACAGTGTGCGGCTGCCAGCCGGTGGCCAGCATCAGTTGCAGACTGGTCGCACCCTGCGGGCGGCGTAGCGCCATCACCAGTGCGGCGAGTTTGGTGTCAGGGCGCACCGGGATGCCCTCCAGAAGTTGGAGGTCGTCGGTGGTGTCCATCGGTTGGACGTCATCTGATGGCGCGAGCCTTTGCTTGCCGATGGCCGCATACCCCGCGTCGGTCAGCAAGTGGCCGCCGTCAGCAGACTCGATCCAGCCACGCAGCAGCAGCGCAGTCAGTACCTTGGCACGCGCGCCGCCGCGCAGGGTGTCAGGCGGGATGACGCGCCCACCGGTACGACGGGCTGCGGTGCGCAGCAGCAGGCTTTGCGCCGAGGAGAGTTTGAGCAGTGCGTCCATCGCAACCTCCATCACTTGGTCTGACCGTCGAAGATCGCCAGCAGCTCATCCAGCGCCTGATCCACCCGACCAAGGTCACCGACGTGGCCCCAGTGGATTGCGTCCGGGTCGTGGCCGAAGTGGTTGTCGGCCAGTTGCCGCAGGGCTTCGATCTTGTCGCGGATCATCGGCAAGTGTTGGAGGTAAGTGTCGAGGGCTGTTTGCTGGGTGCTCATGGCAGGCTCCGGGTTGATGGATGACGCCACCATTCACGCGCTGAACGATCAAGAAGCCAAGCGTTTGATTGTTAACAGTCGATGATGAAAGCCGATGGCCAGATAAGGATGTCGATGATAGACTTCAGTCGATTTAAGACGACTTTGATTTGACCATTTGAGCGCCAATGTCATGAACACCGAACCCTGGGTTACTGCCGAGCAAGTTGCCCTGCATCTGGGCGTCGCCAAGGACACTGTGTACCGCTGGCGTGAACGCCGTGGAATGCCTGCGCACAAGATCGGGCGACTGTGGAAGTTCCAGCTCTCCGAGGTGGATGAGTGGGTGCGCGCCGGTGGCGCGGATGAAGAACAACAAAAGCAAGATTGATTGAGAGCTGACCCATGGCCAAGACCAAGAAACCGATCCACAAACCAAACCTGCCTTTTCCTCCTGCCGCTGACACCCTGCACCAGGAAGGTCACTGGCTATGGATACCCTTACGCAAGGAATGGCGCGATGTCAGCGCCAAGCCCGAGGAAATCGTCCGCCAAAAGTTCGTTCGCACCCTGGTCGAGCACTACGGCTATGCGCTGGAGCAGATGGATCAGGAGCAGCGCACCCAGCACGGCCACCGCAGCCCGCGCGCCGACATCGTCATCTGGCAGTCCACCGATGACCGGGCCGCCAAACGCTTCCCCGTGCTGGTCGTCGAGTGCAAGACCGACAGCATCGAGATTCAGGAGCGCGACTACTACCAGGCCGCGTCCTACACCGTGGCCTCGGGCTGCGAAATTTTCGTCGCCACCAATCAGCGCCACACCGCTGTGTTCAAGCTGGTGGCGCGCACGCCGGGCGAGTTCGTCGCCATCAACGAAATCCCCAAGGCCAGTGACTGGGGCGACGCCAAGCGCCTGAAGGAAGTGCTCGATGCCTTGCGCGCCTTCAACCGCAAGGAGTTTCAGGACCTGCTGTTCGTCTGCCACAGCATCCTGCGCGACGTGCACAAGATGGACCCGGGCCGCGCCTTCGACACCATCTCGAAGATTCTTTTCATCAAGATGTACGTCGAACGATCCGGCCTGCACGGCACCTTCACCACCGACTATCTGGACAAACGCGCGCAAGTGCGCCTGCCCACCGATCCGGCTGTGCACGACGGCCTGTTCGAGCAGACCAAGGCCTTCTATCGCGCCGACGACCTGTTCACCGCCGCCGACAAGCTCGACATCTCGGAGGAAACCTTCCGCCGCATCGTCAAGCAGCTCGAACGCTTCGACCTCTCCAAAACCGGCGACGACATCAAAGGTCTGGCCTTCGAAAAGTTCCTCGGCACCACCTTCCGGGGCGAACTGGGCCAGTTCTTCACCCCGCGCCCGGTGGTCGAGTTCATGGTCGATCTGCTCAACCCGCAGGAAGGCCAGCTGATCTGCGACCCGGCCTCGGGCTCGGGCGGCTTTTTGATCCGTGCCTTCGAGCACGTGCGCGGCCAGATCGTGGCCGACGTCCAGACGCAGAAAGATGCCGAGCGCACCCGCATCGAAGCCCTGAAGTTGCCCGAGGAGGACGAGGAGCAGCAGATCGAAGCCGCCTTCTCGCGCCTCAACCACGAGCTGCTACCCAGCGGTGACGACAACAAACCCATCGACACCCGCGTCGGGCGGCTGGCGTGGCAGTGCATCTACGGCACCGACGCTGAACCGCGCGCCGCCCGCACCGCCAAGATGAACATGATCATGCACGGCGACGGGCACGGCGGCATCCACTATCACGATGGCCTGCTCGACATCAACGGCATCTTCGATGGCCGTTTCGATCTGGTGCTGACCAATCCGCCCTTCGGCTCCAACGTCGGAGCAGACCAGAAGGTCGGCGGCAGCGATGAAACCCGCGTGCCCACCGATGCCGCCTACCTGCAACGCTGCCAGGAGCGCGGCTACGGCGCGCCGTGGCAGGAGAGTCACAACCGCCTGCTGCAAGCCGCCACCAGCAAGACGCCCATCCTCGATCTGTTCGAGATCGGCAAGGGCAAGAACAACCGCCCCACCGAACTCATCTTCGTCGAGCGCTGCCTCAACCTGCTCAAACCCGGCGGGCGCATGGGCATCGTGCTGCCCGACGGCAACCTCAACAACCCCTCGCTGGCGTGGCTGCGCCGCTGGGCCGAAGGCCGCGCCAAGCTGCTGGCCGTGGTCAGCCTGCCGGAAGAAACCTTCCGCTCCAGCAACGCCACGGTGAAAGCCTCGCTGGTTTTCCTGCGCAAGTTCACCGAGGCCGAGGCCACGCAGTGGGAAGCCGACTGGGCGCAGGCACACGCCGAGCTGGACGCCGGGTTTGATACCCAGCGCAAGGATGCGCACGCCAGCCACGCCCCACGCATCGTCAGCGGTGACGATGCCGAGGCCGCGCGCCTGCTGGGCGAACTGGCGGCGCTGGGCCTGCAACGCACGCTGCTGCCCTGGCAGCGGGGCGAAGCCCCAGCCTACCCGCGTCAGGCGCAGCCCACCACGCAGAGCAAGCCGGTCTGGATCGGCGAAGTGGCCAAGGAACACAAGAAGGCCGCCGCCGAACTCAAAAAACAGGCCAGCGCCGCCCTGGCCGCCGTGCAAAAGCGCAGCGACGCGCTGCTGTCGGAGCTGAAAGCCAAGTACAAAAGCATCGACGAAGCCCACACCGCCGCGCTGTGGGCGCGCGTGCGCGAGCTGTTCGACTACCCCGTGTTCGTTGCCGCGCCCAAGACCGTGGGCATCACCTCCACCGGTGAGACCGGCGAGGGCGTGGCCAGTGAGTTGCCCAAGGTGCTGAATGCGTATCGGAGTTTCGAGGCTTGGATTGACTCGGGCGCAGATGAAAAGGCGACCCCGGAGTTCAGCGAATGATGGAGGTTTATCGCTGGAGCCAGTTGGATCGATGGGATGCTTTCACGATCCCACATCTACACATCGCTCCCCACCTACCACGTCGCAAGATTGCTGATTTGCTTTCGCCCCGACATGAGCGAGTGGATCGCGCGGAGTGGACATTCGATCGATTACAACCGATCACCATCCACTTCGGGGGAGACATTTCGCGCCGCAAGGTCGCGGAAGGAACCGATTACAGCCTGCCGTTGTTCTGGGCGCGCCCCGGTGACATCACGTTGTCCAAGATCGACCTGAAAAATGGCGCGGTCGGTGTGGTGCCTGTTGGTTGGGACAACGTGGTCGTCACATCGCACTTCAAGGTTTACCAGCCTGATCTTGAAGAACTTGATCCGCGCTATTTCCGGATGCTCTTGCAGACTGAGGACTTCAAGAAGTGGCTGTGGGCAAGCCGTTCCGGTGCGGACGGAAGAACAGAAGTCAAGCTCGACGTTTTTGAGGCACTGGAAATTCCACTGCCTCCAGTCGAGAGACAGCAGGCGCTTTGTGACGCCTACACCGCCGACCTGAGCCGCGCTGCGCAACTGGAGCAGGAGGCCGAGGCCACCCTGCGCGTCGGTTGGCAGGCGTTTGAAACCGCACTGGGTGTGGCCCCGCCGCCGCCCCTGCCGGACAGGCCGGTGTTCGTGGCGCGCTTCAAGGATGTGGAGCGGTGGAGCCACGACGGCATCCTTCGTGGCGCACTCGGGAATGGTGCTGCGTCATCGGAGGTATCGACGGAGCCGCTAGGCAATGCACTGCTGGAGGTTCGTCACGGTTGCTCGAAAGGGCCGTCCAAGAAAGCAACCTCGCTGCGCGTCCTGAAAATCAGCGCTGTCACCAAGGGCCAGCTTGATCTGGAAGAAAACAAGTTCATCGCGGACGAATCAGCCCTGCGCGAACAGTTCGCGCTCAAGGCCGGTGACATTCTGATGTGTCGCACCAATGGCACGTTGGCCTATGTCGGTATGTCGGCGCTTGTCGAAGCAGACATCGACGACATGATCTTTCCGGATAAGGTCATTCGTGTCCGCCCAAATCTTGAGCGCATCGAACCGGGATTTCTTTGGCGTTTGCTTCAGGTGCCTGCCGTGCGAAGCCAGATTGAAGCAGCAGCCCGAACGGCTGTTGGCAACTTCGCAATCGGTGGCAAGGACATCAAGGCGCTCAAGGGTCCGCTACCGCTGCTCGCCCGGCAAAAGGAGCTTGCGCGAGCACTGAACGAAGCCGCGACCGACGCGCAGTCCAAGCGCGCCGCCGCCGCCACCCTGCGCCAATCCGCCTGGGCCACCTTCGAGGCCGCGTTGTTCACCGCCACCGAGGAGCCCGCCCCATGAGTGATTTCCAGAAGCAATACGCCTTGTGGGACGAGTTCCTCGCCGTCTGGCCCGCCTCGCGGTTGGCTTTGATGACACTGGACGAGTACACGCAGGCGGGCTCGAAAGACAGTTTCACCTACTGGATCGAATCGCGGCTGGACGAGCTGGGCAGCATCTGGGGCGGCTCGGCGTTCAAGTTCGGCGTGTTCTCGCGCAAGGACACCGAGACGAAAACCAACGACAGCAAGTTGAGCTACTCCGATACCCACGGCTGGTATTCGTCACTGGGCGCGACGGCCGAGGAAGCCTTCGAGAAAGTGCGCGGTTTTGTGGTGCAGGTGGCCACGCTGGCGGCGCAAGGCGACCTGAATGGCATCGATGCCTTCGAGCATCTGGGCGACGCCTTCAAGTGGAAGATCGCCTTCCACTACCAGAACCGGCAGCAGCCGGTGATCGTGGACATCTTCAAGCGTGCGCCGCTGGCCGCGCACACCGGTGGCACGGCCAGCCAAAGCATGGCCGCCCTGCAGCAAGCCGCGCTGGCCCAGCGCCCGGAGGGCATGGGCATTCTGGAGTTCGGGCGTCAGGTGTGGGAGGCGTGGAGCCAGAAGAACCTGGCCATCTGGAAGCTCTCGCACGGTAACCCGCCCAACTTCACCGACGTCGAGCGTCAGCAGTACCTCGATGGCCAGTGGGCGGTGATGCACTGCGACACCGGCAAGGAGCAGGGAAAAAAGTTCAATGAGGCGCCGGTGGGCGCGCTGTTCTTCCTCTGCCACGGCAACAGCCCGCAGCGCATCGGCCAGTTCACCTCAAACGCCACGCCCTGCGCCAAGGGCGACGGCTGGTTGCAGCGCAGTTACCGCGTGCTTAAGCCTGCCACGCGCACGGATCGCTACACCGCCAATTCCAAATACTGGTCGCCGCAGGGCAACACCACCTTCTGGCAGGTGGGGGCGGACGATCTGCCGGAATTCGAATCGACCCTGCTCAAGCCGTATTTCGGCACCGATCTGGCCGAGCTGGCCACCCTGGCGGGCGACCCCATTGAGGCCGCCAGCATCGGCACTGGCCTTGCGCCGTTGTCCCCGGTGCCTGCACAGCCTGCCGCCAGCAAGCCGGTCGCCACCTGCATCAACCGCATCTACTACGGCCCGCCCGGCACCGGCAAAACCTACACGCTGATGCAACTGCTCAAGCGTGATTACGAGCAGCGCTACAGCTTCGTGACCTTCCACCAGTCCTACGGTTACGAGGAATTCGTCGAAGGGCTGCGCCCGGTGCTGGCGGACGATGCGGACGACGCGGGCGAAGTGGCCTACGAAATCCGCCCCGGTGCATTCAAGGAGCTGTGCCGCAAGGCGCGGCAGGCGCCCGACCAGCGCTTTGCGATGGTGATCGACGAGATCAACCGGGGCAACATCAGCAAAATCTTTGGTGAGCTGATCACCCTGATCGAGGCCGACAAGCGCGACCCTTTGGATGGCAGCGCGCCGCCGGTGGAAGTGGTGTTGGCGTATTCCGGCGAGAAGTTCTCGGTGCCTTCCAACGTCGACATCATCGGCACGATGAACACGGCGGACCGCTCGCTCGCCTTACTGGACACCGCCTTGCGCCGCCGCTTCGACTTCGTGCCGCTGCTGCCCGACACGCGCGCCGAGAAAGTGGCAGGTGATCAGAACAGTGCGCCGCTGGCAGGATTGGTGGTCACTTCCGCCAACGGAGTGATTGATGTGCGCCGGATGCTGGAGCGTATCAACGACCGTATTGAGGCGTTGTACGACCGCGATCACTGCATCGGTCACGCTTATTTCACGCCACTTGCCGAGGTGGTCGATGGCGAGGCCCGCGTTGAGATGTTGGGCGATATCTTCCGCAATCGCATCGTGCCCTTGCTGGAGGAATACTTCTTCGAGGACTGGCACAAGATCCGGCTAGTGCTGGGCGACAACCAGAAGCCCCAAGCGGCCCAGTTCATCACCGAAAGCGATGCCGTTGAGCAGGACTTGAGTGATTTGTTCGGCAATGACCACGGCCTGGAAAGCTACGCCACCAAGCGGCGCTATCAATCGCAGCCGTCAGCATTTGTCACCCCCGCCGCGTACCTTGGCATCTACCAGTCCTTGGCTTGAGGGGTGGATCAATGTCAGGCACCACGATCTACGAATTTGATGCGCTGGCTGCGGATGCTCCCGGCGTATCCGATACCGTAGGCCTGCGTTCGGTGCCGCAGCCGGTCTTTGCCTGGCTGGAATCGCAGGCACTGAGCCTGGCCGAAACGGGCGAAACCGCGTGGCTGAGACTGTCTCAACGGCGCGGTCGGCGGGCCGTGCAAGTGGCCAGTTTCGTGGGCGTGATCCGGGCACCGGATGGGTATCAGATCGAGGTGCTACCCAAAGTCGCCAAGGCCATCGGCGGCGGGGATGATGAGGCGCGTGAGCTGCTGATCGAAATGCTTCGTTGCCTGGGCGGTTTTCGCCATATCCAGACCGACAGCGCCAAGCTGGTGGCTACCCGTATGCCCTTGCTCGAGGTGTTCATCAGTGAGTTCCTGCGCGCCGTGGAGCACCTTGTCAAACGCGGCCTGCGCAGTGACTACAACACACGACAAGACAACCTGTTTGCTTTGCGTGGCAAGCTGAAAATGGCCGAACACCTGCGACGCAACCTGTGTCGGCGTGACCGATTTTTTGCACAGTTCGACGAATTTTCACCCGATCGGCCAGAAAACCGCTTATTACACGCGGCATTGCGACGCGCGCTGCCCTGGACGACCTCGCAGACCAATCAGCAACTGGCACGTGAGTTGTGCTTTGTGTTTGCCGAGGTGCCTGCATCACAGCATCCCGCAGCGGACTTCCAGCGGGTTCGTCTGGATCGCGGCATGGCGCATTACGACGGAGCCCTTGCGTGGGCACGATTGATTTTGCAGGACGAATCCCCGCTCACCGGCGCGGGAGGCCATCGTGCGCCATCGCTGTTGTTTCCGATGGAGGCGGTATTTGAGGCCTTCGTCGCCAAGCACCTTGCCCGGCAACTTGGACAAGGGTTCGCACTGCGCACGCAGGCTCGCAGTCTGTCGCTGGTCAGGCATCTTGAGCAGAACTGGTTTCGCCTCAAACCCGATCTGCTGGTGCAGGCGTCGAAGGCAAATCGCTTGGTGCTGGATACCAAGTGGAAGCTGATCTACAGCCAGCAGGCCACGGGCTCAGACAAATACGGTCTGAATCAAGGCGACTTTTATCAGCTCCACGCCTACGGCCAAAGCTATCTCGACGGCGATGGTGATGTGGTGTTGATCTACCCGAAAACAGATGCCTTCAACAAGGCGCTGCCGGTGTTCGAATTCCCGAAATCGTCAGGGCTGCGTTTGTGGGTGCTGCCGTTTTGCTTGGAAAACAAGCGATTGCTGTTGCCGGTGTGCGGCAGCTTGGACGTATTCCTAGCCCCGAAGCCATCTCTTGCAGAAGATCCACAAAAACTCACCAACCCATTTCAAGAGGCGGCTCTGACATGACAGAACTCCCTGCGCCTAACCCCGGCGAATTTCTGCTCTACGAAACCGAGGATGGTCGAGCGCGTGTTGAGTGCCGATTTGTCGAGGACTCGCTGTGGCTTACGCAAGCGCTGATGGCCGAGCTGTTTCAGGTCAAGGTGCCAACCATCAACGAGCACTTGAAAACCCTGTACGCCGACGGCGAAATCCAGCCCGAGGCAACTATTAGGAAATTCCTAAGCCGGACGAGCCGGAACCAAACAGGGGTTACGATGGGAGCCTGATGGA
>ERZ761603.1946-NODE-1946-length-14808-cov-8.202603_pt1 | contig 14808 bp, 11 predicted proteins | sample MGYA00511879_ERZ761603 | MGnify/ENA primary metagenome ERZ761603 (study PRJEB28899, sample SAMN02850040) | bioreactor sludge metagenome | biome: EBPR Sludge; feature: EBPR Bioreactor; material: flocular biomat | place: Australia: Thorneside Wastwater Treatment... | reverse complement strand
ATAATGATCGCCAATGTAATCGGAAACACGATGAGCTTTGCGGTCTCTACAGTCTCAGCACTGCAGGGATTTGGCTATGTCAGCCTGGCATTCGGCTCGGTGACTGGCGTCGTCTGTACCGTAGCCGTCTCGCTGGCCTTGCGTCCAAAGGATTTCCCCCGCTGGCCTTCTTTTACCGGAGCAATGGATGTCGTTCACTTCGGAAAACACGCGACGGGGATCTACCTCTTGAATCATGTCGGCAAGTACAGTCCCGACGTCGTCATCGGGCGAGTCATTGATGTGACTTCAGTGGCGATCTTCAGCCGGGCCAATGGACTGCTCGAGGTCTTCAACCGAGCATTTTTGCAAGCCGTGATGCCCATGTGCCTACCGTATTTTTCCAAGGCCATTCGGTCGGGTGACGACATACGCTTCGCATACCTCAAGAGCGTCACCTTGCTGACTGGAATTGGCTGGCCTTTCATTTTGCTGGTCTGTGTGATCGCGTTTTCGGCGATACGCATGCTCTATGGGCCACAATGGACAGCGTCAGTGCCGATAGCGCGCATCCTCTGTGTCGCCGCACTTATCGAGCTTCCTTACATTCTCGTGTCAGAACTCATGATCGCTAACGGCCGGGTTGATCTGAGTCATCGCTTGCAGCTTTACATACTTTGCATGCGACTCGGAAGTCTGGTAGGGGTGTTCCATTTCGGATTGACCGGCGTCGGCTGGGGATGGGCACTTGCCGCACTGGGCGCCGCAGCCGCCGGCCACCGACTGCTACATTGCGAGATTGGAATCCGGTTGTCCGATCTGGCACGCGCAACCCTTCCCAGTGCCGCAGTCACCGCACTCGCGCTGGCCCCGGCTCTGATCATCGTGACCGTTGCCGGACAAAATGAAGACAACTATCTCGCGGTGTTCGGTTCCTGTAGTGCAGCGACCGGAGTTTCCTGGCTGCTGGCGGTAAGACTCTGCAAACATCCCTGCTGGACGGAAGTGTCCGCGCTGCTTAGCCGCCGCGCCAAGGGGAAGCAACCACCAACCGGCGCCGCAAGTTCCTGAGCGAATGTCCAGCCCTTGGCGCTCACCAGAATTGACCGGTTTATGCTGCCCGGGATTTGACCCACTGTCCGGGCTTGCCGAGTGGTATGTAAGGCGCGGAAGAGGTCACGCCGCAGGCGGAAGTTGCTGGACTGGTGAGAAAGCGAGCGACGTGGCCCCGGATGATGGCGTTCGCACGCACGCGGGATTCGCCTTCGATGCCGACCCCGTTTACCCTCCCGACCGCAGGGGCGCGTCGAAAGACCCTTTGCCTGGGTCGCAGGCAACTTCCTGGCCGGGCAAACGTTCGCCGATTTCCCTGGCCTGCTGCAGGAAGGTGCCGAATACCCAGGGAAGCGCCTCCTGATGAACGAAGAAGGCCCGGCACCGGAAAAAGGGGGAGAACCCCGTCGGATTGACCACTACCCATGCTAGAATCATAGCCAGTCAGGTCTGGCGCTGCTACGGCGGGGTTCGCTTCGTCTGGTCTGTCGAAAAGGCGCGTTATGCGGGGGAGCCTTGCACACACCAGATTCTCGTCTTTACCCCGGGATCCAATCTGGTAAGTCTGGATGGCGACGGCTGCCAAGCGGAGGTAAGTCATGAAATGGATTGTTGTATTTGCACTGGTCATCGGGTTTTCCTGGGCACACCCCAGCCAATTCAGCACCGACACGGTCACACGGGAAGAATGGCCTCTCTTACCGACTTGGTGCCGACATACCCAGGCGCCCAATCCCTATGGACCAACGGAAAACGCCGTCGCTCCATCCCCGAAGGCACAACGACTTATCAACACCATCGGAATCGATGGCTGGAAGGCAGTCCATCATTATTGCTGGGGCCTGGCGAAGCTGCATCGCAGCTTCCGGGCGGGACTTAGCAGCACTGAACGCGATTTTCTACGTAATGGCGCTGTTGGCGAAATCGATTATGTACTCGAGCACTCCCCCACAAACTTCATTCTTCGTCCCGAACTCCTGGCCAAGAAGGGCTCAATCTTGCTGTTGCTTGGCATGGATCGACAAGCTGAGGATGAGCTAAAGGCGGCGATCGGAATGTATCCCGCCTACTGGCCATCCTATGGCTATCTGGCAGACGTTTACCTGAAACAAGGCAACAAGGATGCTGCGCGTAAGGTCCTCAAAGCGGGTCTTGAAGCCGCACCGGAGGCTAAAGGCTTGAAGAATCGGCTGGCAGCACTAAAGTAGCGCGAGCTACCCGTTAGCGCCATCCTGTCGCTTGAGCAGCCCGTTTTCGGGGACCCGTCATGAGAGTTGCAGCGTGGTATCAATGGCCGGCGTTGCGGATCGTTGAAGCCGAGCAGTTGGCGTAACGCGGGACTCCGCTCATCGCTGGCGAGCTATGTCAGGGACGTCATGCCGGGTTCGACACTGCTTCATGAACAAGCGGGCCGCCCACACCCCAAGCGAGTGCCCCCATGGAGTGAACCTGGGCAGCTCGAAAAGACTGTCACCAGTCCGCGCAGCACCCGGCGCCGTGCTCACCGCCCCCTTGAAACCCAGACGACGAAGCAGTTCAACGTGGCTGGCGTCATAGTCACGGGTCGGTTTGCCGTTTGGGTAGGCAAAAACGTCCACCGGCGAATCGATTATCTCCTGCAGACGTTCGCGTCCAACGGTTATCTCACGTTCGGCTTCGGCCGGCACCAGCGTCGTCAGGATAGGATGGCGAACAGTATGGGCGCCGATCTCCATGCCAGACCGATGTAGCTCTCTCACCTGCTCGGAGCGCATCATCAGTCCGACTGGTAACCTGGTCACCCCGCCCAGGTGCTGCAAACGAGCGACAGCCTCCTCACGCTCGTCCAGGGTCAAGTACTTGATGCGCGCCAACAGCTTGCTGATCACGGATCTTCGCTCTGCCGCGCCCGCCAGTGAGCAAGTACCTAGACCAAACGCGTCGAGGTCGATCTGCTCCTGATTGCACGCCCGAACGATTTCAATCACAGAGTCATTCCACATTCGGCCGCCATCGAGGAACCCCGTTGAAACGAAAAAGGTGGCAGCCAGGCCGCAGCGCTTCAGGATCGGTAGCGCCACCTCCGCGTTATCCGCATAGCCGTCATCAAAGGTCAAGACCAGAGCTCGCGGTGGCAACTCCCCTCGCTGTAGGCTTAACGCGGCACGACCCAAGGTCATCACGGTGAAGCTGCGCGCAACGAAGCGCATCAGCCGCTCAAAGCCCTCCGCAGTCTGCTCCTCCGGATAGATGGAATCGGGGCGCACATGCACGCGATGGTAGATAAGTATCGAAAGTCGTGGCGCTGCCACCAAGTCGCACGCGCCATAGGCGATGCGGTTGACGACCGAGACTAGCGCAGCCAAAGCACGCCCCAGCAGTCAACGAGCGCCGTCAACTCGCAGAGCCCGGCTTGCGCAGGGTCACCAAGATCCAGCCACGCAGAAACCCGAGGAACTCGAAGCGGCTGATCAGTTTCTCGTAACACATGCCCAGGAAAAACAGTACTCCGTTGAACATCAGATAGTTCGGGTATTGGCTTAGGTAGGCGAACGACTCGACAGCCAGCCCTGCTGAGGCGGCCAGACGTTCGACATCAGCACGTGTATTGGTACGATATTCCGTGGGAAAGGTGTCCTCGTCCGCCCTTCCTTCGACCCTTCTTACGATGGCGGCATGAAAGCGATTCGGGATCAGACGGGCTACCAGCGTGCCATAGTCCCACATATTGGCGGTCAGGAAAACTACCGCGCCACCTGGGCGCAAAATGCGCGAGAACTCCTTGTAAACTGACCTGGGATCGGCCAGATGCTCGAAAACGCTGCGCGACATGATGAGGTCGACGCTAGCGTCGGGCAACGGTATGTCGGAGAGGTCCGCGTTATAGGTCTCGATGCCAGGCGGAACGTCAGTAAAGCTGACTAGCTCGACGCCAATCAGACGCCGCGCCTTTCCGCGATACTTCTTGAGGACCGGGACCGCGCGACCGCAACCGGCGTCCAGCAGCGTTGCGCCGGGGTTCAGCAGGGAGTCAATGCGCTGCTCATAAGCGCGATAGGGATGGAGACTATTTGCGTAGTACTTGCAGAGCAGTTTTTCGGACAGTGTAGTGGTCATAAAGGGTTACCGATGATAATGGTTACGGCGTGCTTGGCAACGCTGGAGATACCGAGCGGGCTGCTGCTGCGCTGTCAGTCCTGTCCTGGTCTCGCAAGGTAGCATCGACCAGCACGACCAGAGAAATAATGTAATAGGGCAGATCGAAGTGCGCCAGGCTCAGGAAAGCACCACCGACGGCAAAACCGGCCAGACTGACCTGTACCATTCTCATCAGCAGGGGTACCCAAGCCCCGTATTCGGCTTGATTCAAGGTCTGTCTGGCTATCCGCGCCGCCGTTCGCCAAGTCGTCACGCCAAGTAGCAGAAACAGCCCCAGACCGGGAAAGCCATGCTCCCCCAGCATCTGGAAGTAGATACTGTGGGCGACCCAGGCATCGCCCCCTTTGTAGACCCCGGCGCCCTCGGCCGGAGCGTACATGGCAAACACCGTCGGGTTGTCGACAGCGAAGCCCCCCCCAACCAACGGGCGATCCAGGGCCAGTGCCCACAAGGTCTTCCAAGTGTAAATCCGTGACATTGCCGAGGTGTCCTGATCGTAGGTTTCGATGCTCTGCATACGCCCCGTCCAGGCGTCGGGCATGAAAAGGACGGCGGCGGCAATCAGGCAGGTCAGCAGAGAAATCGTCAAAACCGGTCGGTTGCTCTTGAACCCCAGGAAAGCTGCCATGCCAACCAAGGCGAGCAATGCACCTCGGGATTGGCTTCCCAGGATGGAAAAAGTGATCGCAACCATGCAAAAAAGCAAACCCAGACGAAACACGCGCCGAGCAGAAACCTGATGCAGGTAGTAGAACAAAGGCAATAGCACGACAAGGGCCAGACCGAGAGCGTTGTTTTCTTCCGCCATCCCCCCGGATGGACCCCAGACGCGTCCGCCACCACCGGTGAGAACCGTCCACACGCCACCCTTGATTCCATAGAAGCCGAGCGAGAAAGCAACCACCCAGATCAGGCGCTCTATCTGCTCGCGGCCACGAAGCAGCATCAAGGTCACATACATCATCAGGTGAATTTTCAGGACGAACAGCCAGCGATTGTAAACAACGTCCCAGGTGTTGATCGCAAAGAACGACGTAAACGACATCCACAGCATCAGGCCCACGTACGCTACCGTGATGCTATTGACCGGGAATGGACGGCGCTCGCGCGAAAACAGAAAGGACACCAGCGTAACAAGCGCCACTACCTGAGCAAAAGGCATCGTACGGGCAAAGCCGAATGTGGCGCGGTGAGGGACCATCAGCGAAATCCATGCCCAGACGTACGTACCGATCCGTGGGCTTCGCACGATCAGTGGCAACAGGCCAATGATGATCACCGTCAGCAAGATGTCACGCACCGCCAGCCTCCGGACCGAGCCCGAAACCCTTGACCTGACTCACGACGTAGCGAAACTTGCCTGAAGACTCGTTCGCGATGTCCGCCACCTTCTCGACGCGAATATCGACCATCCCGCCCAGTCTGGCCTTGAAATCGCTGACGATCCGTTCCTCGGCAGCCCGATCAAAGGCGGGCCCGGCAACCAGCCTGATTATTGTTTGATCAATCGACACTTGCTCAATCCGGAAGCGCTCGACACCCGGAAGGTCACGGACGGTGTAAATCAGCGCCAGCCCATGCATTATGGTACCGTCATGAGCCACGACGAAGTCGGTCGTACGACCCCGGACTTCTTCAAGTACCGGCAGACCGCGGCCGCAGGCACAGGGCTTGGTGCCAAGAACGCCGATATCGCCAGTTCGGTAGCGAACAAAAGGGAAATCTGCGGTCGCCAAGTGGGTAATCACGATTTCGCCTGCCTCGCCGTGCTCGCTCGGCTTGCCGTCCGAACGGACAGTTTCGACAATGATGTCCTCGGCACTGATATGCAGACTGCCGGACGGGCACTGGTGCGCGATGAACCCGGCATCGCGAGCCCCGTAGCCATTGGCTACCGGACAGCCAAACACCTCGGTGATCACCGCACGCTGCTCGTCGTAGAGCTTTTCGGAAGTGACGAAAACCACCCGGATGCCCAGTTCATTCATCTCCAGATTTCTTTGCCGAGCATGACGGGCGATCAGCGAAAGACTCGATGGATAACCGAAGAGCATTGTCGGGCGCTTGGCTCGTATGGTATCCACGAAGCGGTCGAGGTTCTTCTGTGACATTTCGAAGGCCGGCAACAGGTGACTTCTCATCAGTCCATCGCGAAAGCGCCGGATGCGGTCCTGCGCACCGAGCTCTATGGGACTGCCCCAGACCACCAATTCGGGGTCACCGATGTCAACATCCCACCAGCGTGTGGCGCGCCACTTGGCAGCCACATCGTGACTCTTTCGACTCTTGCCCATGTAGAAAATGAGCGGCTCCCCGGAAGAACCGCCGGTGTTGTAGCGCGTCAGAGGGCCATGGCCATCGGCCTTGAGACGCTCGACATTTGCGCGGATCTCCGGCTTGCCGAGTAGTGGCAACGCAGCAAGGTCTTCCGTTGAGCGCACAGAAGCCGGATCAAAGCCAAGACGACCGAACAAGTCGCCGTAATACGGAACCCGCGCCCCAATGTCGACCAGGAATTCTCGCAAACGCAGAGCCCGATGGTCCTCGATCTGTTGGGGCAACCACCACTGGCTTTCTTCCAACCGCTTGCGTCTTGCCACTGAGTCGTGCCCCTTGAGGTACTCATGCAGAGGAAACAGGGCGCGCGAACACAGTGCAGCATACAGATTCAAGGGGTTCTCCTTGCGGCAACGACTCGACGATAGGCATCGAGCCACTGCCTTCGTACCTGTGGCCAGGCGTAGTGTCTCGCTTGTGCCAAACCAGCCTGCCTGAGAGCCATGGCCAGGCCAGCATCCTGCAGGACGCGGAGAGCTTCCTGCGCCATCGCCTCGTGATCACCGATTGGCACCAGTAAACCACTGACCCCCGGCTCAACCAGGTCGGGGATCCCGCCCGCGCAGGTACTGACCACCGGCACGCCGCTGGCGAAAGCCTCGATGATCGAGATCGGCATGTTGTCGACCGTACTCGGATTGAGCATACAATCAGCCGAGCTGTAAAGCTCTGGCATGTCTGCGTTGGCGACGCGCCCGGAGAAGTGAACGCTGCCCTGCAAACCGATTTCGGCCACCAGCAGCTGTAGACGCGCAAGCTCGGGCCCGCTGCCGGCAAGGGTCAGACGCGCCTGCGGAAAGGCCTGCCTGATCCGGGCAAAGGCATGGATTGCGGTCGGCATGTCGTAGATCGGTTCCAGATTGCGAGTGACGACGAGGTGTGGCGCGTCGCCGAACGATCGTGGTGGGGCAGGCGTAAAACGTGAAAGATCGATGATGTTGGGGATCACTTCCGCCGTCAGTCCGTGGCGGGAAAAAACCCTCCGCAGAAAGGTCGACGGGGTCACCCTTAGCGATGCCCGGGCAAGCGTGCGGAGCACATGCCGAGGTGCAGCAGCGAAGAAGGTATCGGCATTCCCTCCCCGATAGTTGATGATGACTGGCGTGTTCCGCACGCGGGCAACAAGCATCGCAGGAGCTGCGCACAGATGCCACGCCCAGCCAGAATTTGCCAGAATGTGCATCACCCCAGCCCGGGCGGCGGCCTGCCAGAGGTGCAGAAGATAAGGCAACAGACGAACACCCGCACGGATCAACGGCAGGCGCTCAACCCAGGCCGGTCGGTAGGGCGCGTTGGTACGCACCAGTTCAACATGAGCGCCTTCAGCCGCCAACAGACGAACCAGTTGCTCGCATTGGTTTGCCATGCCTCCAGACGGCGGTGGCAACGGCCCGACGACGCAGATGGCCGGCAGGGCCTCGCCATCGACAACAGCCTTCCCCGCTTTGCCAGCCCTTGTATTCACCATTCGCTCCGCAACGTCAGTCCCCGCCTGGCTCGCCACCAGCCAGCAAGAGAAACCAGCAGTGCCAACAGCGCAACAAGAGCGACAGCACCAACAAGCAACAGATGGCAACGGACGCGGTGAATGGCGTCAACCTGTGCCTGGTTATCGGGTTCTGCAAGAATCCTGATGCCTGGATACACACCTTGGGCAATACCGCCAAGCTGTTCCAGCGACCGAGAAAATGGCCCAAGAGCGCGGACCAGCAGCGCGCGGTCATAGGAGAAGACGTTGTTGCCCCACACCATCAACCATTCGTGGAGACCCCGACGATAGTAGTCCCGCGCTTTGCTTTCAATCGCATATCCGGGTCGCGCGCCGGGATGCAATGGCTCAAACTGAAGCAAAGCCGGTTCCTCGAGCATGGCTCGGCGAACTTCGAGGGCCGACAGCGGCACACCCTGTACGCCGACAAAGTAATAGTTGTTGTAGATATCCACCAGTTGCCAGCGCCCGAGTTGGCGATTCCAGATCTCGGCCAAGATATGGCCATGGCCACCGAAGCCGTCAAACGAGAAGGCCCAGGCTCTCACGGGGATGCCCGCGGCAATCGCCAGCCCCAGGAAAACGCGCACAAAATCGCCGCAATACCCTTCACCGTTACCAACGATGCGTCGGTAGGTATCGAGCAGGTCGGACTGGATTGCGCCACCCGACAGCACCGGGTTTGAACCGAGCAAATGTCGACTGATGGCCACCGCCCGTTCCCAATCCGAGGGCATCTCTTCCAAGCCGAGGCTACTGACCACCTCGAGAAACAGAGGATAAGGCGGAACACCCTCGAGCAGGAAGTCTGCCGGCAGGTTTGCCGGCGTCCAGCTAAAGCCGCCGTTGTTGCTGTCGGACAGGAGCAGTGCGTGACGCATGCGAACGACTTCGGTCGAACTCGTCAGGTACGGCGCCAGAGACAGCAGCGACAGCAACAGCACGAGCAGGCTGATCCAGAGGCCTCGACGCCAGAACCGGGTCGGATCGGACATCCGGCCTGCTACCAGCATAGCCCCTCAACGCTCGCCGGAATCGCTGCTGGATCGGGCAACCTGACGAGATCGAGCACAATCTGCTCGGAGCGGCACAATGTGGCCAGTGTCCCGGCGATCTCCTGCCCCGCGAGACCGATGACCAGTACTTCAGATTCGGCAATGACTTCCTCGATCTCCGAGCGCATCATCTGCCCGATGTGCGGCAGATGCTTCTCGATGAAGCTGCGGTTCGCCCCCAACAGGCTTGCCAGATGGACCTCGGGGTCGTAAATGGAGAGCTGCATGCCCTTACCGATCAACTGCTCGGCAAGGGTCACCAGGGGGCTCTCGCGCAGGTCGTCGGTCCCGGTCTTGAAAGACAGGCCGATAAAGCCGATTCTCCGTTTGCCCAACGCCAGCAGTTTGTGCAGCGCCAAGTCCAGATGGTGACGGTTTGACTGCATGATGCCACCGAGCATCGGAATGTCGACGTCGTGGATCTTCGCCAGGTAGGTGGTCGCTCGCAGATCCTTTGGCAAGCAGGAACCGCCGAACGCAAATCCGGGCCTGAGATACGCGGTCGAGATGTTGAGTTGCGTGTCCTGGCAGACCAGCTCCATCACCTCGAAGGCATCAACGCCGAGCGCGTCGCACAGGCGGGCGGTCTCGTTGGCGAAAGTGATCTTGAGGGCATGGAAGTTGTTGCAGCAGTATTTCATCATCTCGGCCGAACGGACCGAGGTTTCGATGAAACGACAGGGCAGCTTGCCAAACAACTCGCGCAGGCGCTCGGCCGGAAAGGAGTGATTGGCACCGACGACGGTAAACGGCGGCTTGTCGTAATCGCGGATCGACGAGCCTTCGCGCAGAAACTCGGGCTGGAAGCAGAGAAAAAAACCCTCGCCGTCCTTCTTTCCCGACTTCGCTTCGATGATCGGACGCAGTACTTCCTCGACCGTACCCGGCACCAGCGTCGAGCGGAAGACAACAATGTGCGGCGTGCTCTTACCGGCAATTGCGATACCCATCTCTTCCGCCAGACGCAGAATCGCTCCCTGATCCTGGCTGCCGTTGGCCGCCGACGGCGTACCGACGCAAACCAGGGAAATCTCGCTGTCAAGCACCGCGCGCTGCGCATCGATGGTCACTGCGACACGGCCGCTGGCGGCGGCCAGAGCCATGAGCTCGACCATGCCTTCCTCGACTACCGGTGTCTTGCCGGCCATGATCAAGTCGAGCTTGGCGGCGTCGATATCAACGCCAATCACCTCGTGGCCATCGCGCGACAGACAGGCCAGCGACACCGCACCGACGTAACCCAAGCCGAAGATGCTTACTTTCATGCGATTTTTCCTTTGCTTTGCGAGAAGTTCTTGATGCAGCGATCGATGATCCGATCGAGTCTTGCCATCGAGTGCGGCCAGGCATGGTTGCTCAGCATGCGCTGCCTGCCGGCGAGCGCGAGGCGCTGCCGTTCGGTTGGCTTGTCCAGGACCCGTAGGATGGCATCAGAATATTCTTCTACACTGTCGGCAACAAGGAAATGTGTCACAGGCTCAGCGTCGACACCACCGGCAGCGATCCGGCTGGTCACCACCGGCACGCCCATCGCCATCGCCTCGAGAATCTTGTTCTGCGTTCCGCGGGCGATGTTCAGCGGTGCCACCATCAACGCCGACTGGCGGACGAAGGGACGGACATCCGGCACCGACCCGGTGACGGTAACGCCCGGCAAGTCGCCCAGCTTGCGCATCGCGGGCGATGGATCGGCACCAATGATCAACAACTTGATCTGCGGGCGGCGTGTTCTTAGAACGGGCCAGATCTGCGCGCAGAAGCGCGCCATGCACTCCTGATTCGGGTAGTAGTCCATCCGGCCGATGAAGCTCAGCGTATCCGGATCGTGGGGCTCGCCCGACGGGCAGAAGAACTGGGCGTCGACGCCGTTTGGAAACCAGTCGGTGGCCACCCCGGTTTGATAGCCTTCGAGCGTTTCCCACTCGGCACGCGTGGTCGCCGTACATAGGTCGAAGCGCTTAGCCAGCCGCTTCTCGGCCGCCAGCACCTTGTTGCCTTCCAGGCGATAGCCGAGGGACAGCGGGAATGGCTTGTAGTTCGCATACTCGAGCCACTTCTGCGAATCCATGTCACCAAAGTCGAGGATCTTCGGTACATCTCGCACGTGCTCGACGTACTGCGCGACGGACGAGCAGTGAACAAAGATCAGGTCCCATTTTTCGGTACTCAACAGCCGGTCAACGCGCAGCTTGAGTGACGGCGAATAGAAATAGCCCATCGACGACGGCGTCGGCAGCGGCAGGCGAGCGACCATCCGCAGCGTCTGCACCGGGTCGGAGACCTGCCCCATCTCGAAGCGTGCGCAGTGCGGAGCTAGCCCCTGCCCTTCCTCGGCTTCCTGCAGGGAGCGCGCGAGCGAACAGACGGTCACCCGATGACCACTGGCAGTGAGGTGGCGAATCATGTTGAAGGGGCGGATCTTGCCGCCCCGCTTGGGCGGAAATGGAAAGCGGTGGCAAAGGTAAAGGATGTTCATGCCACATGGCCCTTGAGTTCGTCGGCGACATCCGCAGGGGCACGACGATCGAGATAGATCCGGCTCCAGATCTCCAGGTTCATCAGCGCCAGCAGGCTGTCGGTACCGTCAATGCGGCTGGCTTCGTGATCGGCCACCAACTGGTCAACCCGCGAATGATGAAACAGGCCACGCGACTTCACCACCTCGGCCGCCAGGAGTCGCCGCAACATGGGTGACAGTTCGCGCTTGAGCCAGGCACCCATCGGCGTGCCGAAGCCGCGCTTCTTGCGATTGAGGATGTCGTCAGGCAGCAGGTCGGCCAGCGACGCCTTCATCAGGTGCTTCAGCCGGCCATCGCGCACCTTGATCGACGACGGCATGGCCGCCGCGAGTTCGACCAGTTGATGGTCGAGCAGCGGCACACGACATTCGAGCGAAACGGCCATGCTCATCTTGTCGGTGAGCAGCAGCAGATCGTCGGGCAACTGCGTTTCGGCATCGACGGCGAACATGCGGTTCAGTTCATCGTCGTTGCCGGCCGCCGCGAATGCCCGCTCCAGGGGATCGGCGCCCGCTCCCCCTGGCTCGATCAGGAGGGCAGCGACGGCCCGCCGGTCGAGGACCTGCAGGTAGCTGCGATACCGTTCGTCGGCCGTCATGTCGGCTGATGCCAGGAAACCCTTGGCCAGACGCAGGGTATTCAGCAGGCCCGAATGACGGTCGGCCGGCATGTGCGCCGCGGCAAAACCGGCGGAGCGTCGCAGCCATTGCGGCAGGCGACGATAGCGCAAGGCGTAATGCCCGCCAAGGTAGCGGCGATAGCCGCCGAAGAGCTCGTCTCCGCCAACGCCGGAGAGAATCACTTTGACATCCTGGCGGGCAAACTCGGAGACCAGAAAGGTGGTGATGAACGCGGTATCGGACAAAGGCTCATCCATGTGCCACAACAGTTTCGGCAATAACGCGACGACATCGGGCCGAACGAGAATCTCGCGATGTTGTGTGGAGAACAATTTGGCAACCCGACGGGCATAAGGCAACTCGTTATACAGCGTCTCCGCTTCGCCACCGGCGAAACCGATGGCGTAGGTGCGTATCGGCTGCTGCGAGTGGCGAGCCATCAGACCGACGACAGCACTCGAATCGACGCCTCCCGAGAGGAAGGCACCGATCGGTACGTCGCTGACCATCTGCATGCGGACTGATTCCTCGAGTTGAACCCGCACGCGCTCGCTCCACTCGCGCTCGGAGACGCCTTGCGTCGTCCGCTCAGGCAAGCGCCAGTAGCGCCACTCGCGCACCTGACCGTCCTCGATGGCCAGCAGGGTGGCTGGTGGTAACTTGCGGATTCCCCTAAAGATGCAGCCTGGGGCAGCGACGTAGCCCAGGTGCAGGTAATCGGCGACGGCCTGTCGGTCGAGCTCAGCGCTGACCCCAGGCAAGGCAAGCAACGCCTTCGCTTCGGTGGCAAAAGCAAGCCGCTGCCGATCCTGCAGCACGTACAAGGGCTTCACGCCGAGCCGGTCGCGGCCGATCAGCAGCCGCCGCCGACGCGCGTCCCAGAGCGCGAAGTCGAACATGCCGTTCAACCTGTGAATGAAGTCGTCGCCCTCGGCGTCGTAGAGATGCAAGAGCACTTCACAGTCGGAACCGGTCTTGAAGCGGTAACCCTTGGCCTGCAGTTCGCCGCGCAGCTCGCGGAAATTGTAGATCTCGCCGTTGCACACCAGCCACAGCGTTTCGTCGGCGTTCGACAGCGGCTGGTGGCCGCCCGCAAGATCGATAATCGACAGCCGGCGCATGGCGATGCCGCAGGGGCCATCGACATGACTACCCTCGTCGTCGGGACCACGATGCCGCGTGCGATCGCCCATGGCCGAGAGAATACCGGGCTCGACGCTCAGCCCGTCAAAACGATAGATGCCGTGAATACCACACACGATGAGGCCTCTGGATCAGATGAATGGGCTGCGGTCATGTCGGGCCAGAGCCCGGCGGTAGACCTCGCGATAGCGCGCCACACTGCTGGCCCAGGTTCTCTCGACCTCGACAAAGCGGCGCGCCTGCTCACGGAGCTTGGGCCAAGACGGGCGTCGGACGAGCACATCGTCGATTGCCCGAGCGAGAGCAGCGGCGTCGCCGGCGCGGAACAGGAAGCCGGTTTCACCGTGGCGAATCAACTCGCGGTGCCCGCCGACATCAGAGGCGACAAGCATCCGTCCTTGCGCCATGGCTTCAAGCGGCTTGAGCGGCGTGACCAGTTCGGTCAGCCGGATCGGCAGACGCGGGTAGGCGAGGACGTCGATCAGTTCGTAATAACGTTGCACGTCAGCGTGCGGCACCCGACCGGTGAAAATCACGTGCTCCTGCAAACCGGCGGCAACCGCTTGCGCCCTCAGATTGCTCTCCTGCGGCCCGCCGCCGACCAGCAGCACTCGCAGCTGCGGGTACCGCGGGAGCATCTGGCGGGCGGCGTCGATCAGGAGATCAAGCCCCTCATAGCCATAAAAGGAACCGGCAAAGCCAACGACCGTCGCGCCATTGAGTCCCAACGAACGGCGAAGTTCGGCATCCGGCTCGGTGTCGAGACGGAACAGGCCCACGTCTACGGCGTTCGGGATCACCGTGATGCGCTCCGGCGGGACGCCGCGGATGGCGATGTCCCCACGCAGGCCCTCACAGATCGTCGTCACCTGATCGGCGTGACGGAGAGCGAGGCTCTCAAGGGACCGCGAGGTGCGGTAGCGCAGACTGCCTTCCTGCGTCGTGCCATGATCTACCGCCGCGTCTTCCCAGGAGGCGCGCATTTCATAGACCACCGGCAAACGCTGGCGACGCCCAACCCAGAGACTCGGCAGAGCATTGAGAACCGGCGAATGGGCGTGAATCAAATCCGGTTTCATCACCAGCACGACCTCCCGCAGGCGAGCGGCAGTCAGTCGCATCTGACTGAGCAGGCCGTTGCCCCCGGCATTCGGTGTACGATGAAAAATCCAGCCATCGACCTCCTCCTCAAGGCTTGTCCCGAAACCCTGCTTCGGAGTCGTCAGATGAACGGTCTGCCAGCCCAAAGCGCGTTGCTCGCGCAGAATGGCCAGTGTACGAAAGCTGTAGCCACTGTGCAGCGGCAAGGAATGGTCAAGGACATGCAGAATACGCAGGCTCATCTTGCCGCTTCTGCCCCGGGAAGGATGGCCACGGTCGGTGCGTCGAGCACATTGCGCAGGAAGGCTTCGAACATCAGCAGCGTCCACAAGGGTGAACTGTAATCGCTCGCTCCCGACTGGTGGGCATCGACG
>ERZ761603.1944-NODE-1944-length-14810-cov-18.800610_pt1 | contig 14810 bp, 10 predicted proteins | sample MGYA00511879_ERZ761603 | MGnify/ENA primary metagenome ERZ761603 (study PRJEB28899, sample SAMN02850040) | bioreactor sludge metagenome | biome: EBPR Sludge; feature: EBPR Bioreactor; material: flocular biomat | place: Australia: Thorneside Wastwater Treatment... | reverse complement strand
GTATCGTCAAGCGGCGCGTCGACTTCGTCAAGCAGACAAAACGGCGCCGGGTTGAGCTGAAACATGGAAAACACCAGCGCGATGGCCGTCAAGGCCTTCTCACCGCCGGAGAGAAGATGAATCGTCGAGTTCTTTTTTCCGGGCGGCTGGGCCATCACCTGCAGCCCGGCGTCGAGGATTTCCTCGCCGGTCATGATCAGCCGCGCCTCGCCGCCGCCGAAAAGCGCCGGAAAAAGCTCGCCAAAACTGCGGTTCACCGCATCGTACGTGCTTTGCAGCAGATCCCGCGTTTCACGGTCGATACGGCGAATCGCGTTTTCCAGCGTTTCCATCGCCGTCGTCAGGTCTTCCGACTGCGCATCCAGATAGCCCTTGCGTTCGCGCGCCGCTTCCAGTTCATCGAGCGCCGCCAGATTGACCGCGCCAAGTGCGTCGATCGAGCGCTGCAGCGCGGTAATCGCCCCCTGCAGAGGCGCCGCGCGCAAGCCGGCCAGTTCGCCGGCCAGCGACGGCTCGTCGGCCTTGGCCTCAGCCAACTGCGCCGCCGCCTGCTCGACGTTGAGTGCCGCCGCCTGCTCCTTGAGTTTCAGTTCGCCGATCCGGTTGCGTAGCGGCTCGAGACTCTGCTCGCTCTTCAGCCGCTGTTCATCCAGTGCACGCAGGCTGTTGGTCGCCATTTCCAGTCCGTCACGGGCACTCGCCAGCGCGTGCTCGCGAGCGACACGATGATCGAGCGCGCCCTGCAGGCGGGGCTCCAGATCGTCTGCCTGCAAGGCCGTGGCATTCTCCTCGCAGCGCTGCAGCTCTTCAAGCACGCGTGCCAGTTGCTGGCTCGCCAGCGCACGGCCGGACACCAGTTCCTGCAGCTTGCTGCCACACTCGCGTTGCGAGAACTCGGCTTCGCGTAGTTCGCGTTCGCAGCCGCCGAGCTGCTCGCGCTGCTCACGCAAGCGGCTTTCCGCTTGCTCGAACCGCAGTTGCGCTGCTTGCATCAGGCTTTGTAGCTCGCGCAGCTGTTCGCTATGCACGTCGATCGCCTCGTCGGCGATGAGCAGGCGCTCACTTTCGCTCTCTTCCTCGCCGGCCAGCTCGGCCAGCTGCTCGTCGATCTGCGCCTGCCGCTCGCTGAAGCGCTCGCGTGTCTGTGCCAGCTTCAGCGTCTCCATCTGCAGGGCGTGCGCCTGATTCTGCAGCACGCCAAGCTGCTCGTTGGATGCCTGCAGGGTCTGCTGGCGATCCTGCAGGCGCTGCTCGATTTCGCCGAGGCTGGCCTGCACCTGCGCGAGCGTCGCCTCGCGCTCGCCGATCACCGCCGCCAGCCCGTCGATCTCGCGCTGCCGCTCGAGCAGTCCATGCTCTCCGCCATCCGGAGCGAACAGCGTCACGCTCTGCCGGTTGACCAGGTCGCCGCCGGGGGTCACGCAACAGGCGCTCGCCGACAGGTCGCCACGACAGGCCAGTGCGGCTGCCAGGTCGGGCGCGGTGAGCACTTCGCCGAGCCAGTCGGCAAGAATCGCCGCCAACTGCGACGAGTCGCAGCGAATTCGGGCGAGCAAGGTTTCGCCGCCGGCGACAACGCTCGCCGTGCCGCCAGGCAAGGGCAGCAGCAAAGTCAGCTTGCTGCCCGGCCGATCCGTGCTCCAGGCCGGGTCGGCAGCTTCTGCCGGCAGTGCGCCGAGTCGCTCGCGCAGCACCGCTTCAACGGCGGCTTCCCAGCCGGCTTCGACGTGCAGCGATTTCCACAGCGCCTGGCCGTTCAGCAAGCCATGCCGACGCAACCAGTCATCGAGCTTGCCGTTCGCCTGCAGCCGCTGCTGCAGCTGTTGCAGCGCGTTGCGCCGCGCCGTCGCCTCGGTGCGCTCCTTCTGCGCATGCTGCACTGCTGCGAGAAGATCGCGCCGCTCTTGCTCGATAGCGGGTAGTTGCTGTTGCAGATCCTTTTGCGCATCGAGAGCGACGCTGATCGCCGCGCGCATCTCCAGCAATTCCTCCTGTTTTTCGCTCAACTCGTCATCGTCGGGACGCGGCAAGGCCTGCCGTTCGAGCGCCAGGCGTTCGCGCCGACTGGCGACACCCTGCAGGGAACGCTGCGCGTGCCCACGATTGGCCTGCTCGACATGCAGCCGCTGCTCGGCCTGGACAATCCCGGCACGCTGACGGCTGGCCTCCTGGCGCGCTGCGGCATGGCCATCCTCGGCCAGCGGCAGGCGTTCCTGCTGCGCCTCGAGGCGCAACTGCCCCTGCTCGACGCGCTCATCGGCCAGCACCCGCAAGTCCTGCCAGCGCTGTTCTTCGCCGGCCAGTTTCTCGGCCTGCTCCTGCCAATTCCGGCGATCGGCGGTGAGCTGCGCCAGACGCGTTTCGTACTCGCGCTGTGATTCGAGGCGATGCCGGATCTCGGCTTCGAGCCGGGCAACTTCGGCATTGGCGGCAAATAAGTCGCCCTGCGCGGCATGCACGCCGTCGCTGGCTGCGAAATGTGCTTCGCGTGCCTCCTCGAGACGCGCCTCGAGTTCGCGCAGCACCGCGTTCTGGGCCTCGAGAGCGGTGCTCGCCTGTTCGACCTCGAGCGCCAGTCGTTCGCGCTCCAGCTGCGCGTCATTGCGACGCAACAACCACAGCAACTGCTGCTTGCGCGTCAGTTCGTCGCTATAGGCGCGATACTGGCGAGCGACGCCGGCCTGCCCTTCGAGCCGCTCCATCTGCGACGCCAGTTCGAGGCGGATGTCTTCGACGCGGGTCAGGTTCTCACGGGTGTCGGCAAGGCGATGGCCGGTTTCCTTGCGGCGCTCCTTGTAGCGCGTCACGCCGGCCGCCTCTTCCAGGAAGACGCGCAGTTCGTCGGGCTTGGCCTCGATGATTCGCGAAATGGTGCCTTGCCCGATGATCGCGTAGGCGCGCGGGCCGAGGCCGGTACCGAGAAAAAGGTCGGTGACGTCCTTGCGGCGTACATGCAGATTGTTGATGTAGTACTCGGACTGGCCAGTTCGCGTCAGCAGGCGCCTGACCGACAGTTCGGCATATTGTGACCATTGTCCGGAAAGTCGCCCGAGGGTATTGTCGAAGACCAGTTCGACCGCGGCCCGCGACACCGGCTTGCGCGATCCCGAACCGTTGAAGATCACGTCCTGCATCGATTCGCCGCGCAACTCGGAGGCTTTCGACTCGCCGAGCACCCAGCGCACCGAGTCAATCACATTCGACTTGCCGCAACCATTCGGCCCGACGACGCCGACCAACTGCCCGGGCAGCGCGATGTTCGTGGGATCGACAAAGGATTTGAATCCGGCGAGTTTCAGTTTGGTCAGGCGCATCAACACAGAAGCGCGGCCTGCACAGCCGCGCTGGGAGAAATCGGTAAAAGCCTTGCCGCGGGCGCATGACGCCTCGCTCCGGCAAGCCTCATGACAAGCAACATTCCAGCCGGGCGCAAAATCGGTCGCCTATAATAGCATTCTGCCTGGCCAATTTGCCCGCCCTTGGCCGTGTTGGCCTTGCTCGCCCCCTCGCCTCTCGCGGACCACCACTCGGAACAACCATGAGCACAACCCCGTCCGAAACGCTTGCCACCTTCGCCAATCCCGCACCGCAAAGGGATTTCCACATCCATATGGAAATCCCCGAATTCACCTGCCTGTGCCCAAAAACCGGGCAGCCGGATTTTGCGACGCTGATCCTCGATTACATCCCGGAGAAAAGCTGCGTCGAACTCAAGAGCTTGAAGCTGTATATCTGGTCCTTCCGCAACATTGGCTGTTTTCATGAAGACGTCACCAACCGCATCCTTGACGACCTGGTCAGTGCCACCCAGCCACGCTACATGCAGCTGAGCGCACGCTTCTACGTCCGCGGCGGCATCTTCACGACGGTTGTCGCCGAACACCGCCAGCTAGGCTGGACGCCGGCGCCAAGGATTCCGCTCGCCGCCTTCGACAGTCAATCGCCCACCCGAGACTGAAACCATGAGCCTGCCCGCCCCCCTTCCCGACCCACAGCTGCTGCGCCTCGAAGCGCTACTCGGCGATCCGGCCCTGCCTGAGGCGATGCGCCTTGACGAAGCGCACGGCTTTCTTTGTGCGGCGCTCTCCGGCCCGCAGCCAATGGCTGAAGAGCAGTGGCTGAGCGAGGTACTCGGCGAGCCCGAGGCGGGCGGTGAAGACCTCCTCCGCGAGGCCGCCGAGCTGCTGCGCCCTTTTGTCGCCGCCCTGGAGGCCGCACTGGCAGCTGGCGAAGCGCCGCTGCTGCTGCTCTATCCGATCGATGGCGAAGAGGGCGCGGCCGGCGACTTCCTTCCCTGGTGCCAGGGCTACCTGGAAGGTGTCGATGCGGCGTCCGAAGACTGGTTCGACGCTCTCGGCGCCGACGAAGACACGGAAGACAGTGAAGAGATCTGCTACCTCGACGAGCAGCTTTTCCCGCTGTTCATGCTTACCGGCGACGCCGAAGCAGCCGCCCTCGCCGCGGGCGAAGACTGGCTGTCGGGTGAGGAGCTCGACCGTCTGGAGCTTGAATGCGAGGAAAACCTGCCACAGGCAGTGACCGAGATTTACCGCTTCTGGCTCGCCCGGCGCAGCATCAAGACCATCCGCCGCGAGACCGCAAAAGTCGGTCGCAACGACCCCTGCCCTTGTGGCAGCGGCAAGAAGTTCAAGAAGTGCTGCGCGGCATGAAAGCGGCGAGCTGCTGATCACACCGCCGTACGGCGCTCCTCCATGCGCGCCGAAAACAGGCTGGCGGCGACAATCAATGCCCCACCCAGCCAGTCGCGCGCTGCCAGCGCTTCGTCGGCGAGCAGCCAGGCGGCGAGGGCGGCGAAGCCGATTTCGGTGAGCATGATGACTACCGCGCGGTTGGCGGCGACGCGTGCCAGACCGAACTGGACGACGAGGTTGGCGACGACCAGCACGCAACCGAGCAGTGCGAGCAGCAACCAGAGCGACGGCGCTGTGGGCAGGTGCAGACGGCCGAGGCCAGCCAGCAAGAGCAGCGCGCCGGTAATCACCACCCCAGCGAAGGCAGCCATGACCTTGCTTTCGATACGCAAATGGCCGGCGCGCCGGGAAAGCACGTTGAACAGGGCAAACGCGAAGCCGGCGACCAGGCCGAGCCAGTCGGCAAGGTCCTGCGGCGCCGGCAGGCCGACCTGTGGCTGCCAGAGCATGGTCGCTGCGCCGAGCAACGACAGGGCGATGACGCCGGCCCCGGCGCGGCTTAGGCGCTCGTCGAGCAATAGACGTGACAGCAGGACCGTCCACAGGGGCGCCAGGTAGAAGAGGAGCAGGACGCGCACCACTTCGCCATTGAGCGTTGCCAGCACGTAGCCGAGGTTGCAGGCAGCTGCCGCCAGCGCCAGCCAGAACAGCGTCCACGACGGCGCCCAATCCAACGGCGAACGGCGAAAGATCAGCAGGCCAAGGGCGAAAGCAATGGCGTAGGTGATCGTCGAGGACGCAATGCCGTCGACGCCCGCGTCACGGAGAAGACGGTAGGGGTACCAGATGACGCCCCAGATCAGCGCCCCGCCGAGCAGGGCGCCAATGGCCAGACGCTGCTGGCGCGCGCCGCCAGGGCCTGCAATCTGCCGCGCCTTTCCTTTCACCGTCAGTCGATGCCCCTTATAATCCTCGGCACAATCCAGCGCCCCGCGACGAGAAAATCACGCCTGTGAATCCCCACCTCAGAAAGCTGCAGCCCTATCCCTTCGAAAAACTCCGGCAACTCTTCGCCGACATCACGCCGAACCCCGGCCTGCGTGAAATCAGGCTGTCGATCGGCGAGCCGCAGCACGCCACACCGGCCTTCATCAAGGATGCGCTGAGCGCCAATCTGGCCGGACTGGCGAGCTATCCTACCACCCTCGGCAGCGGCGAACTGCGCCGCAGCCTGGCCGCATGGCTGGGCCGTCGCTATGGCCTCGACGACCTCGATCCCGAAACGCAGCTGATGCCGGTGAATGGTTCGCGCGAAGCCTTGTTCGCTTTCGCCCAGACGGTCATCGACCCGACGCGCGGCCACACGCCGCTGATCGTCAGCCCCAACCCCTTCTACCAGATCTACGAGGGGGCGGCCTACCTCGCCGGCGCCGAGCCACGCTTTCTCAACACCCTGCCGGACAACGACTACGCCTTCAACTTCGCGACCCTCAGCGAGGCTGAATGGCAGCGCGTGCAACTGTTCTATGTCTGCTCGCCGGGCAATCCGACCGGCAAGGTCCTGAGTCTCGACGACTGGCAGCAGCTCTTCGCCCTCGCCGACCGCTACGACTTCGTGATTGCCTCGGACGAGTGCTACTCGGAGATTTTCTTCGACGAGAAGCAGCCACCACTCGGCTGCCTGCAGGCGGCACGTCTGCTCGGTCGCGGCTACCAGCGCCTGGTGATGTTCTCCAGCCTCTCCAAGCGCTCCAATGTGCCCGGCATGCGCTCGGGCTTCGTCGCCGGCGACGCCGCGCTGCTCAAATCCTTCCTCCTCTACCGCACCTACCACGGCAGCGCGATGAATCCGGCCGTGCAGGCGGCAAGCGTCGCTGCCTGGAACGACGAGGCGCACGTCGTCGACAACCGCCGCCAGTATCGGGAGAAGTTCGCCGCCGTCACCCCGCGTTTGGCAGAAGTGCTGGACACCTCACAGCCCGACGCCGGTTTCTATCTCTGGGCGCGGACGCCGATCGACGACGGCGAGTTCGCCCGCGGACTGCTCGCTGACTATAATGTGGTCCTTCTGCCCGGCAGCGCCCTGGCGCGTAATGCATGCGGGATCAACCCGGGCGCCGGTTTCGTGCGCATCGCCCTGGTCGCGCCGCTCGCCGATTGCGTCGAAGCCGCCGAACGCATCCATTCATTCGTTTCAAAACTCTAGGGAAAAGCCATGCAGGCAATCCAGCAAGTCATTGATGAGGCCTGGGAAAATCGCGCCTCGCTGCAACCCGGCAACGCCGACGAAAGCATTCGCCAGAGCGTGGCCGCCGTTCTCAAGCAGCTCGACGAAGGCGCCCTGCGCGTTGCCGAGAAGATCGACGGCGAGTGGGTCACGCACCAATGGATCAAGAAGGCCGTCCTGCTCTCCTTCCGTCTGACCGACAACAGCCTGATCGAAGCCGGTCCGCTGCGTTATTTCGACAAGGTGCCGAGCAAGTTTGCCGATTACGACAGCGAGAAATTCGCCAAAGGGGGCTTCCGCATCGTGCCGCCGGCGACCGCTCGCCGCGGCTCTTTCATCGCCAAAAACGTGGTGCTGATGCCGTCTTACGTCAATATTGGCGCCTACGTCGACGAAGGAACGATGGTCGATACCTGGGCCACGGTCGGCTCCTGCGCGCAGATCGGCAAGAACGTGCATCTCTCCGGTGGCGTCGGTATCGGCGGCGTCCTCGAACCCCTGCAGGGCAATCCGACGATCATCGAGGACAACTGCTTTGTCGGCGCCCGCTCGGAAGTCGTCGAGGGAGTCATCGTCGGTGAAGGTTCGGTGATCTCGATGGGCGTTTTCATCGGCCAATCGACCAAGATCCTGGACCGCGAAACCGGTGCGGTCAGCTATGGCCGCGTGCCGCCGGGGTCGGTCGTGGTATCTGGCAGCATGCCGGGCAAGGGAGGCAGCTACAGCCTCTACTGTGCGGTGATCGTCAAGAAGGTAGACGCCCAGACGCGCGCCAAGACGAGCATCAACGATCTCCTGCGCAGCGACTGAACACCGCCGCGCCCTGAAGCAATGGAAAAACGCATGATCCTCGACAAGCTTTTTCATGTGATGGCAGACCGGCAGGCGTCGGATATCTTCATATCCGCCGGCGCGCCGATCCACATCAAGATTCAGGGCGTAACGGTACCGGTCAATCAGCAGCTGATGGAACCGGCGATGATCGAAAAAATCGCCGTTGAGCTGATGAACCCGGAGCAGGCGCACACTTTCGAGGCCACCAAGGAGATGAACCTCTCGGTCGGCGTCCCCCAGCTCGGCAATTTCCGGATCAACCTGTTTCGCCAGCGCGGCTCGATCTCGATCGTCGTGCGTTACATCCTCGGCAATATCCCGGCGCTCGATTCGCTGCTCTTGCCGCCGGTCCTCGCCGACCTGGTCATGGAAAGGCGCGGCCTGATCCTCATCGTCGGGTCGACGGGCTCGGGAAAGTCGACCACCATTGCCTCGATGCTCGACTATCGCAACAGCAATTGCGCCGGCCACATCCTGACCATCGAGGATCCCATCGAGTATCTCTTCAAGCACAAGAAGTCGATCGTCAACCAACGCGAAATCGGCATGGACACCCTGGGCTGGAACAACGCCCTGAAAAGCGCCATGCGCCAGGCACCCGACTGCATTCTGATCGGCGAGATCCGCGACAAGGAAACCATGCAGGCAGCGATTGCCTACGCCCAGACGGGCCACCTCTGCCTCGGCACCTTGCACGCCAACAACAGCTACCACGCGCTCAACCGGATGATCAACTTCTTCCCGCTGGATAGCCGCAGCGCGCTGTACATGGACCTCTCGGTCAGCCTCAAGGCAATCGTTTCGCAGCGCCTGGTGAAGCGGAAGGAAGGCAAGCTGGCGCCGGCAGTCGAAGTTCTGCTGAACAGCTATCACGTCCAGGAACTGGTCGAGCGCGGCGACATCCCGGCCCTCAAGGAGGCCATGGAGCAGAGCCTCGCACCCGGATCGCAAACCTTCGAGCAGGCGCTCTTCCGACTCTACCGTGCCGACGTGATTACCCTGGAAGAGGCGCTGAGCAATGCCGACTCACCGACCAACCTGTCGTGGCTGATCAACAACTTCGAAGCACCGCCGGCGCCGCGTCGCGAGGACACGCTGAGCACGGCGTCGTACGAGCTCTCGGAAAGCGACCCCAGCAGCGCCTCCTTCAAGGAGTTTTCTCTCAGCCTCAACGATGCTGACGAGCAAGCCTAGCCCGGTGCGCGAGATCAATAGGGAGATGGACACCGACAGGGGCCGCACGCCGGCACTCGCCGATGAGGTGACGCTTGCACTGGCCGAGCAACTCATCGCCTGTCGCTCAGTGACCCCCGACGACGCCGGTTGCCTGCCGATCATCGCCGGCCGCCTGGAAGCGATCGGCTTCAGCTGTGAGTACATCAAGCGCGGCGCCGTCAGCAATCTCTGGGCGCGGCGCGGCCGCAGCAGCCCGCTGCTCTGTCTGGCCGGGCACACCGACGTCGTCCCCAGCGGCCCGCTCGATCAATGGCACAGCGATCCCTTCCGGCCGCTGCGCAAGGAGGGGATGCTCTACGGGCGTGGCGCCGCCGACATGAAGGCCTCGCTGGCAGCCTTCGTCACCGCCACCGAAGCCTACGTCGCCGCCCGGCCCGAACACGGCGGTTCGATCGCCTTGCTACTCACTTCCGATGAGGAAGGCGATGCCGTCGACGGCACGGTTGCCGTCACCGAGGCCTTGCGCGAACGTGGCGAGACCATCGACTACTGCGTCATCGGCGAGCCGACCGCCGTCAACACCCTCGGCGACATGGTCAAGAACGGGCGCCGCGGCTCGCTGTCCGGGAAACTGACCGTCAAGGGCGTGCAGGGCCACATCGCCTACCCGCACCTGGCAAGCAACCCGATCCATCTGGCAGCGCCGGCGATTGCCGAGCTGACGCAGACCGTCTGGGACGAGGGCAACGACTTCTTCCCGCCAACCACCTGGCAGATTTCGAACATCCACGGCGGCACCGGCGCCAGCAACGTCATTCCGGGCCACCTCGACATCCAGTTCAACTTCCGCTTTGGCACCGCCAGCACACCCGAGCAACTGCAAGCCAGGACCTGCGCCTTGCTCGACCGCCACCAGCTGAGTTATGAACTGGCGTGGAATCTGAGCGGCAAACCCTTCCTGACCGGGCACGGCGCGCTGATCGACGCCTCACTGCAGGCGATTCGCGCCGAAACTGGCATCGAAGCCGAGTTGTCGACCAGCGGCGGCACCTCCGACGGCCGCTTCATCGCCGAGATCTGTGCGCAGGTGATCGAAATCGGGCCGGTCAATGCCAGCATCCACAAGGTCAACGAAGCCGTGGAAATCGCCGCCCTACCGAAACTCGCAGCCATCTACCGCCGTATTCTCGAAGCCGTGCTGCCGAGCCATGTTTGAACAGGCGCAAAGCGAACTGCTGACCCTGCGCGACCTGCTGCGCTTTGCCGTCAGCCGCTTCAACGAGAGCGGGCTGTTCTTCGGACACGGAGCCGACAACGCCTGGGACGAAGCGGCCTATCTGCTGCTGCACAGCCTGCCCCTGCCGCTCGACCGGCTCGAGCCGTTTCTCGAAGCACGCCTGACCAGCGACGAGCGCGCCAGCATGCTGCACGTCATCGAGCGGCGCATCAGCGAACGCCTGCCGGCCGCCTATCTGACCAACGAAGCCTGGTTGGCCGGATATCGCTTCTACGTCGATCAACGGGTGATCGTGCCGCGCTCCTTCATCGCCGAACTGCTGCGCGAGCAGCTGGCGCCGTGGATCGAGGACCCCGAGGGCGTGACCTCCGTTCTCGACCTGTGCACCGGCTCCGGCTGCCTGGCCATTCTCGCCGCGCATGCCTTCCCGGCGGCCCGGGTCGACGCCATCGACATTTCGCCCGACGCGCTGGCCGTGGCCGAGCGTAACCTCAGCGACTACGCGCTGAGCGAGCGTATCCGGCTGCTCGAAAGCAACCTCTTCACCGCCCTCGGCAGCGAGCGTTACGAGCTGATCCTCAGCAATCCGCCCTACGTCAATGGCGCATCGATGCGCAGCCTTCCCGCCGAATACCAGCGCGAGCCCGAACTGGCGCTGGCCAGCGGCGAGGACGGGCTCGACCTGACCCGGGCCATCCTCGCGGCAGCACGCGAACGGCTCACCCCGAACGGCCTGCTGGTCGTCGAGATCGGCCACAACCGGGACGAACTCGAAGCAGCCTTCCCGGAAACTGCCTTTACCTGGCTGGACACCGCGGCCGGCGATCAGTACGTCTTCCTGCTGCATCGCGACGAGCTGCCGTGAGCGGGCTACCCGCCGCCGTGCGCCCGGCTCTGCGCACCGCCGCGGCGGCGCTCCATTTGCTGCCGCTACAGCGGCTGCTGCTGGCTACCGTTCTGCTGCTGGCCTTGCTGCTGGCCACCGCCTGCGGCGACGCGACGAAAGGACAGGCGCTACCGGCCGGAAGCACGGTCCTGGCCTTCGGCAACAGCATCACCTACGGTACCGGCGCCCGGCCTGGCGAAGACTATCCGACCCAGCTGGCAGCGCTCAGCGACTGGCAGGTCGCCAACGCCGGCATCCCCGGCGACACCAGCGCGGCAGCCCGCGACCGGATCGAGGCTGCCCTGGCGGCAACGAGGCCGGCGCTGGTCATCGTCGAACTCGGTGGCAACGACTTCCTGCGACGGCGCCCGGCAGCCGCCGTCAAGGAAGACCTGCGGGCCATCGTCAGCACCATTCGCCACTCCGGCGCGCAGGTGATCCTGGTCGCCGTCCCGAAGTTCTCGCTGCTCGGCGCGATCAGCGGCCGCCTGCCCGATTCGGAAATCTATGCCGAGCTGGCCAACGAAGAAAAGCTGCCCTTGGTCGCCGAAGCACTGGCCGAGGTTCTCTCCGACCCGGAATTGAAAGCCGACCCCATCCACCCCAATGCCGATGGCTACCGCCAGCTGGCGGCAGCCATCGCCGAGCAGCTGCGTGAGGCCGGTTTGCTCACCGCGCCGTGAGCACCGGCCGACGCCGGCAATCCCCTTAACGGCCGGTCATGGCCTGTCGAGACACCCCTGATCATGGAAGTCATGACCGCCCCCTCTTCCCCAACCCTTCTCCCGTGAGGGGAGAAGGGAGCGTCGTGAGTCGCTTGCGCGACTTTCACATTAACGACGAGCATTGTCGGGCAAACCGACAGACAAGGACCCTCCGATGACTAGCGAAACCCCGCCGCGCATCCACCGCCAGGATTACACCCCACCGCCCTTCCTGGTCGACAGCGTTGAACTGGACGTGCACTTCAACGCCGGCGAGGTGCTGGTCAACAGCCAGCTGCAACTGCGGCGCAATCCACAGGCTGCCCTGGCTGCGGATGCAGATCCGGCAACTCCGCTGCCGCCGCTACAACTCGACGGCCAGGGGCTGGAAACGATCGCCATCTCCGTCGATGGCAGCGTTCTCGGCCCGGAGCAATACCACTGCAGCGACTCGCTGCTGACCATCGCCAATCCTCCGGACACGCTGACCCTGCAGACGCAGGTGCGTATCGATGCCGACCACAACAGCAGCCTGTCCGGGCTCTATCGCTCCAAGGATGGCTATTTCACCCAATGCGAGGCGCAGGGTTTCCGCCGCATCACCTGGTTTCCCGATCGCCCGGACATCATGTCGCGTTACCAGGTCACCCTGCACGCCGACAAGGCCAGCCTGCCGGTGCTGCTGGCCAATGGCAACCCCGTCGGCAGCGGTGACGAGGGGCCCGACCGCCACTGGGCGAAGTGGGAAGATCCCTTCGTCAAGCCCTGCTATCTCTTTGCGCTGGTCGCCGCCCGCCTCGAAGTGCTGCGCGACGCGTTCACCACCAGCAGCGGGCGCAGCGTCCAGCTGGCGGTCTTCGTCGAGCCCGGCAAGCTCGACCAATGCGCCCATGCCATGGATGCACTCAAACGCGCCATGCGCTGGGACGAGGAAGTCTTCGACCTGGAATGCGATCTCGACCACTACATGATCGTCACCGTCGGCGACTTCAACATGGGGGCGATGGAAAACAAGGGCCTGAACGTCTTCAACACCAAGTACGTCCTGGCGCGTGCCGACACCGCCACCGACGCTGACTACCAGAACATCGACCGCGTCGTCGCGCACGAGTATTTCCACAACTGGACCGGCAACCGCGTCACCTGTCGCGACTGGTTCCAGTTGTCGCTGAAGGAAGGACTGACGGTCTATCGCGACCAGGAGTTCGGCGCCGACATGCACAGTCGCGCGGTCACCCGCATTCGCGAAGTGCGCGCCCTGCGCGCCATGCAGTTCCCCGAAGATGCCGGCCCGATGGCGCATCCGGTGCGTCCCGACTCGTACATCGAAATCAACAACTTCTACACCAGCACCGTTTACGACAAGGGCGCCGAAGTGGTGCGCATGATCGAAACGCTGATCGGCAAGGAAGCGTTCCGGCGCGGCATGGATCTCTACTTCGAGCGCCATGACGGCCAGGCGGTCACCTGTGACGACTTCGTCGCGGCCATGGCCGACGCTTCCGGCGTCGACCTGACGCAGTTCAAGCGCTGGTACGATCAGGCCGGCACGCCGCACCTCTGGGCCAGCGGCAACTACGACGCGGAGGCGCGCAGCTACACCCTGACGCTGTCACAGTCCTTGCCCAAGAGCGCCGCCACGGCGTCGCCCATCCAGCCGCTCGACAGCCCGCCTCACAACCCCCCTCACGATCCGCTTGCAAACCCCTTTCACATCCCGGTAGCGATCGGCCTCAATGGTGCCCACGGCGAAGATATGCCACTGATGATCGCCGGCGAGGGCAGCACTGCCGGCAGCGGCCGGACGACGCGCGTCCTGTCGCTGACCGAGTTCGAGCAGCAGTTTGTCTTCGAAGAGCTACCAGCCGCCCCCGTCGTTTCGCTGCTGCGCAACTTCTCGGCACCGGTCATCCTCGACTTCTCCTGGAGCGACGAGGAACTGGCGCACCTGCTGGCCCACGACAGCGACCCGTTCAATCGCTGGGAAGCCGGTCAACGCCTGGCCAGCCGCCTGCTCCTGGCGGCCGCCGAAGATATCTCGGTCGGCCGCCCGGCCTACTGGCCGCAAACCTTCGTCGAAGCCGCCGCACGGCTTCTCGAACACGCCGATGCCGATCCCGCTTTCGCCGCCGAAGCCCTGACCCTGCCCGGCGAAGCGACACTCGCCGAAGAGATGGCCCTGGTCGACCCAAGCGCCCTGCATGAAGCGCGCAATGGCCTGCGCCGCTTTGTTGCCGAGCAACTGGGTGGCGCGCTGCTGCAGGCCTACGAGACGCATGCCGCCGATGGCCCCTACCAGGCGACGCCGGCGGCCGCCGGGCGACGCGCGCTGCGCAACCTCTGCCTGAGCTATCTGGGCGAACTGAACAACGACGAGTCCCGCGCCCTGGCCATGCGCCAGTTCGAGTCGGCCGACAACATGACCGACCAGTTCGCGGCGCTGGCAACCCTGGCGCAGCACGACTGCCCGGAACGCGTGCAGGCGCTGGCCAGCTTCTATGAGCGCTGGCACGACGAAGCGCTGGTGGTCGACAAATGGCTGTCGGTACAGGCGGCAAGCCGTCTTCCCGACACCCTGGCGGTGGTCCGCGAGCTGCTCGCTCACCCGGCCTTCGATCTGCGCAATCCGAACAAGGTCTACGCGCTGCTCAACACTTTCGGCAACAACCATGTCCGTTTTCACGCCGCCGACGGCAGCGGCTACCACTTCCTCGCCACGCAGATCGGCGAGCTCGACCGTCTCAACCCGCAGGTCGCCGCGCGTCTGGCACGCCGCTTCGATCGCTGGCGGAAGTTCGACGAGCCGCGCCAGCAACAGGCCAGCTTCGCCCTCGAAAAGCTGCGTTCGCTCGAAGGCCTGTCGCCCGACGTGCGCGAAATCGTCGCCCGGGCGCTCGATCAGTAAGGCCGCCGTCGCGCACTCGGCCGCGCTGCAAGGCAAGCACGCAGCGCGGCCGGGAAAACTGGCGCGCGGCGAAAATTGACCAGATAGTGCTTGAGCACGGCGAATCGCCTCTGTATAATTCGCCGCTTCAGCAGGGCAAGGCGCCCGTAGCTCAGTTGGATAGAGTACTTGGCTACGAACCAAGGGGTC
>ERZ761603.1942-NODE-1942-length-14829-cov-34.572154_pt1 | contig 14829 bp, 26 predicted proteins | sample MGYA00511879_ERZ761603 | MGnify/ENA primary metagenome ERZ761603 (study PRJEB28899, sample SAMN02850040) | bioreactor sludge metagenome | biome: EBPR Sludge; feature: EBPR Bioreactor; material: flocular biomat | place: Australia: Thorneside Wastwater Treatment... | reverse complement strand
GATCAGTCGAATCGCCAGTTGCGCCGGATCCTCCGTCGCGTCCGCGATCAATTCACCAGCAAACCGTTTCATCCCACCCATCGTTCAATCCTCCCTCTGATAAATGCCGAATCCGTGTTCGGCGTCGATTTCCGTGGCCACCCCGTGCATTTCAATGACCGCGCGCCGCAGCGCAGCGCGCCACATCGGGTCTGTGAACTTGTTCTTCAGGTATTCCAGTGCCGTCGCCAGATGGGCCAGATTCGCCACATCCGCGCGCGCGATCGGGGTCGAAACTGCCGGCAGGCTCATGGCATCGACTCCCGCACCGCCCGGACAAGATCAGCGGTCACCCGTGGGGCGCCCAGCAGCGCCGCCTGGTTGATCGCCGCCGTCAACAGGTTGTTGGCCACCAGCGGATGCGTCAGCGAAATCACCTGCGTATCAGCGGCCCCGTGGCCGACCCGTTGCTGGATCGTCAACGCCTGCATCAACGCATCGATCGCCGCCGGCTCGACGATCGATGAAAGATCGAGCCCCGCCGACGTAAAACGGTGTGCCAGATACTCGCCGAGCGCCGTATCGAGCGGCGGCAGCCAGACGATCTGGCAGCGCTGCGCCACCTCGCGCACGGCCGCCCGCCGCTCGTCCAGCTTGTCGCGCAATTCCGGCTGACCGAGCAGCAGTACCGAGACCAACCGGCGCATGCCGTCCTTGAGTTCCAGGAAGCGCTTCAGGTGCTTGAGCGTCGGCAGGGCCAGACCGTGCGCCTCCTCGATCACCAGCAGATGCTGCATGCCCACCCGGCTGCTGGCCGTGAGGGCCTCATGTACCTGCCGAAAGCGCGCCTCCGGGCTACGCTTCGGGGATTCGCCGCTGGCTACCGCATGCAGCATCGCCTCCGCAATGTGGTCGCTCCGCAGGGTCTTGCCCTTCTTGTCGCTATCCTCCATCGCCAGCACGTACGGCTGGATCAACCGGACCGGCCGGGACTCCAGGCGCAGGCGTTCCTCCAGTTCCTCGCGCAGCGTGCTCTTGCCCGCCCCCGATTCACCGATCACCGCCAGGAACTTCGTATTGCCGATCGCCACCTGCCACATGGCCTCGCGCACCTGGCGAATCGCGCGGCTCAGATACACCTCGCTGGCCTGTTGCGGATCGTCGAACGGATCCCTGAAAATGCTGAACTTGCGGCGCGCCGCCTCGCTCAGCGTCTGTTTACGTAGTAGCATTTCGCTCTCCACCTCCCGTGGGGTTGTTGTGGTACCCGACGGCGCCGCGCTCGAACGCGGTGCCGTTCCTGCCGGATCGCCCGGCGACTTTCCCGGCCCGCCCACCTCGGGCGACTCCGTCTCAAAAAAGCACTCCACCAGTTCCGATTCCGCGACGCCCCGCCCGCGCAGCGCCGCGAGAATCATCGAGCGCAGCGCGCGGCGCTCCGTCTTCCGGGGATACTGCCCGCGCTGGATCAACAGATTGATCGCCGCCGGTGACAGATGCAGTTGGCGCGCCAGGCTCGCCTGCGAGAGGCCATGCCGCTTCAAGACTCCGCCCAGAATCAGCATGCCTGGCGTACCTCCTGGTGATCCTCGGGGCCGGCAATCGCCGCCTGCCACTGCGTGGCGAGGCTCCGGAATTGCGTTTCACTGATGCCGCCGGCAAAGCGCTGCGTGATCCACGCGTAGTGCTCCGGCTGCCAGTTCGCATCCAGCAGTTGCTGCATGCGAAGGCAAGCCGTCGTGGCCGACATCAGCGATTCGTCGGTGGGTGTGCCCACGTCGATCGCCGTCCCCGCCAGCGGCAGATATGCCGGGATGGCCACCTGGCGCACGTCGGCAAAGGGATCGATCTGCCCCGCGAAAGCCACGCCGCGCTGTCCACCCTGGCCCTTGCGCGTCTTCGCGATCGCCAGCGGATCATCGGAACCCCACGCCGCGCACAACGCCCGCTTGCGCTCCACGTCGATGAAGGTGTCGGCGACCGACTTGAACTCCTGGCCGAGGACTGCCGCCGTGCCGTCGAATCCGAACTCGGTCTTCGGAATTGGCGAACGCCGGTAGCGCACCGCCTTGCCCTCGGCGTTCACCGCCAGCACGTCGATATCGGGCAGCGTGTAGGGGCTGGCCACCACCGAGACCCTCTCGCCGACGGCAACACCGGGGATGCCGGCGACCGAATAGGTCGCCTGCCCCTTTCCGGCCGCAGAAAATGTAATCTGCAGCAGACCGTCCACCACCCGTGACACCGCATCGGCCATCACCAGCGCGCGCGTCACCTCGGCCCCCCCCGCGATCACCCGCAAGGCGCCAGGGAACTGGGTGATCTTCATCCAACCCGCAAAGCGCGAGAGCTTGGTGCGCGTATGCACCGCGCGCGACTGGAACGCCGCGCTCCATAGATTCGCCAGTTCGTTCAGGTGTTCGAAATCCCGCACCCGCTGCGCGTGCAGCCGGCCCTCGAACTGGTGCTCGATATGGTTGTGCATCGACTCCACGGCACCCTTGGCGCGCGGGTTCTTGGTCTTGTGCACCCGCACCTCGATATCCAGGGCTCGCGACAGACTGCGGAACACCTGCGAGGCCTGCGCACTGCCCGGGTCCACCTGCAGGATCTTTGGCACGCCATAGAACGGCAGGCCATTCCGCGGATGAAAAGCCGGGATCAGGAAATCGAGCAGGTTCCGGGTGGATTCGTGCCCAGCCAGGTACTGCAGGTAAAACGCCCCCGTGCAGTGATCCACCACCAGGTAGCGCTGCACGCGCAACTGCGAAACGCGCTCGTAGTTGTGCGGCTTGTTCTTGTTGAACGCCGCCTCGTCGCAAACCTCCATCCCGCCGTTGGCCAGGTAGAACAACACGCAGGTCGACACATCCAACTGCCAGACATGGTTCGGGTGCAGCGACTGCAGCGCGAACGCCGGGCTCTGGCGCATCATCTGCTCGGTATGGCAGCCGAGTTGGCGCATCGCCCGCGCGATCGTGCTGCGATGCGCGGTCGTGTGCGCGACCTCCCCGGTCTCCGGGTCTGGCGCCGCGTTGGCGTTGGCGATGTCGCGCACCATCCCCAGCGTCGGCAACACCTTGCCCGTCTCGCGCGCGCCGGCGATCTGGATCGCCGCCATCTGGCGCACCTGCGCTTCGGTCAGCGCCTTCAACCGGCCGGCGTCCGAGCGACGCTTGCGTGTCGACCCATAGCCCGCCTCGCGGATCCAACGCCAGAGCGTCTGCACGGAAATGCCGAGCGTCTCGGCCATCGACTGCACCCGCGGCGTCCCCTGGCCGTGCGGCAACGCGGGCAGCTCGGCGGCAAGCTGCAGGACCATCGGCAACTGCAACGGGCTGGGCGGCATGATCATCATTCCTCCCTGAGCCTAGTGGGTGTCGGTCGGCTGCCGGGTCCAGCTCGGCGTGAGGATTTCGGCGAAATCGACGGTGATGTCGTGGCGGACGTAGAGGGCGGAGACTTGCTGCGCCAACCAGACCGCCGTTTCCTCGGCGAATGTGCCCTCGGCTTCGCCGTGTTCCCAGCACGCGGCCAGCACCGTGCCGAAGTGATTGACGTTGGCCAGCACCCCCATCGCCGCCGCGTGCAGTTCCTGCAGCCGCGCCTGTTGCTGTTCATCCGCCTCCTGCCGGGCCTGATCCGGCGTAAAGCGCGTGCGCGCCACCGCCTGCTCGCGCAACGCGCTGTTGTCTTCCTGCACCGCCTGGATCACCGCATCCTTGGCTTCTAACGTCAGTGTCGCCTCGCGCAGGCTCTTCTTGAGTTCGGAAACGCTCATCCGCTCGACGGCGTCGAGTTGCGCCGGGTCGGCGGCCAGGTCGTCGAGTTGCGTCTCGTCGAGCAGCGCCAACTCATAGACCTTCGATCGGTCGAGGGCCAGCAAGGGTTTCAGATGATCCCGGCCGCGGAATTTCAGGGCCACGGACGCCAGGCGCCGCGCCGTTTGTTCCGAGAGGCCCACCGCGCGGATCGCCTCGCCGTAACCGCCGCGCGGTAGCTCACGGAACAACAGCACAGCGCGACCGATCTCCAGCATGTCTTCCACGCTGCGCTGCACGTACCGGCGAACCGTCATCTTCAACATGTCGAGCGTCGTGTCCGTGTAGCCGAAGCGCTCCAGGAGCCGGCGTGTCTCGATCTCGTCGGCCGCCTGCCTCTGCAGCGCCTCGACACCGATTGGCACCAGTTCACCGCCTTGCCCTTCCTCGTTCATTGTCTTGTCCCTTGTGGATGATGGATAACAAACTCAACCGGGCAGGCGCGTATAGCGCTGCTCGACTTCGGAAACCTTTGCCTGCGCCTGGCGCAATCCGTAAGAAAATTGCACCGCGATCTGCACCGGTTCCGGGCCGAGACGCCAGGCCTTGGTCGCGTCCTGCACCGCCCAGCCCTTGTGCGCCATCGTCTGCAGGTCGCGCAGCACCATCGACTCCCTGGCGCCGACCGCCTTGGCGAGGTCCGCCAGGCGCAGGCCAAAGACCTCATGGCCCGCGAGTGCGCGCATCACGTCCATCAGCCGCAGTTGCGCGGCGTTGTGCGAGGCGAGCCGCGCCGGGAGATCGCTCATGCCACCCCCCGCTGGCGCAACTCGGCGACCGTCGTCGCTGCCCACGATTTGGCATAGAGCCAGCCCCCGGCACGGCTCGCCTCGACGACCAGCCGATAGCGCAGCGCGAGGCGCAGCCGGCAGAGTGAGATATGGTTCATGCGACCTCCTGGGCCGGGTACTTGCCCGGCCACAGCGTCTCCAGCGACAGCCCGGTGGCGGTGCTGATCGCCGTCGCAATACGCCGGCTGGTCGTGATGCCGGCTACCACGTAGCTGACCGTTACCTTGCTGACCTGGCATTGGCGAGCGATCTCGGCTTGCGAGCTGCGCGCCTTCTTGAGGGCGCACTGGATATCAGCGGACTTCATTTCGATTTGCTATCCTGTAAGTTCGGCTAACTGGTAAGGCGAAAGGTGAACAGGCATGGGACGTTTCATTGTTGAAATCTACGAGCCGGGAGACGACCGCACCCTGGTCGCCTCGCTGGAGTCCGACGCACCGCTGGTGGTCTCTGCTGGAGAAGTTCTGCACACCGGCCCCCTGACGGGAGCAAACAACCGGGTGCTGACCGTGACTCGTGTCGAGCACACGTTCTGGCAGAGCAAAGACGGGGTAGTCCACCAGCGCCGGCTCTTCACCGAACCTTGTGGACGGCGCCGCAAGTCGCATCGAGGCCGTCTGCGAAGTAGCCCCCGTTGCCGTTCTGCACGACTTCGACGCGACAGCCCAGCGGGTTGGCTCTGACCTGGCGGATCAACGCGGCGGCGTGCACCAGGGCCTCCTTGAAGGGGTAGGCGCTGGCCAGGTCGGAAAAATCGAGACGCACGGTGACCCCTGAGAAGCCCACCGGTGGTTCAGATGCGGGGGTGAATCCTGTCTGACACATCCATGACTGCAGGGATGCGTAGGAACTGAAGCCAAGCCTGTCGAGCCGGATGATGAATCTTCTGGCGCTGTCCTCTCTGGCGAAGCGACCGGGGCGCAAGGGGCGGGTTCTTTTGATTGGGGATGTCATGCGACCTCCTGGAAGTGCGGGGTTTGAGGAAAGCGGATCGGGTCAAAACGGAACTCCGGGTAGCGGCCCGGCCAGGCGGTGTCCGGTTCGAGGCCGGTGAGTTCACAGATGCGGCGGGCGATGCGGACGGAACGGTGCCGAGAACGGATCACGTGCGAGACGTTCATCTGCGACACACCAGTCTCCCGCGCGACGTCAGCGGGGCTTGATCCGTGCATGCGCAGTTGCGCTTTGATGAGTTCGGGGTGCATGTTTGCCGCCAATTGGTGTTTGTGTTTATTAGTAAAGGTAACTCGTTAGCCGAATCATAGGTATGTTTTTTCATACCGTCAAGACCTATTTGAGGTTTGTCTATGCAAACTATTGGCGAGCGGTTGAGGTTGGAACGTGAGCGCTTGGGGTTGAGCCAAACCGCATGTGGAGAACTTGGCGGCGTCAAGAAATTGGCGCAGATCAACTACGAGAAAGGAACATCGTTCCCGACAGCAGCCTACTTGGCAGCGGTAGCGCAGGCAGGTGCAGACGTGCTGTACATCGTCACTGGGGCTCGGGGCGGAATCGTGATGACCCCCGAAGAAACGGCCCTCCTCGACAACTTCCGCCACTCGCCCCCGGCGGCGCGGCAAGCCCTCAAGACGACGAGCGATCTCTTCGCGAAACACGACTGCCCCGGCGCCACCGCTGAAAGCGCATGAGCCCCTTTGACCGCATGGCGATAATCCGCGTGATCCTGGCGGCCGTTTGGCTGATCTCGACGGGACTGGTCAGTGCCGAAACGCTGGCTGGCCAGGTCGTCGGCGTGACCGACGGCGACACGATCACCGTCCTGGACGCGAACCACGAACAGCACAAGATCCGGCTGTCTGGCATCGACGCCCCGGAGAAGGCGCAGCCCTTCGGTCAGCGCTCAAAGGAGTTTCTGTCAGCTCTGGTGTTCGAGAAGGAAGTCGACGTGCACTGGCACAAGCGCGACCGGTACCAGCGCATCGTCGGCAAGGTGATGGTGGCGACGCCGAAGTGCCGGGAGAGTCCCTGTCCCAAGACGCTCGACGCTGGCCTCGTGCAGCTCACGGCCGGACTCGCCTGGTGGTACGAGAAATACGCGAAGGAACAGTCCCCGGAGGACGCGGGGCGGTACGAGTTCGCCGAGCACGAGGCGAGGGCGAAGAGGGTTGGGCTGTGGGTCGATGATCATGCGGTGTCGCCCTGGGAGTGGCGCGCCCGAAAGCACGCCGGGGACCGGGACGCGCGTGCGGAGCTATATTCTGCCACCGACCGCAGATATTCCACGGCAGGAAAATAGGGCGCAGCGGCGTTTATAAATGGCCTGCGCCCCCTTTTTTGCGTCCGGCCATCTTTACCAGGGAGGATTTTGCGATGACTACGCCGACCTTCAGCATTGAGGTGGTTGTCAGTCACGACGAAGAGCTGGCGGCGCTCATGCGCCTGGCCACGCAACATGCCGACGCTAAAGACTGGGACGCGGCGCTCGCCACCCTGTACGAAGCCAAGGCGCGCATGATCGAGTCGTTAGGCCATCAAACCAACGAGGCGTGGTGCAAGCTGCCGCTCTACCTGTCGCGGGCCGGGCGCTTTGCCGAGGCCATGGCCGAGTTCGACTGGCTCTTGGCTGACGCGCCACGCCGGGCGCGCAAGGAAAGCTACCTGGACGATCCGTCGGTGTCCTATGGCAAGGGCACGACCAAGCAGTCGATGTACCGGCTCAACCTGCGCAACATCAAGCGCGTCGTCGCCCAGAGTCGCGCGGTCGCCTTGCGCAGGCAGCAGAAGGCGGAAGCCAAGCTGCCGTCGAATCAGCGCGGCCCGACCGCCTCATTGCAAGGAAAAGCGGAAGGCGCCTCAGATCATCGTACAGGGCTGCGCAATATGAAGGCCGTGACCGCCGATGAGGTTACCGAACCACTGTTCAAGTTCATGCAGATGGCCTTTGCCGGCGCGAGCGACCAGCCGCATCCCCTTGAGCGTCAGCATGCCGAAACCATCATTCTGCGCATTGCCTCGGGCAGCCCGTTACCGATCAAGGAAGCGATCTCCCTTCCCGGCGGCGAGCGACGCGCACTGAAGGAATTGCTCTGCCAGTACGTCATGTTCTTGACGATGTTCAGAGACCTGGCTTTCCCGGCGGATTTTTTGAGCGGCACCGACGAAACCAAGCTTGGAAGCGAACTGCTTGCCTACGTCGCCAGACATCAATGGCCGTTCCCTCAGCAATTGCCCTGGTCAGCGAACGCCTGATGGCGTTCAGGTGAAATCTCGGAATTCGCCTGGCTGCATAAAAGGCCATGCGGTGGTCGGCAGCTAACCGGCTCTCATTGATAAACGTTGTCATGGGGTTTCCTGTTCTTTTTACGGCGCTACGAAAGCATTCCCTCGATCAGCGGTGAGACGATGGGAACGTCCTTGCCTGTTATTGGCTTTATTGGAGATCCGGATTGGAAACATTCCTCGCTGTCGCCGGCTTCCTGATCATCGCGATCAAGGCAATCACACCGATCATCACCACAGCGATTGCCGAGAGGGAAAAAACCAGCAGGGCGCGCATCGAATTCGGATCGACCCAAAGCAGCGCGCTTACCGAGAAAACTGCCAGCATGAATAGATTGTCGACGGCGTCTTCGGCGAGGCGCCCGAGGAGCGACTCGTTGATCGGCATTGTCTCAGTAGGTCTTGGCCTGTTGCAGCTCACCCTGGTGCAATTTGGACCGGACCGCTCGACGGCATTGTCATCCGGGGACGCTGCTGCGCTCGTTGAATCACTCGTTTTGTTGGGCATGGGTGCTTGGCTCCTTGCGAAATGATGCAATTCCGGTAATCGGGTAGTCGGTGCTTGGTCGACACTCCAACGCCTTATGCAGGTCGACACGCTCGCCCTCTATCGTGAGCAGCAGCCGGCCGGCCCGATTGATCACCCCCTCCTCGATCAGGAAACGGGCGATCTGCGCGAAGCGGCGATCGGTCTTGGCCAGCGCCAGCACGGCGCGCGCGGCGTGGTCGCTGGCCGGGCGTTTGGCCCAGGCCAGGGGATCCTTGGGACCCATCACGCTATCTGCGTCCGCAGGAATATCAGCGTTGCAGAGGCGTTTCGCTTTGCCCCGGCATTCCTGGGCGTCGTTGCAATCTGATCAAGGGTGGTCATTGCCGTTTCGAGTGCCGCTCGCAGCTTCGCCATTTCCCGCTCGTTTTCTGCACTGCGCAGCGACGCTTCGTCGGCCTCTGCAACCTCAATCGGTTTCGCAGGCTCAATCATGGCAAAGCCTTTCGCGCTTCATACCGGCCATGGCGATGTTGCTCGCCAGGACCAAACCATTGCGCTCTGCCGTCTGGTCCCACCCATTGCCAGGCAGCGGGCCGTTCGGGATTGCTGCGTTGATCTCGTCCCAGCACCTCTGGCGCTCGTCTTGCCGGATAGCCTCCCACACGTTGCCAAATTTCCCCGAGAGGTACGCCACCGAGAACCATGCACAAATCAAACGTGTCAGTGGCCCCACGCGCTCAACTTTCGGGGTCCATCGGAAAGGTGGTGCAATCTCAAACATCAAGACCATGTTGCTGCCCTTTCTCTGTCTCCGATTTGGGGTTATTGGCGGCCAGCCGACGGGGCAGAAAATAATAGCCTTGCTCCTGCAGGTCGGCGCCGTACCTTCGTATTGCGGCAATCCCTGCGTGGTGGAGACTCGCCGCATACAGCTCGCCTATCTTGTTGAGTAGATTGCTGAGCAGGGCATAACTCAAGGCGGCCCCGAACAGACCGAGCACCACTATCCAGCCGATTTGATACCCGTCCATGAACTACTCCTGATCTGGGTTGATGGGTTTGGGAACGCTCTTACCGCCCCAGAATCGGGGTCATTTTTCCGCAGTGCAGACACTTGCAGCGCACGCGTTTGTTCAGCGCGTCGATGGCCGCCTGCGCCCTCTCTGCTTCTCGGGACAAGCGGCTTTCCTCGCGGGCAAAGCGCGCCAGCGTCGCCACCGGGTTCAGTTTGGCGCCACAGTCGGCGCACTCCACCTCGCTTAACGCCTCGTCGACGAGGATTTTCTGATGCTGGCAGCGCCCTGGGGCGTACTGACCGCGCACCTCGCTCAGGGAGATGACCTTTGCCGGGGAGGTTGCCGGCAAAGGGATGGGAGATAGCGTCACCACAGCGGCCCCATTCCCGGTTCGGCAGGAATCCCGGCAGCCAGTTGGGCATTCATCTCGTCAATGCAGGCCGCGCACCATTCGTCGAACGGCACGCCATGCTGGCAGGTGTCGTCCGGAACATCGGTATGCGGGCTGGCCTGCGGTGGGTCATTGCACGTCTCTTTCACCTCGTGTCACCTCTTCAAAGCGTTGGGGGCCTACCAATCCCCCGGCGCATCAGTCTTGAGCAGATGGCCGGATTGTCGCGCGCGCGGGGAGAGCGGGTCATGACGAAGCGCTTCGTCCTGCTACTCGGCGGGCGTGCGACCGACAATCGAGCCTCATGTCGAGCCCCCGCCGCCCACCTGCCGAAAAGCCCACCAAGCCGCAAACGCCAGCGATTGCTGCGCTCGCCGTAGCGCTGACTCGCGCCTCCACGGGAGCGCCTCCCAGCGAGATCCGCATGATCCCGGCCGGCACGTTCCGAGCGGTGGACGGCCGTCCGGAGAACCTGCCGGGCTGGTATCTCGATCGCACCCTGGCGGCGCCGATCTGCGCCAGAGCCCACGCGCGGCGGTCCGACTATGTGATCGACTATGAACACCAGACGCTGCTCGCGAGCCAGAACGGCAAACCGGCGCCGGCCGCCGGTTGGTACCGCACGCTCGAGTGGCGCGACGGCGATGGGCTGTACGCCACCGATGTCCGGTGGACACCGGCGGCGGCGAAGATGATCGCCGACGAGGAGTATCGCTACCTCAGCCCGGTATTCGGTTTCGACGACCAGACCGGCGCCGTCCGCAGCCTGGCGTGCGCTGCACTGGTTTCCAACCCCGGCCTGGATGGCCTCACCGACCTGGGCGCCAGCCTGGAGCGGCTCGCTGCCGGCCTGATTGCCCACGAGGATCACCCCCCTATGGAAGAACTCATCGAGCGCCTGCGTTACTTGCTCAACCTGCCGATCACCACGACTGCGGAAGAAATCGTCACGCATCTCGAAAAGCTCATCGCCCAGATCGTGGCCGTCTCACCGGAGGTGGGCGCCGCTGCCAGCCTCGACCTGGCGGGCTACCTAAGCCGGCAGCACGAGCAGCTCGTCGCCCTGCAGACCCAGGTGCGAGCGCTGCCAGACCCGGCAGAATTCGTCCCCGTGATGCAGCTCAAGGAGGTGCAGGACGAGCTGGCCCGCCACTTGCAGGCCCAGCTCAAGGGCAGCATCGAGCGCCTCATCGAGCAGGGCCTGGCACAGCACAAGCTGCTGCCGGCGCAAATCGAATGGGCGCGTGAGCTGGGGTCGATCAACATTGCGCTGCTCGCCAGGCACCTCGACACCACTGTGCCGATAGCGGCGCTCGGCGGCACCCAGACCGGCGGCGAGGCGCCCGGCGGTGCCGCCGCCGACCTCGACCGCACCGACGCGCAAGCACTCGCCAATGCCGCTCTGGCGTGGCAAGCCGCCCAGGCCGCGGCGGGCATCAGCGTCCCGATTTACGCGGCCGTCAAGCACGTGGCCACCCCGGTCTAGCCGACCGCCAACCTTCCATCGCACAGGATCCTCTCCTCATGGCCAATGAAATCCTCACCAAGAACTACCTCGCCGGGGCGGCCATCAGCGCTCGGCGCATCGTCAAGTTCGATACTACCGATGGCGTCGTCCTGCAGGCCGCCGCGGCGGCCGATCTGTCGATCGGCATCTGCGGCGAGGTCGGCCCGGCCTCCGGAGAACGCGTCGACATCATCCAGTGTGGCATCGCCGAACTCGAGTTCGGCGGTACCGTCGCCCGCGGTGCCATGGTCACCGCCGATGCCAGCGGCAAAGGTGTGGCCGCGGCGAGCACCAACCGCACCATCGGTCTCGCCTTGGTCAGCGCCGTCTCGGGCGATATCGCTCCGGTACTGATCGCACCGAGCGTGATGTAAGCGCCTCTGTCAAATCACCCCTTTGGAGTACAGCCCCCCATGAAGAAAGCGCTTTCCCTCTGTTCGACGAACCTGCTGACGCTGGTCGTGGTCGGCATCGTCCTGGCACTGATCCACTTCGTCGGCGGCTATTCGCCGCCGGAAGTCAGCGATCTGCTGCTGATCGGCGTTGGCGCCGTGCGGCCATTCCCGGTCAATCCGCAACTGACGGCGATCTCGATCGCCTATCGCAATCCCGACCTGGTACTGATCGCAGACGAGGTGCTGCCGCGCACGCCGACGGCCGCCGAATTCAAGTACCTCAAATTCGATCTGGCGCAGGGGTTCACCGTGCCGGATACCAAAGTGGGGCGCAAGAGCCTGCCGAACGAGGTGAACTTTTCCGGTACCGAAACCAACGACAAGGTGGCGGACTATGGGCTCGATGATCTGGTACCGAACGAAGACATCGAGGCTGATAACCAGGGCGTCGATCCGCTCGGTATCGCGGTCGCCTATCTGACCAACCTGGTCAATCTCTCCCGGGAGCAACGCGCCGCCGCGCTGGTGTTCAACAACAGTTCGTACGCCGCAGCCAATAGGGTGACGTTGTCCGGCACCTCGCAATGGTCAGACACCGCCAACTCGGATCCGGTGGCGGCCATCGGCGATGCTCTCGACATCCCGGTCATGCGGCCGAACATCGCGACTTTCGGCCAGGTCACGTGGACCAAGTTGCGCCGGCATCCCAAACTGGTCCAGGCGATCAAGGGCACCGCGCAGGGTTCGGGCATGGTGTCGCGTCAAGAGTTCCTGGAATTTTTCGAGCTGCAGCAGGTGTTCGTGGGTGCCGGCTTCGCCAACAGCGCCAAACTGGGCCAGGCGGTTTCCCTGGCCCGCGTTTGGGGTAAGCACGCCGCGTTCCTCTATCGCGATCGCGCTGCCGGTCCCCAGGCCGGCATCACCTTCGGCTTTACGGCGCAGTTCGGCAGCAAGATTTCCGGGACCATCGCCGAGCCGGCCATTGGCCTCAATGGGTGTCAACGGGTGCGGGTCGGCGAGCAGGTCAAGGAAGTGGTCACGGCCACGGATCTGGGCTACTACTTCGAGAACGCGGTCGCCTAAGCATCAAAAACCCGTACTGACCGAAGCTCACCGCCGTGATGGCACAGCGGGAACATTGAAAGGAAATTCCATGCCACGCAAACGCTTGCTCTCCCGGGTCAACTACGACAACACGCCATACGAGATCGGCGAGGTCATCGACATCCGCGACGAGGACCTGCCGCAACTCGAGGCCGCCGGCGCGATCGCCGATGCGCCGGACGACGCCGCCGGCGCGAAAACGACAACCCACAAAGTACGGCGCTGACCGGTCATGGCCTACGCCGCGATCACCGACTTCGAACAGCGCCACGGTGGAGACGAGGTCGTTCAGCGAGAATCGATGCTCGGTGCAGGCGCCGTCGATCGCGCGTTGGCCGATGCCGAAGCGGAAATCAATAGCTACGTCTCCGGCCGCTACGTGGTGCCGCTGAGCCCGGTCCCGATCACCATCACGCGCCTCGCCTGCGCCATCGCCCGCTATCACGTCCTCGGAGACGCGGCCACCGAGACGGCCCGCCGGGCCTACGAGGACGCCCGCGCGTTTTTGCGTGACGTGCAGGCCGGCCGTGCGCAGCTCGATGGCGCCAATCAGGTCAGCGCCGCCACCGGTGCCGCCACGGTCGACTACGTCACCGACGAGCGCCTCTTCAGCCGCGACGCCCGATGAGCGACGCGCTGATCGAATCGATCCTCGGCCGCCTGCGCGATCAGGTCGAGCCCCTGCGCCTGGTCGCCGGCGCCGCCGGCTTCAGCGCCGCCAGCGAGAGCAACCCGCCGGCCGTGCCGGCCGCTTACGTCTTTCGCACCGGCGAGGCGGCGAGCGACGAGGCCTCGATCGACGCGCCGTTCCTGCAGCGGATCGAACTGACGATCGCCGTCGTCCTCGTCGTCCGGCACGTCGGCGGCACCCCCGGCGACGGCGCCGCCGGTGACCTGGAAGCGCTGGCGCAGGCGGTCAAGGCGGCGTTGCGCGGCTTCGCGCCGAGCACCGAACACGACCCGCTGGTGCTGCAGCAGAGCGCGCTGGTCACCTTTCGCGATCGCCACGAGTGGTGGCAACAAACCTGGCAGAGCGCCACCTATGAAGGCGTCTGACGGCCCCTGACAACGATTTGACAAGGAGCGAACCATGGGGATAACCCGCGCCGCCGGCCTGCAACTGTCGGTGGTACAAACCTACGGAACGAGCAAGAACATGACCGCCGTCACCAACGCCAGCGAGGCGGTGGCGACGCTCGAAGCCGCGCACGGCGTCGTCGCCGGCGAATACCTCGAAGTGACCTCCGGCTGGGGGCGGCTGAACAACCGCTTCGTCCGCGTCAAGACGGTGTCGACCAACGACGTCACGCTCGAAGGGGTGAACACCAGCAGCACGACGCTCTTCCCGGCCGGGCTCGGCACCGGCACGGTGCGCAAGGTGACGCCGGCGACCGGGCTGGTGACGATGAACCAGGTCAAGCTGATCGCCACCTCGGGCGGCGAGATGGGTTTCGAGGACATGACCTGCCTCGAGGACGTCATCGGCAAGGAAGCGCCGACCCTCCAGAGCCCGCTGCGCCTGACGCTGACCGTCTTCGACGACCCCACGCTCGCCTGGTACGCGGTGCTCCTCGCCGCCGCCGACGCGGCGACGCCGATCGGCCTCCGGCTCGCCTTCACCAACGGCGCCAAGCTGCTCGCCAACGGCTACGTCGCCGTCGGCCGCTTCCCGCAGATCGAGCCGGCGCTGGCGCTCAAGAACACCGTCACCTTCTCGCTGCTCGCCGAACCGGCGCGCTACGCCTCGTGAGCGCGCCCTTCGTCCTCGACCCGGCGCCGCTTTTCGCCAGCGGCGCACGCCTCTCGCTGCCCGGCGGCGGCGAGTCGCGGCTGCCGGTCACCTGGCGCCATCAGAAGCGCTCGGCGCTGCAGGGCTGGATCGAGCGGGTTGGCCGCGACGGCGAGCTGTCAGCGCTGTGCGAGGTGATCGACGACTGGCGGGTGGTCGACTCCTCCGGTGCGGCGATCCCCTTCGGCAGCGAAACCCTGGCGCAACTGCTCGACGTCTACCCGGCGGCTGGCGGCGAACTCTGCCGCGCCTACGTCGAGGCGCTGACCGAGAGCCGCCTGGGAAACTGAGGGCGGCGGCGGCCGC
>ERZ761603.1941-NODE-1941-length-14832-cov-34.724843_pt1 | contig 14832 bp, 16 predicted proteins | sample MGYA00511879_ERZ761603 | MGnify/ENA primary metagenome ERZ761603 (study PRJEB28899, sample SAMN02850040) | bioreactor sludge metagenome | biome: EBPR Sludge; feature: EBPR Bioreactor; material: flocular biomat | place: Australia: Thorneside Wastwater Treatment... | reverse complement strand
GCCGCATCCAGCACTTCGAGTTCGCGCACTTGCCCCGCGACCTGTTCGAATACCGCCTGCGGCGAGGCGGCGAACGCCGCTGGCACGGCAAACGGCAAGACGGCCGCCGCGGCGGAAACAACGACGAGTGAGCGAAGCGGCAGGGACACCGGTCCTGATCCTGGAGATGGGCGAGAGCCGCAAGATAGCGGCTCACCCGCCCGCCGACAAGCGATATCGCTCGCTGACGGGTATGTAGTCGATCTGGCTCGGCACGGGGTTGAGGCGCGCGACGCGCTCGCCGATCGTCTCGCGCCACATCGCGACAAGGGACCAGTCTGAATGTCAAATCGATACCGTCGATATGAACTGGCGTGGCTGGCGACTGGCGCCGATGGTGGCGGCGACGGAGCTGTTTCTCGACGAAGCGCGCAAGGACCAGGGAAAGCTTTCCGCGCCCACGCCAGTGGACGATAATGGCTGGCATGGATGCCTGCTGCGAGCCGGAGAACAACAGAACGACGGCATCGACGCTCACCGGCACGAAGGTTTCTCGAATCATGGAGGCAGTAATGAACGGCCAGGAAACTGACACTGAAGCGCCACGGCAAGGCTTGCCCGACGAGCCGCTGATCCGCCACCTGCGGCGCAGTATCCGCCATGCGGCGCGCGCGCTGGCCGTACTGATGGTCATGGTGATCTGGTGGGGCGTCGCCGACGTGGTTTACGTGCTCTACAGCCGGGTCAGCGTGCACCCCTACTATCTGCTCGAAATCAGTGACATTCTTGCCACTTTCGGGGCCTTCATGGCCGTGCTGATCGCCATCGAGGTATTCGTCAACATTGTCAGCTACCTGCAGGACGACGGACTGCACCTCGACATCGTTCTGGCGACTGCCTACATGGCGGTACTCCGCAAGATCGTCATCCTGGATTACAAGGAAATCAGCCCGGACTACGTCTATGCCACGGCGGCACTTGCTCTGGCACTGTCAGTCGGCTACTACCTGACCAGGTCGCTGCACCGGACGCAGGCGAGACCGCATGGCGAGCGACCCCAGCCGGTAACGAAAGGGTAGAAAACTCAACGGTCCCTGGATAGCCCACCCGGAGGCAAAAGAAAAGACCCCGCCTCTGCCGCCTCTGCGGTGTGACCCCGCCTCGACGCCGCCTCGACGCCTCCGCGTGACCCCGCCTCCTCTTGTCGAGATATGTCGACTTTAGATCTATACTCCGGAATTCTGTTGTTCCACTTAACAAGAAGGGGGAAACCATGAAACACCTTTCATGTCTGATCGCGGGTGCCTTGTTGACGTGCGGCGGGATGGGTATTGCTGAAGCAGGACCGCACTGTGAAACCTTGGAAGGAAAGCTGACGCTGGCGCCGCTGCCGAACTGTAACAAGTTCCGACAGATCAAGCGAGTCGAGCGTATTTTTGAGGATGCCGTTTTCCTCTATGACTACTATGACTATGACCCGCCACCTTCTCCTCCGCTCTGTTTCGAGGGGACTATTGCGGCTTCTCTGACCGGCCCCGATGGCCCACCGCGTCCGGTTACGGCCACATCGCTTTCGGCCCTGACAGCCAATGCGTTTACCTTGGGTCCTGAAGTTCAACCCGGTCCTCCGAAGGTCTTTTTGCTTCAAAGTCGTCTGGCAGAGTTGTTTACAGCGGCAAGCGTCGTGACCATCAGCAGCGCCGAACCCGGCAAGAAAGCGAAGGAGCTGGGTTCCATCTTTCTTCGGGACATGGGCGTAAGTTTCCTCACAGAGTCTGGGCCGTACTCCTATGAGCAACTGATCGGGGTCGGCGGTACGAGGGAATTTGCCCGGGCCAGCGTCTCGCTGCAGATTCAAGGGAACGAATTCGATCCGGTCAATGGAGCGAACGTCTCCGGAATCGTCTGCCGGTAAGCGATGGACTCGGGTGCGTTAAGTCGGTGACGGCCCGGCATCGGGCCGCCTTCCGCCACGGTGTCGCGCTACCGTTCGGCATGCTGTCGGTCACTCGGCCTCGCTCTACCTCGGCGGGGGAAAAAATCCCGTTGGCTGCCGAACGATACGCGCCGAGACAGATCGCGTCAGGGCCCGCCACACGGTGTCCGAAACCTGTCGCGAGCGCAGCGAGGCGTTGAGCGCCAGCGCGAAGCTGACGGCGAGGTTCATGAAACCGATCGCCGCGACCCTAGCGCGGCCCGGGCGAACAGCCACGGATTGGGGGGCAGAATCGAGACCGACAGCGGCGATGCCGATGAACGCCGAGGAGAAAGCGAGGTGGCGGCTATCAATCGGCGGGCCCACCTCGTTGAAAAGCTCGTGTCCACCGAACGCTACCAAAACGCAAGCGAAGTGCTGCGAGATGGGCTGCGTCTGATCGAGGATCGCGAAGCGCAGGAGGGTGCCCCCGACTCCACTCGCAGCGCGAAGCCGCCTGCAGTGGTATGGCCGACATCGACGCCAGCCGCTTTCGCAGCGTCGAGTCGCCGGCTGCGCTCAGCCGACATCTGACGGCGATTGCCGGATAGCGTTCGGCGAAACTTACGGAGTGAGCGCGCGGCTACGCGGATGGACGGTCCGCCTGACGGCCGCCGCCGAAGTCGACTTCGGAGAAATGAAGGCTGCGCTGGAAGGTGGCCCAATTCGGCGAAGCAAAAGCGCGCATCGACGCCGAAACGGTTTCGGCGGCGCTCAATGATCTCGCTGCCGGCCCGACCGTCATGGGTGCAAAAAGGTGAGACGACATCCTGAAGGGGCTGTTCACGCTGCACTCCGCCCGCAAGCTGCGTCACTTACATCCTGAATCTCCCGACGACCGCATCGAGGTCTTTGGACAGCTTTTCCAGCTTGCCGACGTTACTGGCGATCTCGGCCAGGGAGTGACGGTTCACCTCGGCCATCTGGGCCACCTCTTCAACACTATGGGCGATGGCCTTGGTCGCGCTGCGCTGCTCCTTCACCGCTCCGCTGATCTCGCCGACCTCTCCCGCCACCTTGCCCAGGTTCTGCCGGACCATGGACATCGCCGCGTAGGCCTTCTCGGCCTGGGCGACACTCCTGTCCACGGCGGCCAGACTCTCCTGCATCCCTTGCACGGCTTCAGCCGAGCGCGTGCCGATCGCCTCGATCATGCCAGATATTTCCTGCGTCGAGCGGCTGGTACGTTCGGCCAGCTTGCGCACTTCGTCGGCCACGACAGCAAAACCGCGTCCCTGCTCGCCGGCGCGCGCCGCTTCGATGGCGGCGTTGAGGGCCAGCAGATTGGTCTGATCGGCGATCTCGCGAATCGTGTCGACAATCGCCGTGATGTGCCGCGACTCGTCGCCAAGTGCGCCGATGACCTTGCTTGCCAGCCTCACCGAGTCCGCCACGCGGCCAATCTCCTCGCTCACCGCGCGGGTTTCGTTGCCGCCAATATCGGCCAGATTGCCGGCCTCGCTGGTGTGAGCGCTGACCTGCCCGGCGAAATCGGCCGTCTGATCGATGGTCCCCACCATCTGCGCAACCGACGCCGCCATCGAAGCCGCAGTATCCCTCTGGGTCCGCGAACTCTCCACGACCCCGCTCGCCTCGACGTTCAGCTGCTCGGAAGCCTTGAGTACCTCGTTGGAGCCCTTGCGTATCGCCAGCACCGCTTCGCGCAAGTGATGCTGCATGCCGCTGAGGTGGGCCAGCAAGCTCCGTCGGTCCTCCGGATGGGTGTGCAGGGCCTGAGTCAGGTCGCCACTCGCCAGACGCGAGGCGATCTCTCCGGCGTACGCGGGCTCGCTCCCCAGAAGCCGCATCAGGATCCTCCACAAGAAGGCATACGACAAGAGCACGGAGAGGAGCGCCAGAACGCCAAAGCCGGCACTCGACAGCAACATCCAGTCGCGTGTTTTCCGCTGAGCTGCCTGCGATTCTTCCCCAAGCTTTTCAAGCTGCTCGGACAGTCTATCAAGCTGTTGCGTGAGAATCTCGGCGGCATGATCGAATCCGTTCTCTCCCTTCATGATCGCGTTGCCGGCCTCGCGCCCCTGTCCGACGTAGGCTTTCACCATCTCTTCGCCGGTCTGATACAGAAGCGCTACCGCCTTCTTCAGATCGTTGACGGAACTCTGCCTGTCGGGCAGCAATTCTGCCAGCCGATCCAGCGCCGTCAGCGCCTTCTGACGCTGCCGGTCGGCCTCGCCGAAGTCGGCTTCCCCAACCGCTGCCGCGTCGGTCAGGAATTGCTGGATCTGCACGACATGAAAACGGGTGTCCTTGAAGGTCAGGACTCCCCGCCCGACACGCTCAGCCTCGCCAGCGGCCTTGCCAAGGGCGGCATTGCTGTTCCAGAGAATCAGGTTCCCCAGCACCAACAGCGTGCAGACAACCAGGCCGGAGAGTGTGAGTACGCGTTTCAGGGAAAGGGTTTGCATCGGGTCGACGACCTTGAAAAGACGGGGATAAAGAAACTTCGGCAGAGGGTCTCGTTGACGTTGATCGGCGGTCAGGCGCGGCCAATCGCCGTCGAACCGCACGCCGCGGTGATCTATCCTCGCTCAACGGCAGCGCAGCGGAAGATCTTGAGTGCTGTCTTTCGGATGACGGCACCCGGAAGCCGTCGCCCGGCTGCGTTCGCTCGCGCTCCAGGTCGCGGCCAGGAATGCGCATGGGGTTCTGCACGACGTGCTCCGCAATGCGCTGCACACGGGCCATCGGACCGAGGTCTGCCCCGAACGACCGCTTTCCATTTCGACGAATTCACACTCGCGACCCATGAACATCGAGCACCCTCTCCCGCACGCTGGCCGTGCTCACGACGATTTCCGACCTTGCCACAAGGCCTTGCGTGGCTTTGCCCAGACGTTCATCCGCCGTCATCCACCAATGGATCATGTGGGTATCGAGCAGGTATCGCTTCACGGCAATTTGCAGCATGCGCCGTGAACTCCTCATCTCACTCGCCGGCCCCTGCGAGCGGGCGAGAGGGATTCGGTGGTCGCTCGTGCGGCCCGCGCATCAGGCCTTGCGGATGGCCTCGACGATCGCGGTGAGGATCTGCTGCAGCTCGCTCGGCAGAGCGGCGGGGATCGCGGGGATCTGGCCGGCGGCGAGTTGGCGGCCGCGACGGGGTCCTGGCGGGCGGCGTGGGGGTAGTGCTCGGCGGCGGGGAGGTTGCCGAGGCGAAGGTGGATGATGGCGAGCTGGCCGAGTTGAGCCAGTTGGCGGTGAAGAACAATCTGGCCGTGATGCACTGTGCCGATGAACCGATCGAACGGCTGGAACCGGCCATCGTCGCCAAGGCAAACCGACGCCCGGAGTACCAGTACCTGTTCAAGGTGCGCGAGATCGGGAAGGTGCTGTCGCTGACTATTGCGCTGGAAACCGGAACGTGAAGCGCTTTCCGACGGTGGGCGATTTCTCCTCGTATTGCCGTTGCAGTGGCAGCGAACATTGATCGAATGGCAAGAAGAAAGGCAACGGCAATGTCAGAAACAGCAACCGGTATCTGGCCTTGGCGTTTGTCGAGGCAGCGAACTTCACCGTGCGCTACGATCCGACGGTCAAGCGTTTTTGCCAGCGTAAATGTGCCAGGACCAAGCCGGTGGTAGCGATCAAGGCGGTGGCGCACAAGCTGGCGCGAGCCGCAGGACATGGACACGCGCAGGGCATCGACGGCTTTCTGGGACCGCCATGGCGGTCAGAGGCATCATCCGGACTCGCTCCGGACGGATAGCCTTGATCCTGATGGGTGACCCGATTTGCGATTTGCTCAAGAGTTGCGCGCAGGTCGACGACACGCAATAATGCCGCCTCCTTCGATCTCTCCCCTCCACTGCGTATAGCGTCGTTGGTGCCGCTTTCCTGCCGATTTTCCTATGCAATTAACCCACTTGATGCAATTTCATGAGGACCCGCGGGTCATCGTCTGGTGGCAGACAAAGATGGGGGGAATGTTGAGATGGCTCACTCCATTCCGGCGCAGGGCAATTCTGGCGGTCGGTGGCCTATGGGTATGTATCAGGGAATCACTGGAAAGTTTCGGGCCTGCCGATGTGCCTGTTCCGGCTGATCGCCTGGGTCCGCTTCTCGTGGTAGTTGCCCTGCTCGGAATGACCTGGCTGTTCTACCGGGCGGCTACGGAATTCTCTCGCTTGCCACAGTTCGTCAGAAAGCATCCTCAACTGTCACTGCACTCGGTTTACTGGGCTTTTCTCGTGGTTCTGTGGACTAGCACACCAGACAGCGGGCTTTGGCGGCAGGTGCTGTTCGGGGTAGCGGCAATGTTTCCGTTCCTGCTCTGGCGATTCGGATACCTTCTGCTTTCAGGGCAGCACGGCCGAATGAGCGGGACTCGATTCTCCGACCATTTCCTCACAATATGGCCGATTTACGGTGGCTCCAATGCGCCCTATGGCAAAGGCTTTGGATACCTGTCCCGATTCGAAGCAAAAAACGAGGAGGAACTTGCCCGTTCACAACTGGCAGGAATCAAGCTTTTCATTCTGTCCAATTTGTTGCTCGTCGCCATGAAGGTATTGGAAGGGGTCTTTTATGGCCCTGGAAATGCGCTCACCAAAATGATCGGCGGATACACCCTGGGAATCCCGACGGTCGGTTACCTGATTTCAATAGAGGGGAAGAACACCGCAATCTGGATATCCTGGATAAGCATCTACTGCGAGCTTGTTTATCAGGTGCTTCGCCATGCTGTTCGCGGGCACCTCGTCATTGCCGTCCTGCGGATTTTTGGCTTCAATGTATTCCGCAATACCTACAAGCCGCTTCTGGCAGAATCGATCGTGGACTTCTGGAACCGCTATTACTACTATTTCAAGGAGATCATGGCCAATTTCTTTTTCCTTCCCACCTTCACCCAGTTGGGAAGAACATTGCGCAATTGGCCAACTTTGCGTTTGTTTGCTGCGGTTTTTGCTGCGGCCTTTATCGGCAACACCTATTACCACCTCATCAAGTTCAGCGATGTGATGGTGCAAGGGCAGGTTTTCGAGGGCCTGTATGCGCTGCGTTCCCGAATTTTCTATTGTTTCTTGCTGGCTCTGGGAATTTTTGTGTCCATGCTTCGTGAGCAACGCCGGGGAGGATGCCCGCCGCCACAGGGTCAAGCAAACCGCCTGTTGCGAATAGCCGGGGTATGGACTTTTTTCGCCCTGATTTATATCTGGAATGTCCGCGTCGGTGCCCCCTTTACCTCCCGTCTGAGTTTCTTTTTGAGTCTATTCGGAATTGCATGAGTATTTTGAGGAGTGAGTTCAAATGTATTTTGATCTGAACGTAGGAAACCTTGCCGAACCGATCAGCGGGCGCTCATGGACTCGTCAGGAGATCGCGGGCCAGGTTGCGCGGCGGGTCGCCCGCTTCCAGCTCCATGGACTGTCGCGCGGAGACCGCGTCTTCCTGCCGTTCGGCAACAGCCTGGAATTCTTTGCCGAACTGCTGGCCATCTGGAAACTCGGCGCCTGTGCCGTACCGATCGACGCCCGCCTGACCGCCTTTGAAATCAAGACCCTGGTCGCTGCGGCGCAGCCCAGACTGGCGGTCGTTGACCACCTGACCGAAGCGACGATCAGACAGGCGCTCGGCGACGCCGCCGTCCCGGCCCTCGAAACCACGGACACCGGTGACGAAGAAGCGACGGTCGGACTCAGCCAGCTCGACGATGACGCCCTGATCCTGTTCACCTCCGGATCAACCGGTGCGCCCAAAGGCGTGGTGCATACCCACCGCTCGCTGCGCGCCCGCTGGATGGGGATTCATGACCAATTGGGTCTCGTTCCCTTTGCCCGCTCGCTGTGCCTGCTCCCGACGCACTTCGGCCACGGACTGATCTGCAACTGCCTGTACTCCTGGCTCGCCGGGCAGGACCTGTTCATCACCCCGCCCTTCCGCCCGGAAATCATCATGCGCCTGGGCAGGCTGATCGACGAGAACCGGATCACTTTCATGTCCTCGGTACCCGCCATCTGGAAACTCGCGACCAAACTCGGCAAACCGCCGCAGGCCGGCACCCTGCAACGGGTGCATTGCGGTTCGGCGCCGCTCTCGGCGCACGCGTGGGAAGAAATCCGCACCTGGACCGGCACCCGCAACGTCTGCAACGCCTACGGCATCACCGAGACCGGCAGTTGGGTCGCTGGCCTGAGCAACGCCGACTGTGCCGCAGAAGACGGACTGATCGGCGTCGGCTGGGGCGCCGTGATCAAGGTCTTGCGCACCTCCAATACGGAGCGGCCGCTGCGTCCCGATGACGAATGCGCCACGGGAGAATCCGGCTTTGTCTGGCTCAACACACCGGCCCTGATGAAGGGTTATTTCCAGCGCGATGACCTGACCGCCCTGGCCGTCAGCGAGGGCTGGTTCCTGACCGGCGACATTGGCTTCATCGATGAGCGCGGCCGGCTCGTGCTGCGCGGCCGCGAGCGCGACGAAATCAACAAGGGTGGCATGAAGATCTACCCGGCCGATATCGACACCGTCGTCGAACGCTTCGCCGGGGCCAGCGACGTCTGTACCTTTGCCCTCGACGACGAGATCTACGGTCAGGCGGTGGGCCTGGCGGTGGTGCTCGGTAATCCCGAGGACGCGACGGTCCGCGCCCTGCACGAGTGGATGAAGTCACAACTGGCGGAACACAAGATGCCGGTGCGCTGGTGGGTGATCGACGAGATTCCCAGAACCTCGCGCGGCAAGATCAACCGGGATGCAGTCAAGGCCTTCTGCGTCACTCGGGAGGCGCTCGACCTGTCCCGGATTCTTGACGGGGAAAAGCCGTGATGAGCGCTGACCGCCCGCAACGCCTGCAGGACCTGATCGCCTTTCTGCGCACCATACAGAAACCCACCAAGCGGATCGAAAACGTTGCCGTCGATGACAGCCTGTTCGCCTCCGGACTGGTGGACTCGCTGGCCATCATCCAGATTGTCCTTTACCTTGAAACCACCTACGGGATTGATTTCGCCGCCACCGGAATGGACCCGGAGCGGCTGGGCACGATGACCAGCATTCTTGACCTGATTGAGGAAACCCGCCGTTGAATTCGCCCCTGTCTCGCACGCGCTTGTCGGCAGGCCATCGTCTCCGGGAGTCGATGGCCGACCGTGCTCTGATCCCGTTCATCGGGGTTTACGATGTCTTCTCGGCGACGCTCGCTGGTCGTCATTTCGACAGCCTCTTTGTAAGCGGTTTTGGTTTTGCCGCAAGCCATTACGGCTTGCCCGATATCGGGTTCATCACGTGGACCGACATCGTGGACTATGTGCAGCGTTTGCGCACCGTGCTGCCGTTCCATCATCTGCTGGTCGATATTGATGACGGCTACTGTGACCCAGAGGTGGCTTGCCATGTGGTGTCGGTACTCGAGGCCGCCGGGGCTTCCGGGGTGGTGCTCGAGGATCAGAAGCGACCACGCCGCTGTGGTCACTTCGAGGGCAAGCAGATCATGGATCTCGATGAATATCTGGCCAAGCTGCGCGCCATTCTGGCGACCCGGCGCGATATGGTCGTGATTGCGCGCACCGATGCGTCGGATCTGGAGGATATTGCGCGTCGCGTTGAGGCGTTTTCTGCGGCCGGGGCGGATGCGGTGCTGGTCGATGGGCTGACCAGTCTGGATGTGGTTCGTACCTTGTCACAGCGGGTTGATCGTCCTTTCTGTTTCAATCAGATTGCAGGCGGCAAATCGCCGGTGTGTACCCAGAGCGAGTTGAAGGACGCCGGCGTTTCTCTGGTGATCTACAGTACGCCGTGCCTGTTCGCCGCCCAGGCGGCGATCGAGGAGGCCATGGCGGACCTCAAGGCGCGCGACGGGACCCTCGCCGGAAGCCGCGTCGGCGTCAAGGATTGCACTCTCCTATTGGCCGAAAATCAGGTTCGGCGCGATACGCGGGATTAGCGAGTCGGCCCTGCAAAATTCGCCTACCAGCCCAGGAACGCGAGGCCCGGCGCGTGACGCAACGCCCGACGAGGTTCATCCCCTGAAATCACCGCCCACAGCGCGAGCCACAGCAGGCGCAAAAAGGCCGCCTTCAGTCCCAGGCGAACCATCGCCCGCAACAACCAGCGCAGGTTATAGCCGGTGGCACACAGCACCGTGTGCAGAGTATCGCCGAGTTGGCCTGGCAACCAACAGCGATCCATCCGGTGGTCCGACTTCAAATGCCCAATGATCGGCTCGACGGCTGGTCGGCGCCTGAGACAGCGGCGCTGCTGTCGGGTCAGCGATCGGTACTTGCCGCGGTGAATGATTTCAACGCTCGGATTGTCGCGATCTACCCCGCGGTATCCCAGATCGACGAAGAACTGCCTGGGTGATTTGCCAGTGTCTTCAAGCAGGATGTGGGTCTGCTCCAGTTGGGCCGAGAGAATGTGTCCGTCGTAAGGATTGCCGGGGAAGCTGCGGGCGCCGACCACCAGCCCACTCTTGTGGGTGACGACGATGCTGGCCTTGACGCCGAACTCGTAGCGCTTGCGGGCTTTACCTTTGCTGATGCACTCGACTTCGGGGGCATGCAGGGCGTAGAGCTTGTTCTGTTCTTGTCGTGGGTCTGTTGCGTGCGGATGCGTTCGGCGCGTTCGAGCAGTGCGTTCAGACGGGTGATGGCCGTGGCGCAGTCGCTGCTGACGGTCGTCAGCTTGCGCCGGACTTCGCGCAGGACGATGCCGAGGATGGTGCGCTGCCGTTTGACGGTACGCCGCAGGCGAAGGAACTGCCTGGCGTGCGCAGAGCCGCTGGCCTTGCGGCGCAATTCCCGACCTTCCTTGACGAAGGTCTGTTTCAGAGTGAGGCCCACCTGCTTGGCACCTTGCACGACCTTGGCCCGGGCGATCTCCAGCAAGCGGCTGTCGACCGGAGGCGCGCTCGCCTTTTCTTGCACGGTCGTATCCACGATGACCCGCTCGAACTCGGCTGGGCGCACGGCCTTGGTCTGGACGGCGGTGTCGATGGTCGCCTTGAGCAGTTCTTCGACGCCGGCTTCGCCGATGGCGGTACGAAAGCGACCGATCTGGTTGGCATCGCACGGCAGCTTCGGGGTGTAGTAGTCCAGACCGCTGAAGTATTGATTCCCGCTTGCGCGGGAATGACGGAACTCCTGGACGGCTTGGGATGGCAATGCCTGGAATTCGCCTTGGTTTCATTCTCCAGGCGACCGGCTGTTGACATCAATCCGCGCGCACGAGCGGTAGCCCCAACTGTGACCACATCAGCATTCCGCCACGCAGATTTGCCACACGCGGGAAGCCGGCCTGGCGCAAGATTACAGTGGCTTGACCCGAACGCATCCCGGCGTGACAAACGGGGATGATCGGCCGCTCCGGGGAGATCTCGCCCATGCGCTGCTGGAGTTCGCTCAGTGGAATGAATTGCGCTCCGGCAATGCAACCCAGGCGGTCCGCCAACTCATCGCTTTGTCGCACGTCGAGCACGAGCACTTCGCCCAAGTGTTCGGCGACCCACTCGGGTTCGATTTCCAGCAGCCCGGCATAACTCTGACGAACCGGCCCCCAGTCCGCCGGGCACGGAACCTTGCCGTCCTCGGGGCTGCCGGAACGCAGGTTGGCCGGTACAGCAACCGCAATCTGCTTGGGATGCGGAAGCTGCAGGTTTTCCATGAAGCCGACGAAGTCGCGCTCGTTGGCACGGCCGCCGATACGCGGGTTGTACTCTTTTTCTTCACGGACTGACGACATCGTTCGGCCGTTATAGTCGTGGGCCGGGAAGACCAGACACTCGTCGGGCAGGCTGAATATCTGTTCGGTGATGGAGTGGTACAGCGTGGCCGCACTGCCCTGCTGGAAATCGCAGCGGCCAGCGGCGCGGATCAGCAAAGCATCGCCGGTGAATGCCATGGCATGGTCAGCGGTCACGTAGGTGAGGCAGCCGTCGGTGTGTCCGGGCGTGGCACGAACTTCCAGACACGAGCCTCCGAAAACCACCCGGTCACCATGATCCAGGCGCAGATCGGCGCCCTGCAAGGTATCGTAGCGTCTGGAGACGCCGATCCGGCATCCGGTGGCCTGTTGCATCAGCCAGGCGCCGCTAACGTGATCGGCATGGCAATGGGTATCCAGGGCAACGGCCAGAACCAGTCCCAGCTCTTCGATCAGCGCGCGGTCACGCAAGTGCTGCTCGAATACCGGGTCAATGATCACAGCCTGCCGGCTTTGAACGTCACCCAGGAGGTAGGTGTAGGTCGACGACGCCGCATCGAACAATTGCCGGAAAATCAATTTATCGAACATGGGAAGCCTCGCCCGCTGATGCCGTGATGATTCGATAACGTAGTCCAAGCCAGAGAGCGAAGCAAGGACCACACACACGAAAAGGAGCTGGCCGGCGCCGCTTCGAGCTGCGGCCTTCCTCGTTATGCACGAAGCCGACGCTGGCAACGAAGGGTTCGATGATGTGGATCTTCTGCAGCGGCGTGACGATCAGCAGTTGCAGGTTGAGCTGGGCGAACAGTCGCAGGCCGTATTGCGCCGACTCGTCCGAGCCGCGCCCGAAGGCTTCGCCGATGACGACGAAGCGGAACGAGCGCGAGCGCACGGCGCCCCACTCGAGACCGAACTGGTAGAAATGATCTGCCGCATCTGCAGAAAGTTGGCTTCCGAATACTGGGCGTAGTCAGAGCCGAAGCGCGGCAATTAGCGCGCGCTGACCTTCCCACGGCGCTGGATCTCTGGCCCGCATGGCGGCGATACAAGCCTCACGCATGCCGACAGGGATGAAGCGCTGTTACTTGTTGCCAGTCGACGATCAAGAACTTACTGACGATTTTACAGTCGCACCAACTGTAATCTGGTCCCCGCGAGGCTTGTCAGGAACGATGCGGGTCGGGCGAACGTGGTGCGGCCGAGGTAGGCTGCCAAAACCGCAGCGTGTGGGCGCTTTTCCTGCGAGTTGTCATCGAGAGCAAAGCAAATGGTGAATCCGCCCAATATTGTTGCAGTCGTCCTCGCAGGCGGCGAAGGCTCTCGCCTGCATCCGCTTACCGAACATCGGTCCAAGCCCTCGGTTCCCTTCGGCGGTCGGTACCGCATCGTCGATTTTGTCCTTTCCAACCTGGTCAATTCGAAGATCTTTGCCATCTACCTCCTGGTCCAGTACAAGTCGCAGTCGCTGATCGAGCACATCCGCCGCTCCTGGGTCCTGGCACCCATCTTCCCCGAGCAGTTCATCGCCGTGGTCCCGCCGCAGATGCGCGAGGGCCCGGAGTGGTTTCAGGGGACGGCGGACGCCGTTTATCAGAACCTGCGAATGATCGAGAGGCATGCGCCGGACCTGGTGGTTGTGTTTGGCGCCGACCATATTTATCGAATGGACGTTCGCCAGATGGTCGCCTTCCACTTGCGCAGCCATGCAGAAGTGACTGTCGCGGCGCTACCGGTGCCGATTGGCTTGGCCTCCGCATTCGGGATCATTGACGCCGCTGGCGACGGGGCCATCCGCCACTTCCACGAGAAGCCAAGCGACCCTGCGCCCATGCCGACCGATCCAACCCACGCTTTCGCCTCGATGGGAAATTACATCTTCAACACCGACGTCCTGGCCAAAGCTCTGCGGGAGGGTCACCGGCGGGGAGAAAAGGATTTCGGCAAGGACCTGCTGCCGCGCCTCATTCAGACACAGCGGGTGTTTGCCTACGATTTCTCTGAGAACCGGGTCCCGGGCGTACGCGACTATGAGGAGCCGGGCTATTGGCGCGACGTGGGGACCATCGATGCCTATTTTCAGGCCCACCAGGATCTGCTCGGTGCTGAGCCGAAGTTCGACATGTTTAACCCCAAGTGGCGAATCGGGTCCAGCAACTACCAAGGGCCCTCGCCGAAATTCTTCCGGGCCGAGGTGGACAATAGCATCGTCAGTTCTGGCGGGCTGATAAAGGGCGCTCGGCTGCGCAACTCGATCGTACGCAGCGAAGTGCTCCTGGAGGAGGATGTGGAACTTGATGAATGCATCGTCATGGATTACGCCGTGCTGCGAAAGGGAGTGCGGCTCAAGCGAGTCATCGTCGACCGCTACAACACGATCGAGGCCGGTGACCACATTGGCTACGATGAGGACTCCGACCGTCGGCGATTCAGCGTCACCGACTCGGGCATCGTCGTCGTCCCGAGGGGCCAATGCACGGATACGCGAGCCGACGGGGTGATGTTTCGCTATCTGTAGGCGCCGCAAGTCGGTTGTGCATGCAAGTGACGGACCCGGCAGCACGAGGATAGGCGCCAGAGCAGTCCGCTGCGACGTTCGAAAAGTCGTGGTGCTTCACCGGGGCCCGCTTCCACAATCCCGGCGGCAACGAGATGGCGTTGTGCGCTGCCGTACCGACGGCTTCGGCTCGCGAGCGTATCGTTGGCCCTGGTTGTTGAAGCACACGATTCGCGAACTCGATCGAGATGGCGACCGCAAGGCGCTTCAGCATGCCTAACGAAGGAGCATGCCATGAAACCAATGTACCCCCAGATATTGTCCTGGTTGGCTGGCAAGACCGGAACCCCCGATCATACCGCCCATCGCCTTTGGAGAAAGGCGCTGCGCGACGCCACCGCCGAAGGTGTCGTGATTGAGTCGCCCGAATACTGGCAGTCGGCAGTCGGGCACTTGAGCGCGTCGTTCCCGAGCATCTCGCCCGCTATGGCCGTCTCCCCAGCGCCGAGGGCCTCGACCGACCTGGCGGCAAGGCATCGCTTGCAGATGGCCTGATCCCTGGCGCGGCGAGGAGCCGGCTGACCCCGCCACTCGGACGGCAAGCCATCCCGGGTAATTCTGTTGGCTGCATCGGGCGCGCACGTGTCGCGCCGGGCCCGCTTTTGAACTGGCTTCTCCTGGAAACATCACCCACATTTCCTCCTGCACCGCCATGACCCTG
>ERZ761603.1939-NODE-1939-length-14837-cov-42.504668_pt1 | contig 14837 bp, 11 predicted proteins | sample MGYA00511879_ERZ761603 | MGnify/ENA primary metagenome ERZ761603 (study PRJEB28899, sample SAMN02850040) | bioreactor sludge metagenome | biome: EBPR Sludge; feature: EBPR Bioreactor; material: flocular biomat | place: Australia: Thorneside Wastwater Treatment... | reverse complement strand
GACCACCGAGATCTACACTCTTTCCCTACACGACGCTCTTCCGATCTCGGTCGCCAGCAGCACGGCGGCGGGAATGAGCAGCCGCGTCGCCCAGCGCGCCCTGGGGCGCGCGATGACGGTGGTGCTTCCCGCCGATGACGGCGGGGGTTGGGTGTTAGGCGAGGTGGTTTGCGGGCCCCGACGGAGCGCCCGCAGATCGGTCTGCGTGGTGGCCATGAGTGGTTCCTGCACTTTGAGGGCGGCCGGGCATCGACAAGGGAGCCACGGCGCGTCAAGCGAAGTCACGCCCCACACGCTCGGCGTGGAGCCGGACGCGCAAGGCCGATGCGGACGCGCAAGACAAGGAGCGTCCGGTGCAGGATGTGGCTAGACCAGCAGCGCGCAGTGCCACCGCTGCGCATCGCGGTTGGCTTTCAGGTGCGGCGGGTAATGAGCCCAGCCGGGCGGATGCGGCGCAACAAGGGCCTCGGGTGCCTCCATCGTCCACAGCACGGCGAGGGCGAAGGTCGCCAGTGCGTTCCATTGCTGCTCAAAGGCCGGGAGACGCGCCTCGGCGCTGATGCCTGTGCCGGCGGATGTGCCTTGGCACGACGGGCAGGACGGGCACTTGCCGGGAGGAGACGGCTGATCGTGGTCGGGGCGATCCTGAGACTGGTCCTGCGAGTCGTCACGCGGCTGATCCTGACACGGCTGTTCCGCTGGTCCTTCGTCCGTTCGCGTTTCGCCGACACAGCCGCCGCAGCATGAGTCCGATTCAGCCGCCGCGACATGTTTTCCGGCACACGCCCCGCCCGCGAGCGCCGCGGCCTGGCAGCAGCACAACGGCGTGACCACGCCGATGAGCAGGGCAATCAGAACTCGGAGCAACGGGTGTCGCATGGGCTGCCCCAAGTATATCGGCCAACGAGTCACGGGATTCACGCCACGGAAAGGTGCACGCACATTGGTGCGACGGCCGGCCGCGAGACCGTTGGTCCGGGCCCCGGACTGCTTGACCTCTGCGTTGCAAGTCAGACAAGCACCAAACAACAGGTTGCCGCAGCCGTCCAGCGGCGACTGATGCCAACCGGGAGAATGGCCGATATCCTCGTGACGAACCTTTGTGCCGGTTAACCGTATACTGTGACGCAGACGCTGATGAAGCACCCTTGGATCCAACGCCTGATCGCGACCCTCTGCCTCGTGGCCTTTGGCTTCGGGCAGTCGGTCTTTGCGTCCTTTGGCGTGCGGTGCACGGATGCTTCGGGTATCTCCCGGTTCGAGTTCGCTTGTCTGAAGTCCGCCGATGGAGCATGCCTGACACGGTGCGTCGATCCGGGGGAGCACGCGGATGCGGACGACCACACGTCGGATCCGACTCCGCCGACTCCCTGCCAGGATGAGCCGATCGGTTCACAGGCCTCGGCGGCCAAGGTGATCCCGTCGAACGTCGTGCCCGTGCCCGTCGTCGCCGCCGTCCTTGTGGCGATCATCTGGGACCACTGGGCTCTCAGCTGCAGCGAGCCTCTGCGCTCGTTCCAGCCGTGCCGCGATCGTGACCGGCCCCCGGACTCGCTCGAGCGTCTCCGCTCGGTCATCCTCTTGGTCTAGTTTTGATTTGGCTTGATCACCTTTGATGCCCAGCGGGCATAGGTGATCTGGTTGTCATTGCGCCCCGGCTCAAGCGGCCGCCAACCGCATCCCGACGACCCAGCCACGCCCCCCTCCAACACACCACCTGGCCCACCGCCGTGCGGTCGCCCTCACGCGAGGTATCCCTGCGATTCCCGACTTGGGAACTCGCCGCCGTCGGGTCCTCCTGACCGGAGCGACCGCTCGCGAATCCATGAAAGCGGATCCAATGCACATTCATTCATCGAACGTCTGCCGTGTCGGATTAGGCCTGGCGATGACCATTGCCACGACAGCGATGGTCGGCTGCCAATCCACCCCCCGGGCCGACATCGACGCGTCCCGCGAGGCGGCGAACGCCGCCGGGCTCTCCGCGCCCATCGAGTTCATCGCCATTGGTCCGGAAGGGGCCCCGCTCGACGAGCCTGCCGCCATCGACGCTTCGCTGAGCTTGGCGGAGGCTCTCCGCCGAGCGGTCACCACCGACCCCGGTGTCCAAGCGGCGATGGCCCGCGTCCGGATCGCGATGGCCGACGCAGACCAGTCGCGTCTGCTGCCGAATCCGGTGCTCAACTTCGTGCTGCGCTGGGGACCGGGCAAGCCTCAGATCGAGGCGTCACTCACCCAGGATTTCGTGCAGGCGCTGCAGATCCCCCGGCGCTCCAGCGCCGCCGACAACAAGCTGCGACAGGCTGCGGCGGAGGCGGTCACCGTCGCCATCGACGTCGCGAGCGAGTTGCAGGAGCGGTACGCGGCCGCGCAGGCTTCGGCTGAGCTCGTTCCGCTGCTCCGCGACCGTCTGGCCTTGCTCGAGAAACTGGTTGGTGTAGCCAAGTCCAGGCTGGACGCCGGAGAGGGAACACGCAGTGATCTCGCGACCCTGCAAGCGCAGGTGGTCGAACTCCGCGTGGATATCGATCAGGCTGTCCTCGCCGAACGGGAAGAGCGCGTTCGCCTTGCCCGCTTGATCGGCCAGCCCTCCTCGGCCGCCACATGGACGCTCGATGCCTGGACCTCGCCGACGACTGAACTCCAACCCGAGGTGCGGTGGGTTGACACGGCCCTCCAGCGTCGTCCCGAGATCCAGTCGATCGCATGGAGACTCCTCGCGCTTGGCGATGAAGAGGCACTCGCGCGGCTCCTGCCCTGGGAAAGCGCAGGTGTCGGAGTGGATGCACAGCGCGACGACGAGTTGTTCGCCGGTCCCTCCGTCTCCACTCCAGTGCCGATCTTCGATATGGGGCAGGCACGCAGAGCCCGAGTCACCGCCGAGCAGCTCGAGGCTCGTCACGACCTCACGCTCGCTCGCCGCAAGGTCGTCGAGGAAGTTCGCCTCGCGTACCAGACCCTCTCCGCGAGCAGCGCCAACCTCGAGCGCATCCGAAACGAGCTGATCCCCTTGCAGGAGTCACGCCGCCAGCTCGCCGAGGCCGCGTTCCGCGCCGGCCAGAGCGACGTGACGGCCCTGTTCCTGGCCGAGCAGGACCTTCGGCTGACACAGGCGAGGGCCATCGAGGTCGAGCGACAGGCGGCGACGGCGCTGGTCCGGTTGCAGCGGGCCGTTGGCGGACCCGGCGTCGCTTCGACGCTCACGACTTCTCCGCCACCGCAGTCCCTGCCGTCCGGCCAAGTTCCAGGCCAGGGGACCGCTTCGGCCCCGCGTCCCCAACCCTGATTCCCTCGTCACTCCCGTCCGGTCCCCCCCAGCATCATCCAGTCGCCATCACCAGAGATCAACCATGAACACACTTCCACACATCAGTGCCCCCGCAAGCCGACACAGGCCTTTCGCGGCATCGGCGGCGCTCGCCATCGCCATCGCAGCGATCACTCTCCTCGGCGGGTGCAAGAAGCACTCCGAAGGGGACGGGCATGACCACGGTGCCAAGCCCCAGGGCAAGGCCGACGATCACGCCGGTCACGACCACGGCGAGGGCGGTCACGAGGAAGGCGGAGGCGCCCACGCCGACGAGGTCACACTCACAGCGGAGGCGGTCGAGCGCTACGGCGTAAAGGACGAGGCCGCGCAGTTCTGGGTCCTCAAGCCCACCGTGGTCACGCCCGCGCGCGTCGCCTTCAACACCGAAGCGATGGCCCACGTGGGCTCGCCGCTGCGGGGGCGTGCCGTCGAGGTCAAGGTTCGCCTCGGCGAGACGGTCAAGGCCGGGCAGGAACTGGTCATCATCGAGAGCCCCGAACTCGGCGAGGCCCAAGCCGACTACCTCCAAAAGCGGACCGCCGTGCTCACGGCGGGGCCCGCCGTCGAACTCACAAAGGTTGCCTGGGAGCGGGCCAAGGGGCTGTACGAGCAGTCCCAGGGCATCTCGCTCACCGAGGTGCAGCGCCGCGAAGCCGAGCACAAGGCGGCGATCGCAAACGTGAAGGCGGCCGAAGCCGCGGTGACGGCCTCCGAGAACCGCCTGCACCTATTGGGCATGAAACAGGAGGACGTCGCGACGCTCGCCAGCACCGGCGAGATCGCGCCCCGCCACGCGATCAAGGCGGCGATCGATGGGCAGGTCGTCCAGCGCGAGGTGACGCTTGGCGAACTGGTCGGCCCCGACCGCGAGGCGCTGATGATCCTGGCCGACACGCGCCTGCTCTGGGTGCTGGCCGACGTGCCCGAGGCCAAACTGACGGGCATCGCCGTGGGCGCGAAGGCCTGGATCACGATCGGCTCGGCGACGGGCCAAAGCGACCGCGCCGCCACTCCGAGGTTCGAGGGCACCGTTTCGTTCATCGCCCCTTTGGTGGACCCGACCACGCGCACGGCCCAGGTGCGGATCGACGTGCCCGCGTCGCTCGATGGCGGGCTGACACTGAAGCCCGGCATGTTCGCGCAGGCCGAGATCGTCGCGTCGATGCCCGGCGGCGCGGACCCCGCGCCGACGGTCGCCGTGCCCGATGAAGCGATCCAGACCGTCGAGGGAGGCCCCGCCGTCTTCGTCCCCGTCGCCAACGAACTCAACACCTTCGCCAAGCGGGCCGTGACGGTCGGCAAGCCCGTGGGCGGCCTCGTCCCCATCCACTCCGGCCTGGTTGAGGGCGAGCGGTTCGTCATCGCCGGCACGTTCATCCTCAAGGCAGAGCTCGGCAAGGGCTCCGCGGCGCACGAGCACTAAACCACGTCGCCGCAATAGGAGCCCCACCCCATGCTTGAATCCCTCCTCCACTTCTCGATCAAGAACCGCTGGCTCGTCGTGATCCTCACGGCGGTGGTCGCGGCCGTGGGCTTCTTTCAGCTCAAGAAGCTCCCCATCGACGCCGTCCCCGACATCACCAACAACCAGGTGCAGATCAACGCCGTCGCGGCGAGCCTGTCGCCCTTCGAGGTCGAGCAGCAGGTGACGTTCCCGATGGAGAACGCCCTCGCGGGCATCCCGGGCCTGCAGTACACCCGCTCGCTGTCGCGCAACGGGTTCTCGCAGGTGACGGCGGTCTTCGAGGACGGCGTGGACATCTACTTCGCCCGCCAGCAGGTGGGCGAGCGCCTCCGCGAGGCGGCGGGCGCGCTGCCGCCGGGCGTTGAGACGATCATGGGGCCCATCGCCACGGGGCTGGGCGAGGTGTACATGTACACCGTCGAGTACGAGCACCCCCACGGCAAGGGCGCGTCGATCACCGACAGCAAGGTCGGATGGCAGTCCGACGGCTCGTACCTCTCGCCCGAGGGGCGGCGGCTGAGGTCCGACGTCGAACTCGCCTCGTACCTGCGCGAGGTGCAGGACTGGATCATCCGCCCGCAGCTCAAGGGCGTCAAGGACGTGGCGGGCGTGGACGCTATCGGCGGGTTCGTCAAGCAGTACCACGTGCAGCCCGACCCGATGAAACTGGTCTCCTACGGGCTCACCTTCCACGACGTGATCGAGGCGCTGGAGAAGAACAACGTCTCCACCGGCGCGGGGTACGTCGAGCACAAGGGGGAGAGCTACCTCGTCCGCGCCACGGGCCGCATCCAGACCATCGAGGAGATCGAGAGCATCGTGATCGGCAGCCGGAACGGCGTGCCGGTGTACGTGCGCGATGTCGTCGGTGCCAACGGCGTGGGTCTGGGGCGCGAGCTGCGCACCGGCTCGGCCAGCGAGAACGGCGAAGACGTGGTGGTGGGCACGGCGATCATGCTCATCGGTGCCAACAGCCGCACCGTGGCCGCCGCGGTAGACGCCAAGATGACCGACATTCAGCGCTCGCTCCCAACAGGAATCAAGGCCAAGACGGTCCTGAACCGGACCAAACTGGTGGACGCGACCATCTCAACGGTCAAGAAGAACCTGCTCGAGGGCGCGATCCTGGTGATCGTGGTCCTGCTGCTGCTGCTGGGAAACTGGCGGGCGGCGATCATCTGCGGGCTGGCGATCCCGCTGTCGATGCTGATGACCGCGACCGGCATGGTGCAGACGCGCGTGAGCGGCAACCTCATGTCCCTGGGCGCAATCGACTTCGGCCTGATCGTGGACGGCGCGGTCATCATCGTCGAGAACTGCCTGCGGCGGCTGGCCGAGGAGCAACACCACAAGGGACGACTGCTGACGCTCCAGGAGCGCCTGCACATCGTCTTCGACGCCAGCAAGGAGGTCCGCAAGGCCACCGCCTTCGGCGAGGCGATCATCATCACGGTCTACTTCCCCATCCTCGCACTCTCGGGCGTCGAGGGCAAGATGTTCCATCCGATGGCCCTGACGGTCATCCTCGCCCTCATCGCGGCCTTCATCCTTTCCCTGACCTTCATCCCCGCGATGGTCGCCCTGTGCATCACCGGCAAGGTGACGGAGAAGGACATGTTCCTGATCCGCTGGGCCAAGAAGGCGTACGAGCCGGTGGTCCGCTGGGCGGTCAGGCTCCGCTACGCGGTGGTGATCGGCGCGGTGGTCGCGTTCCTCGGCTCGCTGGCCCTGTTCACGCGGCTCGGGCAGGAGTTCGTGCCCACGCTCGATGAGAAGGACATCGCGATGCACGCCATGCGCATCGCCTCCACCGGCATCACGCAGTCGCAGAAGATGCAGTACGACGTGGAGAAGGCGGTGTCGGCGTTCCCCGAGGTCGCGTTCGTCTATTCCAAGACGGGCACGGCGGAACTGGCGTCGGACCCGATGCCCCCCAACGTCTCCGATACGTTCATCATCCTGAAGGACAAGAGCCAGTGGCGGAGCGAGGCGGAACTCGACGCGCTCATCGCCGAGAGGACCGAAGCGTTGGAGAGGATGGGCGCGCACGGGGGCGGCGAGGAAGGCCACGGGCACGGGGGCGAGAAAGACGGCCACGACCACGGCCCGCCCCCCGAGGGCCACAAGGGCAAGGTCATCAAGCTGCTGGAACTCACGCTCCAGACCGTCCCGGGCAACAACTACGAGTTCACGCAGCCCATCCAGATGCGCTTCAACGAACTGATCTCGGGCGTGCGCGGCGATGTCGCCGTCAAGGTCTACGGCGACGACTTCGCGGCCATGCAGAAGACCGCCGCCAGCGTGCTGGCGACGCTGCAGTCCGTCCCCGGCGTGGCCGACGCCAAAGTCGAGCAGACCGAGGGTCTGCCCGTGATGACCGTCGAGCCGGACCGCGCCGCTCTGGCCCGCTACGGCCTGAACGTCTCGGATGTGCAGGACGTCGTCGCGGTGGCGATGGGGGGCCGCGAGGCGGGGCTCGTCTTCGAGGGCGACCGCCGCTTCGACCTGGTCGTGCGCCTGCCCGACGACCTGCGCGGCAAGATCGACATGCTGGAGCGTCTGCCGATCCCGCTCCCGCGCGGCGAGGGGGAAGTCAGATCCGCCGTGCAGGTCGCCAGCATCGACGGCGGCACGGGCTTGTTGCAGGGTCAGCAAGAGATGGGCTTCGTCCCCCTGGGCGCGGTGGCGCGGGTCGAGATCGCCGAGGGCGTCAACCAGATCAGCCGCGAGAACGGAAAGCGGCGGATCGTCGTCCAGTGCAACGTCCGAGGCCGCGACCTCGGATCCTTCGTGGCCGAGGCTCAGACGCGGATGTCGCAGGTGAGCCTCCCCGCCGGCCAGTGGCTGGTGTGGGGCGGCCAGTACGAGAACCTCGTCGCGGCCAAGGAGCGGCTCACGATCGTCGTACCGATCTGCTTCCTGCTGATCCTGCTCCTGCTCTTTGCCACCTTCAAGAGCTTCAAGTACTCGCTCCTGGTTTTCGCGGCCGTCCCGCTGGGGCTGACAGGGGGAGTCGTCGCGCTGTGGGCGCGCGGCATGCCCTTCTCGATCTCGGCGGCCGTCGGGTTCATCGCCCTCTCGGGCGTCGCCGTGCTCAACGGGCTGGTCATGATCATCTTCATCAACCAGCTGCGGGAGAAGGGCGAGCGGCTCGAGGACGCGATCATCCACGGGTCGATCACGCGCCTGCGGCCGGTGCTCATGACCGCCCTGGTCGCCTCGCTCGGGTTCGTGCCGATGGCGCTGGCGCGCGGCACCGGCTCGGAGGTGCAGAGGCCGCTGGCGACTGTGGTGATCGGCGGCCTGATCTCCAGCACGCTGCTCACGCTCATCGTCCTCCCCGCCCTCTACCGCATCTTCACCGGCACCAGCAAGGACGGCCTGCCCGGCCCCAGGCCCGAAGTGTGGGAGCAGAACGAGCCGACCCCTGCGCTCGCGGGCGGTGCGGTGGTCCCGACGGAGCAGTCAAGTGACAGCCGCGGCCATGCGACGCAGCCTACGGCAACCGCCAGCCCCGCCCCTACACCGCCGCCCCCGCCGCTCACCAACGCGCCGTCGGCGGATGCGAAAGTCGATCCCAAGTCGTGACCGCCGAACTCAAGGGCGTGTGCCCCGCGAGCATCCGGCGATCCAGCCCGTGTCTTCCGTTCAGAATGGAGTCCTTCAATGAACCAGTCCAATCCCCGTTCCAAGCCCATGCTCTTCGGCCTCGCCGCGGGCGTTGGCCTCACCGCCCTCGCCGCGGTCATGATGGGCCAGGGCGCGAGCCAGCCTGTGAAGTCGGAGCCTCAGTATTTCGTCACCGCCGACGGCGAGGACGGCGCGCATCTGTGGGTCCGCGAGGGCACGTCCCTTCGCGTCGTCGCCCACGGCGAGTGCAAGGAGTGCAAGGCCAAGGGCCACGACGACCACGACCACAAGGAAGGCGACGGGCACGACCACGCCAAGCCCGCGAAAAGCAAGTGACCTCGAATGCCAGGCGACATCACGCCCGGTCCGGGGCCACCGCCCAGGCCCGGGCATTCCTCGAATCAGGAGCTCAACATGCGTCAACTGATCCCGCTTCTCGTCATCGTCTCCATCCTCTCCGGCTGTGCCAGCAACCGCACAGACCTCGTCAAGACCGGCTATCTGTCCCTTCAGCCCACGCTAACCGCATCGCTTGCCCATCCGCCGGAGGTGTACGAGCAGGAGGGCGAACTCGTCGTGAAGGGGCAGATGGACTCCTCCGAGGTGCGCAAGGGAGGACACGTCGATATTCAGGTGGTTGGCCCCGACGGAGCAGTCGTGTACGACGCGTCGGTTAACTACCGGATGCCGCAGGCTCCGATGCCGGTCGGTCCCCGGGGTCAGTACCGCGGGCCAAGGTCGTCGTCGGAAAACCACGCGACCTATGCCGTGCGGTTTCCGGGCTTGCCGCCAGCGGGGTCGGTCGTGCGTGTGAAGTACGATCCGCAACCCCATGGCGCGAGCGGATCGAAGTGACCCATGCGGACCAGCACATTCCTCATCCCGGCGATGGACTGTCCGGCCGAGGAGAGCCTGATCCGTCGTCGCCTTGGCTCGGTACCCGGCGTGCAAGAGCTGCGGTTCGATCTGTTCGGACGGCGGCTCTGGGTTGTCCACGACCATGCCGACGACGCGTCGATCGTCGCCGCGCTCGCCGATATAGGCATGACGCCCTCCGCGCCCGCCCCTTCGCAGCCGCCGACCGGTGAGTCCTGCGAGAGCTGCGCCTCGGGAGGCGAAGTGTCGCGTGCGACCCCGCGTGAGTCGACCCCCTGGTGGCGACGGCATGCACTTTTCGCTCTCTCGGGCGTGCTGGCGGCGGGTGCCGAGACGCTCTACTTCACCGGCGTCAAGGAGACCTCGCCCGTCATCATCGCGATGGCGGTCGTGTCGATCCTGCTCGGCGGCCTGCCCACGCTCAAAAAGGGCTGGATCGCGCTCAAGACCTTCACGCTCAACATCAACTTCCTGATGACGGTGGCGGTCATCGGCGGGGCGTTCATCGGGGCGTGGCCGGAGATCTCGCTGGTCACCTTCCTCTTCGCGCTCGCGGAGTTGATCGAGGCCAAGGCCCTCGACCGCGCCCGCAACGCCGTCATGGGCCTGATGGCGATGGCCCCTGATGAGGCGAGCGTGAAGCAGCCCGATGGTGCCTGGAAGGTCACGCCCGCGAGCGAGGTTGCCGTCGGCGCTGTCGTGCAAGTGAAGCCCGGCGAGCGGCTCGCGCTCGACGGCGTGGTGGTCGCGGGCGAGTCGAGCGTGAACCAGGCCCCGGTCACGGGCGAGAGCGTGCCCGCGGACAAGAAGCCGGGCGACAAGGTCTTCGCCGGGACGATCAACGAGTCGGGTGTGCTGGAGTTTAAGACCACCGGCGGCAAGGACCAGACCACGCTCGCCAAGATCATCAGGACCGTCCAGGAGGCGCAGGGGAGCCGGGCACCGACGCAGCGGTTTGTGGACAGCTTCGCGCGCGTCTACACGCCCATCGTGTGCGTGGTCGCGGTGCTGGTCGCGGTCGTCCCGTGGCTGGCGTTTGGCCAGACGTTCTACCCCTGGCTTTACAAGGCGCTGGTGCTGCTCGTCATCGCCTGCCCCTGCGCGCTGGTGATCTCGACGCCCGTGACGGTCGTGAGCGGGCTGACGGCGGCCGCGCGACGCGGGATCCTCATCAAGGGCGGCGTGCATCTGGAGAATGGCCGAAAACTCAAGGTCGTCGCCCTGGACAAGACCGGGACCATCACCGAGGGCAAGCCCCGCGTGACGGATGTGCAGCCCGTGGGCCGCGCGAGCAAGGATGAAGTGTTGCGGATCGCCGCGAGCCTCGATGCGCTTTCGCAGCACCCGGTGGCGATTGCCGTGGTCGCGGCCTGGAACGGCGAGCGTGCGAGCGTCGAAGCGTTCAAGTCGCTCACGGGTCGCGGAGTGGAAGGACGCATCGACGGCGCGGCGTACTTCGTCGGCAACCACCGCCTCGCCGAGGAGCGGGGAGTATGCTCGCCCGAGGTCGAGGCGACGCTTGGCCAGTTTGAGGCCCAAGGCAAGACGGCGATCGTGGTCGCGTCGGCCAGCGCGGTGCTGGGCATCATCGCCGTCTCGGATACGCCCCGGGCGAGCAGCGTCGAGGCGATCCGGTCGCTCCACGAACTGGGAATCAAGACGCTGATGCTCTCGGGCGACAATCAGACCACCGCCTCGGCCATCGCCAAGGCGGTCGGTATCGACGAGGCCCGCGGCGGGATGCTCCCGGAGGACAAGCTAGCCGAGATCGAGCGTCTCACGAAGGAGCACGGGGACGCGATCGGCATGGTCGGCGACGGCGTAAACGACGCCCCGGCCCTTGCCAAGTCCACGATCGGCTTTGCCATGGGCGCTGCGGGCACCGACACGGCGCTGGAGACAGCCGACGTGGCCCTCATGCAGGATGACCTGCGGGGCGTGCCGGAGTTCGTGCTGCATTCCCGGCGGACCGGGGCGATCCTCGCTCAGAACATAGGCTTCGCCATTGGCATCAAGGTCGTGTTCTTCGGCCTCGCGTTGGGGGGGGTGGCCACGATGTGGATGGCGGTCGTGGCCGATGTGGGTGCCAGTCTGCTGGTGGTCGGAAACGGCTTGAGAACCCTCCGGCCGACACCAAAGGATGCCTGACCACGGCAATGCCCCAGCCCGTTTGAGGGATCCGGACGCACGCACTCCGGCCCCTCGGCCGCGGTCGCATGTAAACCGACGCTCCTAGTGGTTCCGAGGTGTCGATTCGGCGAGAATCGGTTCGTGAGGGTTGCGGATACGGAGTTCTAGACCGGCCCGCGAAAGCGGGCCGGTTTTGCTTTACGGCCCGGCCGGTTTCCGGCGTCCGGTCGGTGTGGCGGAAACGTCGAAGATTCCGGGGCCAAACGCGGGTCGGGACTGGCTGCTGCGCTCTCCGTTTGCGTCGGCCCGATCGGGCTTCGACGAGAACCCCGGGCGTTCGGGTCGCCCTCTCGGCCAAACCTCTCAAACTCTCTCCGACTCTCGGTTAGCGCACCCGCCGATTTGACGCGGGGTTCGGCTCGTCGTACCTAGACTCACTGGTCATGATCGAGCGTGAGCTCAATCGCGGCGGGGGTGCGGGCACGGTCGGGGCGTGGGGGGCCGCGGCGGACGGCTCGCTCGAGGCGCGGCTCCCTTTCTGCCAGAATTGGCGGGCCGATGTCGTGGCGGTGCTGGGCTCCGGCGGCGCGATCCTCCGTGAGTGCCGGCGGGTGGCATCGAAGTGGCCGTGGGATCCCCCGTGCCCGTTCGCTTGCCGTGTCATCGAAGTCTGGTTTGAGACTTCGATGCTCCCGACGCGACGCCGACGAAGGGTCCATCGAAGTCGCCGGGCCGACTTCGATGGCACGACGCGTCGGTTTCGATGCCACCTGCCGCATGTGTACTTGCCTGCGAAGCCGCTGCAAATTTTCTGAACGCATTGACAGCTCATTTTGCAGGCCTAAATTGCATGCAATATTATAGAGACCTTATCGCAGCTTCAGAATTTAGATATTGTAATTGTCTACGGGTGAAAGCCATTCGATGCAGAGGGATGCCCGGGCAGCCCGAAGTCATCATCTTGCCGGTTCCCTGCGGCGGCCGAACCATGCCTACAATTCCGGGTGGTCCAGCCACTCCTGGTGGGCCTGGCAATCCTGGAAATCCAGGAGGATTCCGTCCCATCGCGGAGCGTCCGTGGGAGGGATGGGAAAACGTGGATCGGCGATGCTTGATGGCAGGAAATGGAGTGCTTCAATGCAGATGAAGAATGAGTTTTTTACGCGAAGCGGTGCAGTGGTGAGACGGAATCATCCGAAAGTACTCGTAGCCGGCATGATCTCGCTTATGATCGCCGTTGGTCTCGTTCTAGCCACGGAAGTTAACGGTGATCGGTCGAGTCATCTTCGTATCCTAATTGCAGTGTGTGTCAATCTCTCGATCGCGTGCACGCTAATGTTCGCCCTTTCCCGCGGATTTGCACGGCAGCAGTCAGAGCATCCAAGAGCGCAGGGGTATCCGCGGAAATCGCAGATCGTCATTGCCCTCATTATTGTATTAATTTCGATAACTCTTTCTTTCCTATTTATTAAAGCCTAATTATTGCGTGCGTCAGACCGGTGTACGGCAGGTGGCACCGATGGCGTAGTGTTCCATCGTTCAGCCGAAGGCGGAATGCAAGGTAGATCGTCGGCTCAGGTGCTTTTCATGGTCAGTATGCGAGTGAGAGATGCGCAGCGATTCCGCTCCGCAGTGGCGGATTCGACCGGGAAGCCTGGAGTGTGATGCTTGAGGGCCGATCAGGCGACGCGGTGATACGAGCGGAGCAAACCGGCGGGTGGCACCGATCGCGGGATGAATCCGAGACGTGCCACCGTCTATGAAGACCCGTGAGAAGTCAAGGCGGGTGGCAATACTCTTCGCCGTTCCTAAATCAAGCCTCCGAACACCACGTCTCCCCCCCCTATGTACACGGAACCTCGGGTGCCACCAACCCTCCGCTTCGGAGGGTGGTGGATGGTCGTCGGGCATGGCTGTCGCGCACGACTTCGCCCCAATCACCTGGACACCGCTGGCGGCACGCCCCAATGCCCGATTTCCAGCCCCGGACGAGGGTTCCGGTGGGGTTCGCGCGGCCAAAGTCATGTTAACCGGTCATTTCCGGGCATCGACGCTCGGAAAGGCGCGCGAGCGCGTTCGAGAGGGGTGTGGATAGGGAGTTCAGAGAAAGGCCTCGTACAGAGGCCTTTTCTCGTTAACGGTCTGGGCTTTTCGCCCACCGCGCGTATCTCTCAGGAATCGTGGCACTTCCTGGAAGTCCACGAACTGCCGAGCGCTCTCGAATCCGAGACATCGTACCGACGGATCGGTTGCCACGCCGGGGTTGGGGGTCGAAAGTCTCTCTGCGCTCTCAAACGCCTGGGAGGGTCTGGTTAACGCGCTGCCGGGGTGAACGAAGGGTGCCCTTCGGCGTCTGCGGCGCTCCCTGACCGTTTCGCGTATTCAGTGGGCAGAGAGCCCGCACCGGACGCGGGCTCCTTTCCGGCATCAGGTGCGAAGCCGAGCGCATAGCGCACGCCCGCACGGGTGCATGTCCCCCTTCACGGAGGATGTGACCGTGCACGACACCGCGCTCATGGACGACGCGCCCGCCCCCACCGCCACGCTCGACCCCAATGCCCCGATCACGCCCGCCGTGCGGCTGGACAGCATCGCCGCGATCTTTGCCGAGGGCATCCGCCGCCGGCGTCGACATGTCGCCATTTCGGGGCCGAACATCGAGCATCAAGAAGGCTCTCCGGCTCGACTTGAACTGTCCGAGCATGGTCGCCCTGATGGGTCGCGTGGTTAACGGCCACGAGAACGGAGACCCCGATGGCGATCGATGTGAATGCAGCCGAACGGGCCTTGGAGACGATGACCGTGCCGCAACTGAAGCAGCGGTACGCCAAGGTCTACGGCGAAGAGACGAGGACGCACCACAAGGTGCTGCTCATCAAGCGGATTCTCTGGCGGATGCAGGCGCTTCGGGAGGGCGACCTCTCGGAGCGGGCCCGCCAGCGAGCACGCGAACTGGCCAACGACGCCGACCTGCGGCGAAGCCCACCACGCGTGCCAGCGCCGGAAGGGCCGACGCCGCGGGCCAACGGCGAAAGCGTGGTCCGCATTGCCCTCCCCGCCGGCGCTGACGACCGGCTCCCCGCGCCCGGATCGGTTCTCCGCCGCGAGTACAAGGGCCGCGCCGTGTTCGTCCGCGTGCTGCCCAAGGGGTTCGAGTACGAGGGCGAGGTCTTCCGGTCGCTCAGCGCCATCGCGGCGAAGGTGACCGGATCGCATTGGAACGGATTCCGATTCTTCGGGCTCCACGAGCCCGGCAACACGGAGGGCAAGGCATGAGAACTTCGATCGAAACCAAACCCGCGAAGAGCGCCAGCGTGGCAACCGTCCGCTGTGCCATCTACACCCGCAAGTCGAGCGAGCAGGGGCTCGAACAGGAGTTCAACTCGCTGCACGCCCAGCGCGAGAGCGGCGAGGCCTACGTGGCCA
>ERZ761603.1937-NODE-1937-length-14842-cov-11.033813_pt1 | contig 14842 bp, 15 predicted proteins | sample MGYA00511879_ERZ761603 | MGnify/ENA primary metagenome ERZ761603 (study PRJEB28899, sample SAMN02850040) | bioreactor sludge metagenome | biome: EBPR Sludge; feature: EBPR Bioreactor; material: flocular biomat | place: Australia: Thorneside Wastwater Treatment... | reverse complement strand
GTCAGGCCCATCAGCAGGTTGATGACGAAGAAGGGAAAAACCGGCACCAGGCGCAGCGTGAACAGGTAGAAGCCGCCTTCCTTCTCGATCCCGGCGTTGATCGCCCGCAGGCGATCGCCAAAGCGCTTTTGCACCCAGTCGCGCAAGAGGAAACGCGAGGCGAGAAAGGCGAGCGTGGCGCCCAGCGACGAGGCGAACGACACCAGCAGCAGTCCCCAGAACAGGCCAAAAATGGCGCCGCCGGCGAGCGTCATGACCGCAGCTCCGGGCAGCGAGAGGCCGGTGACGGCGACGTAGGCCAGGAAGAACACCAGCGCCGCTTGCAGCGGTTGCGCTGCACGCCAGGCTTCGATCGCGACCTGTTGGTTCTTGAAGTATTCCAGGCTCAGGAAGCGGCCCAGGTCGAGGCTGTAGAACACCAGCAGCAAGACGGCCAGGGCCACCAGGAGCAGGTTTCGTCGTCCAGTCATGGGGATGGCCCTCCGTTCGTTATCTTGTCCCTACGGCCATTGGTCGATCGGTGACCGCAGGTCCTTACAGGCGTTTAAGTTTTTCCAGGCGCGAGTGCGGTGCCGTCCTCCGGCAAGAGCAGCGATGGCAGCGTGGACAGGTCATCGATCTCGCCGTCAGGCGTCGCGGGGATACGCTCGGCGGTTTGCCGGAAGCGGTTGCACCACAGGACACGCAAGCCGGAAGCTTTGGCGGAGAAAGCGTCCCAGGCGTTGGAGGAAAGGAAACAGATGGCCTCGGGATCCAGCTGCAGGCGATCCGAAGGCAGGCGATAGACGGCAGGGTGTGGCTTGAAGACACCGACTTCCTCGACCGAAAGGATGGCGTCGAAGACCCCCGTGAGGTCGTTTCTGTCGACGGCTGCGGCGAGCATCGCCGGCGTGCCGTTGGAGAGGATGGCCAGCTTCAGCCCGCTCGCGCGCAAGCGGCGCAAGGTTTCGCCAACCTCGGGATACGTGTCAAGCTGCAGGTAGAGCTCCAGCAGACGAGCACGCAATCCCGGCCGCTCGATCTGCAAACTGGCCAATGCAAAGTCGAGCGCGTCGCCGGTGACCTGCCAGAAATCCGCGTGGCGGTCGCCGAGCCCGCGCAGCCAGCTGTATTGCAATTGCTTCTGGCGCCACAGGTCGGAGAGGCGCTGCCAGTCGCCGGCGAGTTCGTCGCGTGCGGTGCGCGCCGCCGAGTTGACGTCAAAAAGTGTGCCGTAGGCGTCGAAAACGCAGGCCTTGATGCCGGTCAGTCGCATCGTGTTCATTCTCCGCCTCCTTTTGCTGGCGGCTAATCCGCCAGTGATTGCGATGACGTTCGCGGTTGGCGCGGGGCGTCAGGACGAGCAGGTCGGTGCAGCAACGACTTCATCACCGAGCGCACCCGCACAACTCGAACCCTGACCCGCGGTACAGCCGTAGCAATGGTCGGCGACGCGGATCGGCCAGCCGGCCAGTGCTGCCGCAGCAAGATCGGTGAGATGCAGGCGGTGCCGGTTCGTGCTGCCGATGTTGAGGCCGAGTTGCTGATTGAAGTCGCAATCGTACAGATACCCCTGCCAATCGACCGACAGCAGGTGACGGCACATCACGTGCTCGACGTTCTCATCGCGGTGGGCGTCGCGCAGCAGGCGCAGGTAAGCGTTGAACTGACCCTTGGAGACCAGCATCGAACCGAAACGCTGGATCGGCATGTTGGCCAAGGTGAACAGCTGATTGAAGACAATGCCGAATTCATGGCCCAGGTGCTCGCGGTAGGCGGCGGTCAACGCTTCCTGGGGCGGCGGCAGTGACGGTCCCTGGGGATTGAACACCAGGTTGAGGAGCAGGCCACTGTCCGGCACCCCGTAGCCGAGCGCGTTCAGGCGGCGCAAGCCACGTATGCTGGCGTCGAAGGTTCCCTTGCCGCGCTGGCGATCGACGTTTTCTTCCAGATAGCAGGGCAGCGAGGCGACCACTTCGACCTGTTGCGCCGCGAGAAAGTCGGCAAGATCGTCCTGACCGGGTTCTTCAAGTATGGTCAGGTTGCAACGGTCGACGACGCGTAGTCCTCTGGCTCGTGCGACGGTGACCAGGGCGCGAAACTGCGGGTTGAGCTCCGGGGCGCCGCCGGTCAGATCGAGGACCCTGACCTCGGGGCTGGCCGCGATGAAGGCGAGCAAGGCGGCCACCGTTTCCGGGGCCATTTCTTCCTTGCGCTGCGGTCCGGCATTGACGTGGCAATGCACACAGCTCTGGTTGCAGCGATAACCCAGGTTCGCCTGTACGGTGTCAACCGCTCGCCGGCTCAAAGCAGGAAAGTTGCTTGCCACGAGTAGAGGCAGGGTCGCGTGCATGGGTCTCGATTCTCCGGAGAAGCGGTACTGGGTCCTTCGTCTGTGTCGCCGTGGTTGCAGTTTCCTTACGGTCGTTGAACGCGCCGTTTGCTGCTGACCCCGGGGCACGATCCACGGCAGTGTAGTGAGCTGCAAGCGCAAGTCAATTGGCCAGGAGTATGTATGAATGAGAAAAGTTCATCCGTCGACTGAGAATTGATCGTTTGCCGCGCTTGGGTCTGCGGCCTAGAGTGTGTTTCGCCGCGTGAATGGAGCGATGAATTCCACGGCAAAGGACTCGACCAACCCCGATCAGTGCGGGGTCACCCATGCAACAAAGGAGCAGGAAAAATGGAAGCGGGCATCCCGGTCATCGGCGCAACGATCAGCATTCTCTTCATGGTCGTCTGTTTTTCTTCGCCGGTGGTTGGCGTCATCGTCGACTGGCTGGCACGCCATCATGGTAGCAGCGCCCAGCCGCGCTGACTGGCGCGCGGTGAGCGTGGCCGGAAGCTGCCGGCAGATGAGGCCGGTACGTCAGACAGTGCGCCGCGGGTTTGTGTTACTCTCCCCACGGGCGATGGCAGAGTCCTGAGACCGCACTCCCGCGGTGTCGGGAGCGCCGCTTTCGGCCCGCAGCCCTTCTTCGGGCGACCTTGGTCGGAGGTGAGGAGCGACTCGTCTGCCGCGATGCACGACTCGATTGCAAGCCCCTTCCTGTCGGTAATTGTGCCGGTGCTCAACGAAGAGGCCACGGTGCAAGGTTCTCTGGCGGCGCTGCAGGAGCTGCGGCGGCGGGGAGCGGAAGTACTGCTCGTCGATGGCGGGAGCAGTGACGCGACCTGCACGCTGGCCGCGGCGGGTGTCGACCGGATGATTTCTGCGACGCGCGGTCGGGCGACGCAGATGAACGCAGGCGCCGCGGCAAGTACGGGCGAAGTGTTGCTTTTTCTGCATGCCGACACGACGCTGCCGCCGGCAGCCGACGCGCTGATTCGGCAGGCGATCGCCGGTGGTGCCGTGTGGGGGCGCTTCGATGTGAAAATCGACGGCCCGCACTTTTTATTGCGCGTCGTCGAGACGCTGATGAACTGGCGCTCGCGAACAACCGGCATCGCCACCGGCGACCAGGCCCTCTTCATCCGTCGCCAGGTGTTCGAGCGTAGCGGTGGCTATCCGGAGTTGCCCCTGATGGAAGACATTGCGCTCTCGAAGCGCCTCAAGGGCTTGGCCCGACCAGCCTGTCTGCGCGCCAGGGTGACGACCTCGGGTCGTCGCTGGCAGCAGAACGGCGTGCTGCGCACGATTTTCCTGATGTGGCGCTTGCGGGCGTGCTACTTCCTCGGTGCCGACCCGCAGCAGCTCGCGTTTCGCTATGGCTATCTGCCAGGCAAGCAGTGAACCGGTCGAGGTGGCCGTTTTCGCGCGGGCGCCCGAACCCGGTTGTGCCAAGACACGTTTGCTTCCGGCGCTGGGCAGCGTCGGTGCTGCGCGTCTGCAGCGACGTTTGACTTTACACGCCTTGTCCCTGGCCCATGTTGCGGCGATTGGTGCCGTCACGCTGTGGGCGGCACCGGATTGCCGGCATCGATTCTTCCGCGCTCTGCAGGCCCGTAGCGGCGTCGATCTGCGTAGCCAGATCGACGGTGACCTGGGTGCGCGCATGGCGGCCGTGTTCGCTGCGCACGGCGGTCCGCTGTTGTTGATCGGAAGCGATTGCCCGGCGCTGTCGGTCGCCGATTTGGCCGCCGCCGCCACGGCGCTGCGCGAGACGGGGAAGGACGCCGCCGAGGCCGTGTTCATCCCGGCGGAAGACGGCGGTTACGTGCTCGTTGGCCTGCGTCGACCCCAGCCGCGGCTGTTCTCAGATATCGACTGGGGCAGCAAGCAGGTGATGGCGCAGACGCGTGAGCGTCTCGGGGATTTGGGTTTGCGCTGGCGCGAGTTGCCGGCGCTTTGGGACGTCGATCGGCCCGAGGACCTGGCGCGTCTCGCGGGGTTCGAGGAGTTTGCCGAGTGGCGGCGCTAAGTCGCGGGCGACGGCGGACCCTGCGCATTTTGCTGGCGGCACCGGTGCTGGTCGCCGGCGCCGCCGTTTCGACGCAGAGTGTCCGGGCGGCGGGTGAGGGATCGCTCCGGCGGATCGACATTGCCCGGTTTTCGACGTTGGCTCCGGGGGGGCCCTTGCCGGCGCAGTGGAAGCATCAACTGCTGCCCGCGGTCGAGCGACCCAATACCTTCTCACTGACGACTGACGGCGGCGAGACCGTTCTCCGCGTGCAGTCCCAGCGCTCGGCCTCGACGCTGGTGGTTCACGCCGAGGTCGATCCGAACGTGACACCCCTGCTGAGGTGGCGATGGTGGGTGGCGAACGCCGTTGCTGGCTCCGACCTGCGGCGCAAGGCGGGCGACGACTACGCCGCGCGGCTGTACGTGCTTTTCGATCTGCCGACCGAGCGCTTGAGCGTCGGTGAGAGGCTCAGGATCTCCGCCGCGCGCCTGCTGCACGGAGAAGAGTTGCCGGCAGCCGCGTTATGCTACGTGTGGGGAACGGCGCAGGCAGCGGGGGAGTCGGCGTGGAACGCCTACACGGATCGCGTGCGGATGATCGTCGTCGACTCCGGGGACGGGCATGCCCAACAGTGGCGGAGCATTACTCGCGATGTCACTGCGGACTTTCGAGCCGCTTTCGGCGCTCCGGTACCGCGGATCTTCGCCATCGCGCTCGCTGCCGACACTGACAATACCGGCGAGAGGAGCGAAGCCCGCTTCGGCGACGTGTGGTTTGAGTCTCACGGCTGAAGCGAGGAGGGATGGCCAGATTACAGGGGTAACACAGGGGTAACCTGGCGACGCCCCTCTCGCCGTGACAGCGCCAGAAATCACTGCCACTGCTGAATACCGGCGAGGACCCAGCCGCCCCTGCCGTCGCGTGGTTTCGTCAGATGCCACACTTCGTCCACCGCTTCTGCGCTGGCGTCTTTTTCTTCACGAATCAGCCCGGTAAAGCGCACGCTGACGACGTAGCGCGAATCCTCCTCGCTCACTTCGAGCACTTGGGCGTCGATCGTGACGACTTCAGTCTGTTGCGACGTCGAGCCGCGATCGGCAATGTTCAGGCGCAACTCGGCGAACATTTCCGGCGTCGTGAACTCGCGCAGGTCGTCGAGGTTGCCGGCGTCGTTGGCCGCCTGCAGGCGGACAAAGCTGACTTTCGCGCTGCGCACGAAGGCGGCGACGTCAAAGTCGGCCGGAATCGTTCCCGCGCTTCCCGTTGGAGCATCCGCGTCAGTGGCGGCCGATGAAGTCGGGACCACGCCATTGCCGGCCAGCGTCATCGGCTCATGCTGCGACGGGGAGTATTGCAAGCCGCCGGCGGTTGCCATTGCCGGCTGCCCGGCGCTCGCACGACGACGCAGGATGAAGCCGACGACGGCGAGCACGAGCAACAGAACGAGACCGATCATCAGCATCGTCGCGAGTTCCTCGCCGAAGCCAAGGTGCGAGGCCAAGGCGGCTAGTCCAAGGCCGGCAGCGAGGCCGGCGAGCGGACCAAGCCACGAGCGTTTTGGTGGTGTCGGAGCCGCTGCCGCCGTTGGTGCCTTCGTCGCGCTCGGGGCCATCGCCGGCGCTGCAGGAGTCGCCGTGCGATCGGCACTGATCGTTTCCCTTTGCATTCCGGAGGACTTGCCGGCACCGAGGCGCTTGCTGGCGGCATCGGCGTCACCGGTCGTCAGCGTCAGGCCCAAGGCGAGAATTGCTGCCACTAGCGAGAATGTCTTCATGGTTGTTTCCTTTCCATTGTGGATGGGCAGAGAACTAGCATAGACGTCTGTAGAGGGATAAAAAGCAGAATTATCGGTCGCAATACTTCCAGAATATGGAAGTTTCTCGCCCCGCCGGCGACGCGACCAGCAGTCCGTGAACACCCGAAGGCAACCCGGTGGAGCCGGGGTCGGCGTGGGCAGGCAGATTCATGACGGCATTCCGATCACATCGCCTTGCTTGGCGCCCGGGTCGCTTGCGCTGCATTGCGGAGGGGGGCTGTGCCGAAAAACAGATCGCCGCGTGCTACCTCGATAATGGCGACGATCGCGGGATGGCTCAGGTGACGCTCGGTCGTGATCGCAAAAAGTTGCTCGCTGATGCTATCAATGCGTCCAACGGGGCACACGCGATAGTGCTCGCTGATGAAAGTGGCGATAGCCGTGGGGGCGACAAAGAGACCAACGCCCGCTTGACCAAAGGAATTGAGCAAGGCGTTGTCGTCAAACTCGCCGACGATCTGCGGATGCAGGTGTTTGGTTTCGAACCATTGCTCGAGTCGCGCGCGGATAACGACGTCTTCGCCGGGGAGCAGGAAAGGGGCTTGCTCGAGCATCTGCGGAAAAGCGCCTCCCAGCTTGCTGATCAGCGCTGGCGCGCCGAACACCGTCAGATCGCTTTCGCCGAGCAGATGACTGTAGCCGCGCACATTGAGATTGGTCGGCATCGACCGGTCAGCGATGACCATGTCCAGGCGATGCACGGCGAGTTCGGCAAGCAGGGCCGTCAGCCGCCCTTCGCGACAGACCAGGCGTATCGTCTCGGGCAGATGAAGGGCGGGTTCGACGAGACGATGGGCGACCGATTTCGGCACCGAGTCGGCGATGCCGACCTTGAATGGAAGCACCTTGTGCGCCGTCTGGTCGCGTGCCACTTCGAGCAAGTCGTCACCGAGGGCGAAGATCTTCTCGGCGTAACCCAGGATCCGCCGGCCTGCGTCGGTGACTTCGAGGCCGCGACCGGCGCGCCGCAGCAGTTCTACACCCAGCGCTTCCTCGAGTTCGCGCAGTTGGCCGCTGATGGCCTGTGGCGTCAGGTGCAGTTGTTCGCAGGCACGCGCAATCGACCCCGACTTGGCGACCATCCAGAAGTAGCGGAGATGTTTGTAGTTGAGTGCGCCCATGCGGGTCCTCCATTCTGAAGAACAGGAGTTCGATGGCGCATTGTATTCGGCCTGTCGAATGATCTCCTGTCCTTGACGCGCCACGGTCATCAGGGTGGCTGCCAGCGCGGTGACCGCGCTGGCGCTGCTTTTGTTGCCAAAGGCCACCCCCGGCCACGTTTGCATCCTGGCTTTCCGACTTGGCTGCGGCGGAGGTCGGAGGCTGCATGCGTTCTGGTAGGCCGGAAATTAAGGGATTCTTGTGCCTGCCAGTGTTCCGCGACGTTGATTCCGTCGGATAATGCCACGTTGTCAGTAGTCCCGCGCAGGGGCTGTCCACGGTGAGCCGCAGCGGGTCACCGGGACGGACAGGCGGACTACGAAGCATGACACGACACGATTGGGTCGTCGCCCAGAACAGGGATTTGGATGTCTGAATCAGAGGAACAGGACAAGACTTGGGTGCTGGAGCCCGCAGCGGTGCCAGATGGCCCGCCTGTCGCCAGCGCATCTGCCAGCGAGCCAGACAGCAACGCGCTTCCCGAGGGAACCAAGATTGATGAGTTCGAGATCATCGGCCTGATCGGCGTCGGTGGCTTCGGGATTGTCTATCTCGCGCAGGATCATTCGCTTGGGCGACTGGTGGCTCTCAAGGAATACATGCCGTCATCGCTGGCTGCCCGAGTCCAGGGGCTGACGGTGGTGGTCAAGTCTTCCCGGCTCGCCGAGACGTTTGCCATCGGCATGCGGAGCTTTGTCAATGAGGCGCGGATGTTGGCGCAGTTCGACCACGCGTCTTTGGTCAAGGTCTACCGTTTCTGGGAAAGCAACGGCACCGCGTACATGGTGATGCCCTTTTATGAGGGCATCACGCTCAAGGAGTGTCTGCAGAAGATGCCCGGTCCGCCCGATGAAGCATGGCTGCGCGGCGTGATCGAGCCCTTGCTGGCAGCGCTCGAGGTCTTGCATCAGGCGAACTGCTTCCATCGCGACATCGCGCCAGACAACATCCTGTTGCTGGGCGACGGGCGGCCGCTGTTGCTCGACTTTGGTGCGGCACGACGCGTCATCAGCGACCGTACGCAGGCACTGACGGTCATTCTCAAACCGGGTTATGCGCCGCTGGAGCAGTACGCTGAAGTGCCGCACGTCAAGCAGGGGGCGTGGACCGACCTCTATGCACTGGCCGCCGTGGTCTACAACGCGGTGACCGGCCGGCCACCGATGCCGTCGGTGGGGCGCTCGATCAACGATAGCATGGTCCCGCTGGCGAAGCTTGCGGCCGGGCGCTACAGCCCCGAGTTTTTGCACGCCATTGACCGCGCATTGGCGGTGCGGCCGGAGGATCGTCCGCAAAGCGTTGCCGAGTTCAGGGCCTTGCTCAGCGGGTCGACGGAGCTTGTTTCCGCTGCTCCGGTGAAGAGCGAGCCCAAGGTGGCTGCGGTGGTGCCGCCGCCTCCTGCGCGCGTCAACAGGATGCCGCTGATTGCAGGTGGCGTAGCCGTGTTGCTGGTGGTCGCAGCAGGCGGCCTCTACCTGCTGCAGCCGAAGCCGGAGCCGACCACGCCAGCTGTGGCAAAGGGCGAACCGGGAGCGGTCTCGACCCCGGCCGCAAAGGCTGCTCCGGAAGCGGGTGCGGCCCCCGCCACCGCCGGACAAGCGCCTGCGGCCACCGTTTCACAGGCGCCGGGCGAAGTGCAGACGACTGACCAGAAGGGTGTGACAGAACAACAACTGGTCGACATGCTCCTCGGCAAGAATGGCGCGACGGACTCGGCCAAGCGCGGCGCGAAGGCGTTTGACCCGGTAGATGCCCTGCAGGCGATATATCAGCAGCGCGATAGCAGCGCTCTGGTGACCGTTGTTCCGGAAAAAGCGAAGGTCAGGATCGGCAAGGACAAGCTTCGTTTCCGCCTTACTTCACTGAAACCCGGCTACGTGTATGTCCTCATGGTCGGCACGGACGGCAAGTTCAACCTGTTGTTTCCGAATGCACTCGATGCCGACAACGGAATTGCAGGTGATGGCGAGCTGAGTCTTCCACGACCGGGTTGGGCCATGACCGCGGGCGGCCCGGCGGGGATTGATCATTTCCTTGCCATCATCTCCGAGAACCGCCGTGATTTTGCCAGCGCGGGATTGACGAAGGTGGATCCCTTCGCGGAGTTTCCACGTAAGACGGCCGAGAAAATCGCCCGTGAGGCGCCGGCAGGGGCAGCCAGCCCGTTTGCCGGCAAGGTGGTTTGTCCCGCCGGCCGCAGTTGCTCGCCAAGTTACGGTGCGGCGCTGTTTGCGATCGAGGAGATCAATTGACCGGCTGCTCCCGCCTTTTTCTCCTGACGGCTCTCAGTTGTCGAGCCGCTTGATCGTTACGCGACGGTTTTCGGGAGCCTCAGGGCGGGCGGGATTGAGCAGTTGAGTCGGGCCTTTACCCACTGGCTTGAGGCGGGCCGTTTCGATCTGATGACTCTGCTCGAGATAGCTGACGACGCTTTCGGCACGTGCCTGCGAGAGCCGCAGGTTGTAGTCCTCGCCACCGCGTGGATCGGAGTGACCCTCGATGGTAAACTTGTAACCGGTGAGTTTTTCGGAGTTCAGCGCGCGTCCGACGACGTCAAGTGACTGCTTGCCCTTGGATGTCAGCGTCGCCGAGTTGGTTTCGAAGATGATCAGAAGCGATGCCGCTGCAGGCTTTGCCGCCGGCAGCGAGCTCTCATCGCGCGTGATGTTGATGGCGCGAGTTTTCATCCGGCTCGGTGGCGCCGGATCGGGCGCCAGCATGTCGATCAAGGCGCGTTCGTTGAGTTCTTCCGGCTTCAGCACTTTTTCCGTCTGTGCCATGACGCTCAGCGATGCAAGCAGGCAGCACGCAAGGCTCATGAGTTGGATGCGTTTCATTTCTTTCCTCCCAGAACGCAAGTAGAAACGGTTAACCCGGATTCTGAACGTGCCGGCAGCACGATCGTCATTATCCAGCGGCGCAGACCGCACCGTTCCCGCCACGAACTCCCCGGATGGCTTGGGTCGGCGGAACGCAACGCGGCACGATGAGCGAAAAACTTGCCATAGAGCATACGCCTTTCATCGTTCGTCAGGTGGATATAGGCTTCAACGCACGAGCCGCGCATTGGTTGCACCGTTCCTCTCGCCCTGCGCGAATCGTCCGACCCTGTGGGCGCTACGATCGTCGACCGACTTCGCCCGCCAGTATCGGGCCGGCAGTTGACCACTCCTCCACCTCCGACACGCTGCATTGTAGCTCGCGCGCCATGCCGTACGCGCCGCTGGCCATGACCGCGAAGTGGCGCCGGGCAAACACGGGACGCAGCAGGGGCGCGAACCAGCGCATCCACGGCTTGCTCAGTTCGACGTCCCAACGGTAGGTCAGGCGCACCGCATCCGGCGCGTCGTCTTCGATTACCCACAGGCCGATGCCGTAGAGGTCGCCGCTCGCGCTACCCTCCAGTTCTCGCTGCGGGGCGGCACGGGTGGTCGTCATCACGACGCGGATCCGGTAACCCAGGCCGCTGCGCCAGCAAAAGGCGTGACAACTGCCGACACCTGCTGCGTCGCCGCTGGCGAGCCGACGAACAGCAGCCAGGTGCGGCCACCAACGTGGCCAGCCGACGGGATCGGTGAGCAGATTCCACAGTCGGTCGCGCGAGGTCTGCAGACGCCAGCGGCTGATCAGGACCATGCTCGGCGACTCACGCCCGGTGCGGTAGTGGCAGGGGCTGTTGCCCATGTACAAAGAGCAAGGCTCCACCGTCGCTGCTGATCTCCCGATGTTCGCTGCCGGCGGGCGCGAGATGGAACTCGCCGGCCTGCACCAGCAGGTCGCCAAAGAAAGCATCGCCGCTCAGCATCATGCATTCTTCGTCACCCGGATGCGCGTGCCCCGTCAGGCAACCGCCAGGGGCAAGGCGAACGAAACGCGAAACTGCATTGCCGTGGTGCCAGAGGAGGGCTTCTTCGACGCCTGCGGCGACCTGCCGCCAAGTGCACTGCTGCGCAAGCACGGTCTGCACCGCTGGCCCGTCGCCCGGTAGCAAGCCACCCAGCCACTCGCCGATCACCCCCTTTGTGTGTCCGAGCGAAGTGCCGCGCAGGTAGGCCAAGCCACCGCCGGGTGAGGTGATGCTGCGGTGGCGACTGCCCGGCGGCGAGACATGATAGTCACCCGGACCGAGGACGAGATCATCCAGTTGCAGGCTGCCGCGGAGGATGATTCCCTCCTCGAGGTGCTGGTGACGATGTGGCGGCAGTGTTGCCCCGCGCGCGAAGTCAATCAACACCGAGGCACCCTTCGCACCCTCCCAGAGCAGCTTGGCGCGGACGCCGGTCTTGACCTTGCGCCAGACACCGTCAGCGGCGCGGACGACGAGCAATCCGGCGTGCCGGCGCACGCTTTCGTTCACACGTTGCAACAGACCTTCACGCAGTCTGCTGCGTTGGGGGGGAGGCAGGTCAGTGGCTGCCAACCCGTTGCAGATGACGCGACAGAGTTCCTGATGGTCGCGATCGGTGTCGCCGGTGGCGACGTAGTCTTTGAGCTCGCTGTTCATGAGGCCACCATGGAGGAGGGGGCGGCATCGTTGCCAAGAAGGCTGCGCAGCCGTAACAGCGCGCGGCGGATGTGCGACTTGACCGTGCCCAGCGGTAAACAGGTGTGGCTCGCGATCTCCTCGTGCGACAGGCCGCGGAAGAAGGCGAGTGCAACCAGCTGTCTGGGCAGCGGATCGAGGTTGCGCAGTGCGGCGTGCAGGCGATGCTCGTTTTCGACCGCTGCCAGCAGGTCCTGAGGGTCGCCACCGCCTTGCAGGTCGGCGAGCCGTTCGTCGTCCAGCGGTTCGGCACGGTCGCGGCGGCGCAGCGCGTCAAGGGCCCGGCTGCGGGTAATGGTCAGTATCCAGCTTATCGCCGTTCCGCGGGCCGCATCAAAACGCGGTGCCTGGCGCCAGACTTGCCAGAAGGCGTCGCCCGCCACTTCTTCGGCTGCCTGCACTTGGCGGGTGATACGCAGCGCCAAGGCATAGACGCGACCGACCATCGCTTCATAGAGTTCGCCCATCGCGTGTTCGTCCTGCGCGACAATTCGGGCTATCCACTCCTGAAGGCGGGCCTCATCCGCCAGCAGCCGCTGCAGTCTCGCTGCGTCCGGCGGCAGATCGACGTCCTCTGTCGTCAACGCAGAGGTCCCGGGGTCGTCGTCGGTATCGTCCATCTCAGAAGTTTGACCTAGTGTTTGACTTGGTTGCGCAACAGACGGATTCTGCCTGATCGCCGTCCTCTCGCCAATTGGTCGCGTGAGCGCCTCAGGCCCATGCTCGCCACAGGCGCACGGCTTGCCCGCGGTGCAGCAGCCGGCTTCAACCCGATGCGGTTGGGGAGGAGGTGGAGAGGAGTGAGCGGTAGCTGGAGACATGCGCGTTACGGGTCGAGTTAGCCTCTGTCTGTCGCCTGACGATCTGTGTGACGAGCGACTGGCAGTGTGGCTGGGGCCCCATTTCCACCATTGGACAAGCGGGCGTCGAAAGGATTACGACGGGTCGTGGCGTTTGGATGCGGCTAGGGTCGCCTGATGAGGCGCTGGCGGTCGGTGCGCTTGCCTTGGCGGAAAAAAAAGCGCGATTCCGAGGAATCGCGCTAAATCCACACCAAAGGAGGAGGGTGGAGGAGACAACCGGAGGGGACCAAGCGGAAAGGCCACTCAGCAAACCGCATCCACTGAGATCATTATGGTTCACCTGAAGGGAAGGGTCAAGTATTTTTTGTGCGCTGCGACAATTATTTTCAGCAGGGGGTAGTGAACGGTGTGTAAAGATCAAATTAATTAATGTTCAACTGGTTAATTGCTATATTGTGACATAAGTTACGTAATAGTGAATCCAGCATCGTCAACAGGCGAGGCGTTCCCTGATTCATGATGTCGCAGTGCAACATGGGTGCGGCTGCTCGGTGCCGCCTCGTGGCGGTACAATCAGAAGGTATTCATGATTGGCGTGGAGCAAGCGCCATGCGGCCCGAGGTCGGGTTGGTGGCGAGGAGCAAACGATGGAATGCAAAGTGAAGTGGGTTAACGACGGAATGTCGTTCATCGCCGAGACGGGAAGCAATCACGCGCTGGTGATGGATGGCGCGCCTGAGGCTGGTGGCCGCAACCTGGCGCCGCGTCCCATGGAACTCCTGTTGGCCGGGGCGGGCGGCTGCACCGCTTTCGACGTTGTCTTGATTCTCAAGAAAGGACGTCAGGCAGTCAGCGGCTGCGAGGTGACCTTGCAGGCTGAACGTGCGGACGCTGAGCCGCGAGTGTTTACCCGCATTCATTATCACTTTCGTGTTATTGGCAAGCAACTGAAGAGAGAGGCGGTGGCGCGGGCGATCGAGTTGTCGCACGAAAAGTACTGTTCGGCGTCGATCATGCTTGGCAAGACGGCCGAGATCACGTACGACTTCGAAATGGTCGAGGACTAGAGGTCTGCGGCGCCTCCAGACCCATCGAGCGAGGGGGTGGAGATACACCGCCGCGCGTGGCCTCGCATACGGATGCCCCGAGCTGCTTGATCCCTTGTGGAGGCTCGCAAAGCCGAGCCCCGAGGTCATCAGACGTGATAGGCGGTACGGACCATGACCCAGGATGCGAACTTCATCGCCAGCTTGACCGCCGTTGGCAGTGGACGCGCGCCAAGCTCTTCGGCGGTCGCCGCATGCGCCCTCTCGTCGAGTCTCATCTGTTCGACGATTGCGCGCGACCTGGCGTCCTCGGCCGGCAGTTGCTCGAGATGGCGGTCGAGGTGGGCCTCGACTTGCCGTTCGGTCTCGGCGAGAAAGCCGAGGCTCCAGTCGTCGCCGAGCGCGCCGGCGGCGATCCCGATCGACAATGCGCCCAAATACCACAAGGGATTGAGCAGGCTCTTGCGGTCGCCGAAATCGGCCAGTCGACGCTCGGTCCAGGCCAGATGCTCGGTTTCCTCGCCAGCCGCCTGCTCGAGTGCGTGGCGCAAGTCGGGCTGCCGGCTGGTGAGGGCCTGACCCTGGTAGAGCGCTTGCGCACACACCTCGCCAACATGATTGATCCGCATCAGGGCTGCGGCGTGCGCCCTTTCTGCTTCCGAGAGGGAGGTTTCAGGTACCTGTTTCCCTGGTAGCGGACGCCGCGTCGAAGCCGGGGCGAACAGGGTGCGCAGCGCTTTATCGAACTCGATGATCGGGCGGTCAGGGAACATCAGCGTCTCGTGGGGTTGGCGGCACGCGGGCGGCCTATCGCATCTGTTTCAGAGACGGATGACCGCCGCGTTGAAGCGCCCTGCGGGCGTCGTCGGCATCGTGCAGGATGACGCCGACGGTGCAGAAGTACTCGGCATGGAGCTCGGCATGGTGGCGATTCAAGGAGTTGTTCTTGATTGTCGTCCATTGATCGTGGCGTGCTTTGGACCAGGTCTTGTCCGAGCGGCCGAACGCATAAACGCGTTGCTCAGCGGTCGCGCAGCGTATTCCTTCGTAGCTGATGTTTTCGGCGCCCGAGGGGCTGACGATGACCAAGGTAAAGCGCACGACGCCGTCGCTGCCTACGGCAAGCGATTGGCCATCGATGAAGAACTTGT
>ERZ761603.1936-NODE-1936-length-14844-cov-24.483603_pt1 | contig 14844 bp, 17 predicted proteins | sample MGYA00511879_ERZ761603 | MGnify/ENA primary metagenome ERZ761603 (study PRJEB28899, sample SAMN02850040) | bioreactor sludge metagenome | biome: EBPR Sludge; feature: EBPR Bioreactor; material: flocular biomat | place: Australia: Thorneside Wastwater Treatment... | reverse complement strand
TGACCGGCTGGCTTTGGCTCGATCCGGTCATCGCCCTGCTGGTTGCGGTGAACATCGTCTGGACCGGCTTGCAACTGATGCGGCGTTCGGCTGCGGGTCTGATGGACGTCTCGCTACCGATGGAAAAGCTTGAGCAGATCGAAACGCTGTTGGCGGGGTACCGCGACCAGGGGCTGGATTTCCATGCCCTGCGCACCCGTCAGTCAGGCAGCCGTACCTTCGTGGTCTTGCACGTCCTGGTGCCGGGGAACTGGACGGTACAGGAAGGTCACACCTGGGCGGAGCGTATCGAGGTCGAGATTCATCATTTCTTGCCACGCGCTCACGTCACGACCCATCTGGAACCATTGGAAGACCCCGTGTCAATGATCGACCAGGAACTTGATCGACCCAGGTTCTGACCAGAGCCAGGATTGGGTGCAACGATCTCTCCCTCTTCAGATGCAACACGGTCGTCAAGAAGGGCGAAGTCCTGCGGCTTCCTCTTGTCGCGATTGAGCTGTTGCTCAAGGGAAAATTGCCGAACTCCTTTCAGTCAACTGCCATCCGTCTCCAGTCCGGAAAGCCGCCGAGACTCGCCTCCTGGCAGGCTGACTCCCCCCCGGGCCGCCGTCTGGTCTTGGCCGATGCGTCGGCCAGGGATTGGGAAAGACGAGCGGCGGGTTCCTGATCAGCAAGCCGCCGCTCGAGCTCGCTTGATTTTTGGTGACGCTATGACTCTTACTGGCCGACAGCGGACCTCCGTCGACCCGCTTGGCGGGGCTCCTACCAATAGCAAGCGCTCGAGCTCAAGCAGGCCGAAACGCGCAGCTATCGGTAGTCCTCACCCTCGATCCCTTCTACTGCGGCGTTGTGGATTAGTCCCATCACGCCTTCGGCGATCTGCCCACAGATCTCTTCGGGCAGGTTCAGTTCCTGACGCAGTCGATTCATGGCGCCGAAGTGGCGCGTCAGCGCATGATCCATCTGGTCGAGATCGATGGATGCCACTCCGGGGATCACCTCGATCGTGTCGCACAGGCAGCTTTCCAGCATCTGGATTGAGTCGTCGGCCTGGGAGAGGAAGAAAAACCAGTAGGGCCACTCCTGGTCAAGGCGCTTCAAGTATGCTCGCACCTCTGGAATCTCAAAAAGTTCGCGCGGGTCGTCGTTGTAACCATCGATCACCAGACTGACTCGACCCGAAAACTCAAGCGCAGCATTTCGGTCAGCGGTCAGGCCGCGCAGACAAGCCAATGGTTCATCGACCTCGCAGGTTTCTACCTGCCGGCGTGAGAAAATCAAGACTACGGGTTCCAAGATTGCGGGTCGCAAGCGCTGGTTCATACGGGTTCGACGAATGTTGGGGAATCGTTACGGGACGAATTCACCGCACGGCTGACGGGGTACGCGATCATGTTGTCGCATTCGGCGGGGCGGAGCATCGCCCGCAGCGTTTCTGTACCGGTGTTGACCGGGTCCAGCCATTCGTCGTAATCGTTGGCGGCCAAGATCACAGGCATCCGGTCGTGGATCGGCATCATTAAGGAATTGGCGTCGGTCGTAATGATGCAACACGAGTGGATTTCCTCGCCGTTGGGCGATACCCAGCGTTCGGTCAGCCCGGCAAACCCGAACAGCTCCTCTTCATCCTGCGGACGAATGTAGTACGGCTGCTTTACCGTGCGACCCGTTTCCTGAACGGATTTCCACTCGTAGAAGCCGTTGGCAGGCACAAGGCATCTGCCGCGATGAAAGGCGTTGCGGAACGCGGGTTTCTCCGCGACGGTCTCCCCACGGGCGTTGATGAGTTTCGCGCCGATGGCGGCGTCCTTGGCCCAGACTGGAATCAGTCCCCATCGGCAGAGGCTGGCGACTCTAGCGCCGTGCGATCGCGAATGAACGACCAGCGCCCTTGTCGTCGGTGCAATGTTGTAGTGCGGCGCGAAGTCGAACTCGTGATCAAGGTTGAACTGCTTCCGAATTCGGGAGGTCGGACCGTAGAGGGCATACCGACCGCACATCTCAATGGACCTTCGGAACATCTTCGCGCAGACGACGCCAAAGTGCTTCTATGATCACTAGGGACGCATCATCGGCATTTAGCGTGCCCGTTGATTCCAGCAGCCGTCCGTTTCCCGAATGGAGACCAAGGTTGTTGCGAATCCACGTCCCCAAACCGAAGTGCAAGCCGATGAGATCGGGTTCCGACAGGGAAGCAATTCTTGCTTTGTCGTCGTCCGGCAGGGTGGCGATTACTACGCCGACCGCTTCGTCAATCGTCGCTGGCCACTGCTTTTGAGTCATCGGCGTTGGGCCTTCCGCCAATCCCACGGCGGGATCGGTGAAGCGTCCGCCCAAAGCCCGGCGCGCTTGGCGCGTGCCTCGTGTTCCGCAAATTCATACCGCGCTGCATCCTCAGCCGACTGATCCATCGCGTATTTCTCGTACCACCAGGCGAGCCCCATCGTGATCTGCGTAAGGCCTGCGTCCAGCGTTTTGGGACAGGTAGGGCAGTCGGAAGGTGCGACCATCAGCTTGCCCACGATACGGCGGTACCGGTCGCGATTTTCCCAGCGGACATCGACCTCTTTGCCGAACACGAGTGCCGACATGTTTTGCTTGGACCGTTGCCCGTATGGCTGGGCCTTTTCCGGCGCATCCACACCACCCACCCTGATCTTGTGCTGCTGATGGTCAGCGTCGAGAACGGTGACGGTATCTCCGTCGGCCACGCCCACTACCGTGCCAACCAAGGTTTCCGCGCGGGTAGCGATGCTTGCCAGCAACAGAAACGCGAATACCAAATGTCCGGCCTGCATTGTTCTCTCTTCTCCTTCCTCACCGGCGCCTCTGCAACAACCGGGTCATTGAGCTTCCATTCATGACACGCGCTGCGCGAGGCACTTTTCCCGTCGTGGCTTGCTCGCCGGACCGCAAAAGCTCGAACACTCAGTGCTCAAGCGCCAGGTTCACCAAGGCGCGCTCCTCGTTCTCCGTGGGTTTCCATTTGTACTCAGCGCGATAGTGCCTCTCCGCCAGATACGGCCCAAAGTCGACGACCCGTTCGGCGGTGCCTGTCATCCCGAAGCCGAACATCTCCCCGGCCAGCATTAGCTTGCGCGATTGAAGGTCCGCGTCGACCCGCCCTTCCGGGTCCAGCGGAAGCACCATGTAGTCGATGCGGACCACCTCCACGGGCTTGCGATCGGCGAGTTCCACATAGACCATCGCACAGCGAACCCGTTGGCCTGCATACTCAGGCATTGCTTCATTCAAGTCGCGATCGAAGAGGCGATCGAAGCGACGCAGGGGCACGCGGATGATCCGATCACCGTCAACAAACATGACCCGAACGCCGATGGTCATACCGAACTCCCCCTCACCCCTGAGGGCTCAACGTTGCCGCCACGTGTCCAAAGGGAAGTGACCGTTGGACCGCCGACGGCTGCTGGGACGAAAAGTCTCCTCGTCAACGCTGCCCCCGTTCAATTGCCTTACGGATCTCGGCGATCGGGTAGCCGACGATCACCCGCCGACTGCCAGTAGCGTCAAGATATATGAACACGGTATCGTCGATCTGGTAGGTCATGTTCCATTCGATCATGAACCGTTCCGTCGTCTCGATGATTCGATTGGGCAAGGGATCGCCATCCTCAGCAAGCTTAAGCGCCAAACCATCTTCCGTGTCGAGCAGCCATGCGTCGCCGCTTTGAGTCGAGAAGAAGACTAGCGGACCCAGGGTTACCACTCGAGCGTCGCGCTGAAACGCGAGGCGCTGGATATACGAAAGCTCACCGGTGACGCTGGCCTCATGTGCAGACAGGTAGCGCGCTTTACTTTGGATGGGCCACTTGCGTGCTTTTTTGCTCATGCGCTATTGCCCCCGTGCCGCCCGGGCTTGTTGTCTACGCGGACCGTCTTGTGCCATCAGTCAGCCAGTCGTCTCCGGCGCTCCCGATGGGCGAAAATCTAAGAGGTGCTGCCGCCGCGAGACTTGCCCACTTCAGTTAGTGCCCCCGCCCCAGCGAAATTTCGCGAAAAGCGTCACGTGAATATTGACGGTCTTTTCGTCGTTTGTCATCAAGCCAGGTTCTGGCGTCCGCAGCGGGTTGCTGACCACCGGTTCGAGAGGCGGGCAACACGGGCCATCGCCGAGAAAAGGTCGGTGCGCTGCGCGATGGCAAGGGCATTGTCGACTCTTCCCCAGCGCATCACCGCTCGCGTCACCGTGTGGTTTGCTCGACGACGCACTCGCTTCTTCCAGACGTTTGGTCCGGCGATCAATCAAGCTAGCCTTGCCGTCGAGCCACGTGTGGATGCCAGCATCCACGGCGCCCCGTTCACGCCGCCGATTCAGCACTCGACATTTTCCGGTCCACGACGATAGCCGTTCCCTGGTAGGTGACTCGCGACACCCGCCATTGCGATCCGGCCTGGTCATAGTGGGCATTGCTCTTGCGAAGCCCGACAATGGCATTTGCCCCCATGGCAATCCCCTGGCGCGCCAGATCCAACAACGCTTGCTTCTCCGCCAGTCGGTACTCCCAGTCTGATGCCGCTTCGGCTTCAGACAGTGCCTCCACGTAGCCGATCGTTCTGACAGTCCGCTCGCCAAGAACGGCGTTCGTGGTGACCAGCAAGATCTCATTTCTGATGAGCTTCAGCTCGCGCTCCAGTTGCTCGAGCAGGCGTTTCGTGGTGGTTTTCGATCGCCGATTCCAGCGGAACATGGCGATGCTGACCAGCAGCAGCGCCAACAGCGGCAAAGTGCTGAAGATGGCGCTTGGTGGTGTTGCAGCAGCGATAGTCATGGAGGCCTCCAATCAGTTGATTACCGCTCCAGATTCTCACGGGTCCGTAAAACTGCAAGCACCTTCCGGCATAACGCTCGTTACCCTTCCGAGCGTGCACGGATTCCCGATTCGCCTGCTGCCGAAAAGCGTCACCGCAGGGCGTATTTCCAAATCCTGACGCTTGCGACGCCGATACAGTGGCGGCATGTCTCTCCGTCTTTTCGATCACCTGGGTCGCTGGTTTCCACTGCTGCTTTGGGTCATCGCCGCCCATTTGGCGTTTGGCCGCGCCTATCTGCTCGCCTGGAACATCACTGAAAGCCTTCCCGGTACGCTCTTCCTGGTCGAGAAAGGCGCCATGCCAGCGCGTGGTGAGCTGATGGCCTTCCGGTGGGAAGCCAACTGGCCCTATCCGCGTGGGAGCCTGTTCCTCAAACGCCTGACCGGTTTGCCCGGCTCGCTGGTCACCGCGACAGGCCGAGCCTTCTTTGTCGATGGCGAGTCGGTCGGTCGTGCCAAGGAGCACGCCAGAAGTGGCGAACCGCTTGAGGTCGGCCCGGTCGGCATCATTCCCGACGGGTACTACTACGTTGCCGGCTCACACCCGGACAGCCTCGATTCACGCTACCGGCTGACCGGCTGGGTGAGTCGGCCGCAGGTCGTCGGGAAAGCGCATCGGGTTTTCTGACGTGCGACGCAGCGAGTCTTGCGGAATCCTCGCCGACTGCGCCATACGCGAGGTCGCCCGAGGCTCCAAGCGCCTGTGGATCGCCGTCCTCCATCAGGCGGTCGAGGATGCGAAGGGCAACACGCGATCGGCCGGTAAGTCGGCCAGCAGCGTCGAAGGCCTGCAGCGGGATGCCCTGATCTGGATTTTCCACGACCAATCCAGGGCCGGCAATTCCTTCCACACGATCTGCGGCCTTCTCGATCTCGACCCTGATCAGGCGCGCCAGCGTCTTCGCCGTGTGCCCGCTATTCGGCGCGGCTTGCGCCGAGCCCGGCTGGATGTGGGCCAAGGGGAGGGCTGACCGATGCTCGGCTTTATCAGGAAAGCGATTCGGTGGGATCGGCAGGACCAACAACCGGGCGCAGGCCTTCCCTCGACTCCTCCACCGGAGCTGGCCAGGGAAGACGACGAGATTCCGCGCTACCCGCCGTTCATGAAGGGCCTGCCGGCAACCCACCCCGACAAACTCATTGAGACCCAACGGGAGCTGATCGGCCAAATCCGCGAAGCCGGCCTCGCGTCTTCGGAGATCTTCGAGCAGTTCTATCGACAGTCGCTTTGCCGCTTTGCCTCCTATGCGCATCTCCTGCCGGCCAGCCAGACGCATCATCACCGGGGTGCCGGCGGACTCCTGCGTCACGCTGCCGAAGTCGCCCTGTGGTCGCTCCAGTCCGGCGATCGCGTGCTGCTGCCCGGCGAGCAGGCGCCGCGACGTCGCCGCGAACTCCAACCGCGCTGGCATCTGGCCGTATTCCTCGCCGCCCTCTGTCACGACGTCGGCAAGCCGGTCACCGACCTGGTGGTCACCAGTCGCGATGGCGCGCAGCTCTGGAACCCCTTCGTCGAAGACCTCTACAGCTGGGCCGGCCGCCATCAGGTCGATCGCTACTTCCTGCATTGGCGCGAGAATCGTGGCAAGAAGCACCAGGCCATTTCCGCCTTGATTGCCGAGCGCATCATCAGTCCGCAGGGGCTGGCCTGGATCGCGGCGGGCGATACCGAGCTGGTGCTGTGGATGATGGAAACGATCAACGGCTCGCCCAGCACCGAGAACCCGATTCACGATCTCGTCATTCGCGCCGATCAGGCCAGTGTCGAGCGCGACCTGCGCAGCCTTGGCGTCGCGTTCACCGGCTACGAGATTGGCCTGCCGGTCGAACGGTTTCTGGTGGACATCATGCGTCGGCTGGTCCGGGAGGGAACCTGGGGCGTCAATCAACCGGGCTCGCGCCTTTGGCACATCGACGGGCATCTCTACCTCGTCTGGCCGGCGGCCGGTGAGGAAATCGCCGCCCTCATCCATCAAGAGAAGATCCCGGGCTTGCCGAGAACGCCGAACAGCCTCCTCGATATGCTTGTGGAACGCCAGTTGGCGAGTGTCCGCGAGGATCGTGTCGACGGCCATCGCTACTGGGTGATCGCCCCGGCGGTCCTGGCCGAAAAGATCCCGAACATCCGACTGACGGCGATCAGGCTTCGCGATGCGGCGCTGCTCGTGGAGCCCGCGCCACCCTCCGTACCGGGAAGGCTCCTCGACCAGGAGGAGGCCGTACCCGAGCCGGCCGACCTTCCGGCGCCAGAGTTGTCTCCCGCCGTGAAACCACGCGCTTCACCTGAACAGGGTCGGTTGCCAGAGACGCCTGTCCAGGCTGAGCCCCCGCCCAACCCGCCAGCGGTACCCACCGATCAGCTCGATGGTGCTGTTGGTGAAGCGCTGCAGGCGCTCGCCCGGGACATTCAGACCGGCAAGAAGTCTGCCGAGACCCTGATCCACATCGAGCGGTCCGGTGTGTTGTGTCTGAAATGGCCGGATGCACTCAGCAGTTGTGGCCTGGACGGCAAGGCGATTCTCGACGAGTTGTCGCACCGAAACTGGCTGGCGGTTGACCCGCTGTCGCCTTTTCGGAAGGTGACCGAGATCGAGGTCGGGCACGGCCAATCGTGGAAAGTGATTCGTCTGCAGCCGGCGATCAAGCAGCTCATGGCCATCGGAAGGCTTCAGCAAGCACCTTCCCCGGTAGCTCCTCCAGTAGCCGCATCGGTTCAGAAATGCACCCCGATCACTGGCAAGACCGAGACCCCCGATGAAGACGAGCGGCTGAACCGGATCCAGGGCATCGTCGCCACCTTGCGCGAAGGCGTGAGGGCAGGCGTACTGCCATCAGAGCGTGAGGGTGCCTTCACCTGGATTCCCTCCCGCCAGGCCGAGCCCCTGCTGGTCGAGCGACTGCAGTTGGCGAGGATGCAGATCCTGCGCCTGGGGAGCGTCGTCCCGGACGTGTTCTTGTGTCAAACGAGAAATCGGGCGCATTGCTACCGAATCCCGGTCCCGCCCGCTGGCGACGGCAGCCAGAAGCGGAGCGCGTAGCGCCGCTGACACGCCGGCAACGGTCGCTGAATGCACCGAGGCGAAATGCGTCCGGGAAAGCCGCATTTCGAAATCCACAGCCGCAGGTGGCAGACCAGAATCGGCCCCATGTCGACTCGCGCCCCACTGCCGTTCTTTGCCCTGCTGCTCGCGGCCTCACTGCCCATCGCACACGCCGAGGATCTCGGCGTCGTCGGGCCGACTTACGACATTGCCGAACCGGATCTGCTGGAAGTCATCGATTCACGTCTCAAACACATGGAGAAGACCGGCGAACTCGCCAGGAAACAGAACGAACACCGTGATCGCGTCGTCGCGGCCGTCGAGAAACCAGCACCCGTCGCCGGGCTCACGGCCTCCGTTACCAGGCGCAGTTTTTTTGTCGACCCGACGTGGATTCTCGACCGCGACATCCGCAACGCTCAAGGCGCGATGCTGTTCGCGCGCGGACTGAAAGTGAATCCCCTCGACCATGTTTCGCTGCGTGAACGGCTCGTTTTCTTTGACGGGCGCGACCGCCGACAAGTCGCCTTTGCACGACAGGCGTTGGCGAGCCCCGAAGGCGGCGCCAAACCGATTCTGGTCGCCGGTGAGCCCCTGGCGCTGATGCGTTCGTGGAAGCGGCGCGTCTACTACGATCAGGGCGGCAGCCTGACCCGCCGCCTGGGTATTCGTCAGGTGCCGGCGGTGGTCAGTCAGGAAGGCAAGAGGCTTCGGATCGATGAAGTTCATCCGTGAGTGCGTCTTCCTGTTGCTGGCGGCGGCGGCGATCGGGCGCCCGGGGCCGGCCTTGGCGACGCCGACCTGCACCGGCCGCTTCGCCAATCCGATTACCGATATCTGTTGGCGCTGCATGCTGCCGATCCGCTTCGGAGGCCTGGAGCTGCTCTCGATGGGACAGGAAGACACGCCGAATCCCGGCGGCTCACCGCTTTGCGCCTGCCCCTCACAGTTGCGGGTTGGTTTCAAGGTGAGTTTCTGGGAGCCGGTCAGGCGCGTCGATGTGGTGCGTCGTCCGTTCTGCCTCACCAGTCTTGGCGGACTCGAACTCGATCCCGGGTTCGATGCGCCGCGCGGTTCGCGCTACAGCCAGGACAGTACATCGACCTCATCTTTCTATCAGGTCCATTGGTACGTCGATCCGGTCATCTTCTGGCTGGAAGCGATCTTCGACAATGCCTGTCTGGAGCAGGGCGGTTTCGATGTCGCCTATCTCACCGAACTGGACCCGATGTGGCACGACGACGAGCTGACCTTCATCCTCAACCCCGAGGTCGCGCTGTTCGGCAACTTGGCGGCCCGCGCTGCCTGTGCCGCCGATTGCGCAGCGGCCACCGCCGGCTTTCCGCTCAACACCCTGTTCTGGTGTGCCGGCTGCCAGGGCAGCCTCTATCCGCTGAATGGCAACGTGCAGGCCCATATTGGCGGCGTCCAGGCATCGAGTCTGGAAATGACCCGCCTGATCGCCAAGATGCACCGGGAAGGGCTGATGTGGGCGGCCTCCGGCGAGGACGGACTCTGCGGCTACTACCCGCAGCCGATCATGGACAAGACCGGCTACAAGTATCACATGCTCTATCCGATTCCCCAGACCGCCCAGCTTGCCGGGAAATGCTGCCAGCCGCTGGGGCGATCGACGATCCTGTGGGGCGCCGGGCGCGAGTTTCCCTTCGAGGGCGAGGACTTTGCGTACATGGTCTTCCGCAAACGCAACTGTTGCCAGGGTGCGTTTTGAGGCCATGAGCAAGCGATCGTGGATTTTGCTGTTGGCGCATTGCCTTGGCGTCAGCGCCTGGGGTGGGCCGGTGACGTTCGCGCTCGCCCAGGTCGTTGAACCGGTTAACACCGAGCTGCGGTCTGCCCGCGAGCGCATGGGTTCTGCCCTGGATGCCGTCGAGGTGCCGAAGGCTATTGCCCGCCCGGTGGTTCCCGATCCGAGCCGTTTGCCGCGGCCCACGACCACAGGTCCCGACCTCGCCCGGATGGCAGAGACCTACCGCCAAGCCGCGCCAAACTCGGAAGCAGGCAAGGACGTCCCGGAGTTGATGGTCTTCGTCTCCTTTTCGTTGCCGAAGGAAACCCTGCAGCGAATCGTGACCCAGGCGGAGAAATCCGGCGCCGTGCTGGTCCTGCGCGGACTCAAGGGGAATTCTCTCGCGCGGATGGGTGAGGAAATCGCGGAGCTGGTGGGCGCCCGAAACGTGACGGCGATCATTCATCCACCGGCCTTCAAGCAGTTCAAGGTGCGGCAGGTGCCCGCGCTGGTTTTGGCACGGTCGGGCCAGGCGTCGCAGATTGGCGAAGACGGCTGCGCACCGGTGTCGAGCTTCATCCGCGTCGACGGCGATGTCACGCAGGACTATGCGCTCGATCTCATCGAGCGACAGGCGCCGGCGTGGGCCGAGGTTGCTCGCCACTATGCCTCACGACTCTCGGGATCACAGCGATGAGCAAGCGGCGCTGGCTGGTCCTCGCGCTGCTCCTGGCAAGCCGTGCCTGGGCGCAGGGGGATGCTGCGAGCAACGCGTTTGCCGAGGGAAAGGCGCTGGGCGCCGGCACGATCGACAGCGCATTCCAGGGAATCGGCAACGGTACAGGCGCAGCGACCGTGCCGGGGTTCGGACAGATTACCCCCCAATCGCAAGTGTTCCAGGCAGGGCAGGGTCAGTTGTCGGGGCCCGGTACGGCCAAGATCATCAACTGCGCCAGCCAGGCTCCTGAGGTGGATTCGTATCGGCGGCAGGAGTGTGATGCGGTCAATTTCGTGGCCCGCAATCCGACGGTACGGCCGGCGTTCTCGATCGACCGCGCCAACGATCCACTGATCAGTCGTGCCAGGGCGATTGCCCGCAACCCCACGATGAGAGCCACCGGCATCACCGCCGCCAACCCAACCGAACAGTGCCGGGTGGTGACCGAGACGTTGCCCGCTTCGTTCAGCCGGGAAACGTGCAGCGACTACCGGCCGGTGAGCAGCAGTTTCTGTTCGACCGCACGTCAGATCAGCGTCGATCAGCATCACCGCTACCAGTGCGTCGAGCAGATGCAATCGGTGAGCAATGCCTCGTGCTTCATAGGCCAACAGATCGCGGTCGATACCCGCTACCGCTACCAGTGCAATCAGACGGTGCAGGGCTACGAGTCGCTGAGTTGTCGGCGGGGCGTTTCCGTGACCGTCGGATTTGGCCAATGCACCCCCGGTGTCTGGCTCGGGCGTGCGGCGTTCGTCGACTGCGGCCGCTGCATCGATCCGTACATGGCGATGAACATCTTCTGCGGCAGCGACGGCCGATCGTATGAAGTGGAACCTTACCGTTCCAGTGACGGCGCCAATCGCTTCGACTATCGAACGCTGGGCTATCCCTGGGATGGCAGCTACGGCCGTTTCCCGGTAGCGGTCACGCCGGGTCAATCGGTCAGCGATTACTACGTCAGCGATCTCGGCTTTGGCTGCCATCTCTACGTCTATTTCAGCGTCAACTGCAGCGCCACCACCTGCACCCCATCGGTGCGCAACGTCAGCGCCGGCTGCAACTCTGCCGGCGGCAGCGGCACCGGGGCGGCGCTGCAACTGCCGATGTCTACGACGGTCAGCAGTTGGCGGTCGAGCGAGTGCGCCAGCTTGCAGCAGCGAGCGCAATGATGAAGGCGTTGCTTGCGATGCTGTTCGTCATGACACTCGCTGGCCGGGCGATTGCCGGCGACTGCCGGCTGGCGAGTTCGACCTGTGTCGATAGCACCGCGAGCAAGACGATCTCCGGCATCGTGGTGACGCTGGCACAGGTCGGCGGTTGCTGGGAGTACCAGGACACCTACACCTGCATCAAGCCCGAGGCGATCGACTACTGCGCTGCGCTGACCACGGCCGGCTGCGGACAGATCGGTGCCTCCTGCAGCGATACCGCGTTCAACGGGACGTGCAACACGTACACCAAAACTTTCCAGTGCGGCACCGACCACGGTGAGCCGAGCAACACGCTGCGCTTGAGCAACAGCTACACGCTACTCACCGACGCCATCGACGCCAGCGCCTGCAGCAGCTACGCGCAGAACGCGCGCTGTCGTCTGGCGGCGCATACTTGTGTCGATTCGACGCCGTGCAAGCTCGATGCCAGTGGGGCCACGGTTTGCCTGGCCGGCGTCACGCCGCCGGAAGGTGGCCTGAACTCGACGGCGACCTGTTGGCGCTATCAGGACGACTATTCGTGCATTGCGGACAACCCGCTCGATTACTGCGCCGCGATCAAGGCGACCGAGGGCTGTACGCGGGTCGCTTCGACCTGTGACAGTACGGCCTTCAACGGTTCGTGCAATCAATACACGCGCCAGTACCAGTGCACCAACGTCACGGCGGCGACGAACCCTCCGACCGTCGTGCCACTTGACACTTCATACACCATCACCTCGAACACCATCGACACCAGCGGCTGCACCTCGCTGGCGGAAAGCAGCAACTGCGTCCATGCCGCGCACACCTGCACGGACAACACGCCGTGCAAGACGATCAACGGCCTGCAGGTCTGCCTGGACAGCGTCTCGCCGCTGCCGGACGGGGCCCAGCGTGCGGGCGATTCTTGCTGGGCGTGGTCGGAGGACTACACCTGCGCCGCGACGGCGCTGAGCGATGACTGCCAGGAGCTGATCGACCGGGGATGCACCCAGGTGGGCAGCGACTGTGTCGACCGCCTGCCCTCGGGCGCTTGCGACCTGAACGAGCGCACCTATTCGTGCCAGACCTCGCCGGCGGTGCAGACGCAGCGCACGGTCTGCGATCAGGCGGCGTTCTGCCAGGGCGGCAACTGCTTCGACACGAGTCATCCGGCCGATCAGGATTTCGGCAGGGTCATGGCCACGCTGGAAGCGGCGCGCGAAGCGGGGGTCTATGGTGGCGATCAACGGCTGTTCACGGGTGTCACGGAGCAGTGTCGCAAGAAGCTGTTCGGTCTGGTGAACTGCTGCAAAAAGGGCGGCGGTGGCGCGGCGAAGAGCAACAACGCGCTGATGTCGGCGGCGATCCAGGGAGCGTACGCGGGAGGTCAGCTAGCGGTGAACGCCGGCAGTAAGTACGTCTTCGATTTCATGTATCCGCAGTACGCTGGCTATCTCGAAGCCGGCGCGAAGGCGATGATCTCGTCAGAGGTGCTGTTCACGCCGACGAATTTCCAGCCTTCGTTCAGTTTCTATGGGCTGACCCTGTCCACGGGGACGATGACCAGTGGCCTGCTCGGCGGACCGATTTTTTCTATCGGGTCGCTGGGCAGCTTCAATTTCTACTTCGATCCCTACTCGCTGGCCGTGGCGGTGGCTCTCGAACTGCTCTCGGACCTGCTCTCGTGCGACCAGGCCGAGCAACTGCTGGCGATGCACCGCGATGCCAATCTCTGCGTCGCGGTGGGCTCGTTCTGTTCGGCGCGGGTGCCGATCATCAGGACGTGCATCGAGCAGACCCAGTCGTATTGCTGTTTCAACTCTCGCCTGGCTCGATTGATCAACGAACAGGGCAGGGGGCAGGTCGGCAAACCCTGGGGCAGCGGCAAGCATCCGGACTGTTCCGGATTCACCCCCGCGGAGTTCGAACGGCTCGATTTCTCGCGCATCGACCTGGGCGAATTCATCGCGGAAGTCACGGCCAGCGTGCGCGTACCCACTGCGTCGTCGATCGGACAGAACGTCCGGGGCACCGTCGAGCAGCGCGTCAATAGCTACTACAACCGGTGATGACTGAGCACGTTTCTTTTTCCGGGCGAGGACGCGATGCCTTCGGACAGGTGGGTGGCGTGGATTTTCTCGGGGAGATTCGATGAAAGCACCTCCGAAAACCCTTGCGATGGCGCTGTCCGTGCTGGGTCTGCTGGGGATCAGAGACGTTGTTGCTGCGGACTTGAAACAACATCTGATCGCGGCGATCGATGCGCCCGATGGTCGATCCGACGGGGAGCTGAGTGGGCGGATGGCGGAGTTCTTCAAGGGGCAGACGCGTTCGTCTGCGCCGGTGCGGCTTCAGGTCAGAACATTGAGGAAGTTTGCCGAGGCCGGTTGTGCTCGTCTGGAGGCGACGCTGATCCAGGACGACGTGCCGACGAAGGATGGCAAGCGGATTCCACTGGCCGTTCGCTACGAACTCAATCTGTGCCGTGACGGGCAGCCACCGAGTGAAGGGATCGACCTTGAAGCGGCGTCGCGCGTGCTTTCGGGTGAGTCGCCGGCGGCAATGATGAGAGAATCGGGCCCTCACTAACCACCAACCGGGAGTACCTCAATGAACAAGTCCGAGCTGATTGAAGCGCTGGCGAGCAAAGCTGATCTGTCCAAGGTGGCCGCGGGCCGTGCCGTCGATGCCCTGCTTGAAGAAATCGTGACAGCCGTCGCCAACGGCGATTCGGTGACGCTGGTGGGCTTTGGGTCATTCAAAGCGGCACCGCGCGCGGCTCGCGAAGGCAAGAACCCGAAAACTGGCGCGAAGCTCAGCATTGCCGCCACGACGGTGCCCAAGTTTTCTGCGGGTGCCGTCTTCAAGCAAGCAGTGGCCGGCAAGGGCGAAGCCAGTAACGGCTAGACGGTTCGCGTGTCACCGTGGCTAGCTGATGTGCGGAAGAAATGATCAGCGAGCATCGCGGTCTTTACATTGAGAGTAAGTTCCAGGCGACGTCAGACGCTGACTTGTCGTTGGCTTTACGGATCGATTGCCGACCTCGCTTGGCGCCCGCTGGCTGCGAGTAGTCGGCAACGACGCTGCTGCTCGATCGACCGCATCCCTCGTAGAGTAATTGCCCTCCACCATTCACCGCCAGCGTCCTGGACGTGCGAAATGCGATCGAAAAGTTCGCATTTCGGCTCTGTGATCCTCTTGTCGCCGTACTAGAGTCGACTCATGGATCGACGCTTGGCGCGGATGAATCCGGTCTGTCCGATGGAACGTGAGGTGATGCTATGAATCAACGGTTGATACGTCTTCCCCAAGTCAAGTCCAT
>ERZ761603.1934-NODE-1934-length-14847-cov-42.060438_pt1 | contig 14847 bp, 11 predicted proteins | sample MGYA00511879_ERZ761603 | MGnify/ENA primary metagenome ERZ761603 (study PRJEB28899, sample SAMN02850040) | bioreactor sludge metagenome | biome: EBPR Sludge; feature: EBPR Bioreactor; material: flocular biomat | place: Australia: Thorneside Wastwater Treatment... | reverse complement strand
AAGCGCTGGACAAGCTGATCCTTGTTGAGCTGACCAGCAGCGTTGTACATGCGTTTTGGCGGAGCTATCAGGCGTAGATAGCAGTCGGGTTGATGCGTTGGCTCCAGTGTAGCAGCTGTTGCACGAAATATTCGAGCCCGCCGGCCTCGTCATGGTCAGCTGGCCAATTCAGCATCTCATTGGCCACGGTCTGATACGCCCTCGCCGCCGGCGAGTCGGGAAACAGGCCGGCAATTGGCTGACAAAGCCTGGACGCTTGTCGCAGACGCTCATCGACCGGCACGTATCCCGCATAGTCGAGACGCGCCAGTTGGCGACTGCCCGTCACCCGGGCCATGTTGTCGTGTATCGCCTGCGCCTCGCTGGCGAGACGCACCTGGCTGACCAGAATTCGGAAGTGCTTGCGCGCGTAACTCAGGCTGACTTTCTTGATTAACGCATAGGCCTCGGTAATTGCTGCCCCGTTCGGTGAGACGACAATCACGGTTTCATGTGCGGCTAGACCGAGTGGGGAGAAACCAAGCGGATGATCCAGCGAGGTATCGACCAGAACGACGTCGGCCGGGGGCGTCATCTCGGCCAGGCATTCGAGCAGGATCCGTTGTTCGGCATCGTCGAGCCGCGCGAGCTGCTTGACCAACCTGGCTGCGGGCAGGACGCGGATTCCCGGTGCAACTGGCAGGAGCACGTCGGCGAGCACTTTTTCGCGATCGACCACCTGCTGCAGGTCATGTGCCGTAATGACGCCGTAGAAGGCGGCAATGCCATCGTCCGTATTTTCGTCCACCACCAGGACTTCCCTGCCCTGGCGCGCCAGCGAGGCTGCCAGATTGGCCACCGAAACGCTCTTGCCGACGCCGGTACTGCCTGCGACAAAGGTGACGACACTTAACCGCGGGCGCCCGAGGAGTCGACGCAGACCAGCTGCCTGGTCGCCGCGGAACTCAGCCACGCAGGCCTCCTGCAGAGAGCACGCTGGCAGCGGCGCTGGCGACCATCAATCCGGGCTCGACACCGGCCAGACGATGCGGCGAAGTCTCGGGCAAGTCCTTGAAAGCACGATGTAGCAGGTATGGTCGGTTCGGCAGATGCAGATCTTCCGGTACCCGCTGACCATTCGAAACATAGTACAGACGCAAACCATGCCGGATGATCACATCGAGCGAAGAGGCCAGACTCGCTGCTTCATCGACCTTGGTCAGCACACAACCCGCCAGATCCATTCCGCTGTACGCTCTGACCACGTCATCGAGCGTGTCGCCGCGGCTGGTAGCCGACAGGAGCAGCAGGGACTTGACGTCGCTGTCGCCAAACATGGCCACCTGTTCACTGACCATCCGATCCCTCTGGCTCATGCCCATGGTGTCGATCAGCACCATATGGGTGTGCTGCAGATCGCGCAGCGTTGCCCGCAGGTCTTTGCCGTCCCGGGCAAGGTGCACCGATACGCCGAGGATGCGGCCATAGATTCGCAATTGTTCGTGGGCGCCTATCCGGTATCCGTCCGTGGTCACCAGAGCGAGCTTCCTCGCGCCGTGCCGGAGAACGCAACGCGCAGCCAGCTTGGCGGTGGTGGTCGTCTTGCCCACCCCGGTCGGACCGACGAGCGCATAGATTCCGCCCTGGTCAACGATGTCGGTCTCGCCATTGATCGTCAACATGGCGCGCTCGGCAACGCCCTTGACCCAGGCAAGTGCTTGTCCTGCATCCAGATCGCGCGGCAGGTCAGCCAGCAAGTCGCGTGCGAACTGCGGCGAAAAGCCGGCGTCGAGCATGTGGCGAAGAGTCTCGGTCTTTGTCGGTTGCGCACGTGCTGCCTCGCCCCAGGCAAAGCCGGCCAGTTGCTGTTCAACAATCCTTCGCAATGTGCGAATCTCTTCCATCACTGCGGCGGGAACCACGTCCGCCGCCGGCGGTGGAGCGCTCCCGATCAGTGGTTGGGCCGCCGGCGCCGGCGCAGATCGTGCTGCCCGCGGCGGCAGTGAACGAGCTGTACGGTATCCAGCGGGCTGCGCCGGGGCCGGCTGCTGCGCCGGTGCAGCTACTCGTAGCGGCGTCGATTCGACCGACGGGCTGGCTGCCGATTCCTTGCGACGCGGCAGCGTGGATTCGTACTCCCGCGTCGGTACGATCATCTCCATGTCGCGCGCGGCAACCGCCATGATCTCGACGCCACCGGGAATTCCGCGATTGGAGAGAATGATCGCATCCGGTCCGAGCGTCTCCTTGACCTTGCGCAAGGCGTCTCGAGCTGTCGCAGCGATGAATTTCCTGACGTTCATGCTCTCTGTCCAATGATAGAGGTGACTTTGATGATTCTGTTTTCAGGTACTTCGGCGTGTGCCAGAACCTTCAGTTGGGAAATGCTTCGGCGCAAGAAGCGTGACAACAGTGTTCTCAGGTTCCCCGGAACCAGCAAGACCATCGGCAAGCCGACCGCCTCCTGCCGTTGCGCCGCGGCAACAGCCTCGCGCACCAGGGTGTCGGCAAGACCGGGCTCGATACCCATGCCATCACCGCCACCAGCAACCGCCTGCAAGAGGAGGCGCTCAAGCTGCGGATCCAGTGACATCACCTGCATTTCAGCGCCACCCGGATACAGCTCCTGAAGAATCGAACGGCCGAGAGCCATCCGTACCTGCGCTGTCAGCACCTCCGGATCCTGGGAACGCGGCGCGCCATCGGCGAGGGTCTCCATGACGGTACGCATGTCACGCAGATGCACGCCCTCTTCAAGCAGGTTACGCAGCACTTTCTGCACCACGCCGAGGGACAGGGACTTGGGCACCAGATCCTCGACCAGCTTGGGCATATCCTTCGCCAGATGATCGAGTAAGGCTTGCGTCTCCTGCCGCCCCAGGAGTTCGGCTGCGTGCGCGAGAATCAGATGGTTGAGATGCGTCGCGGTGACCGTGCTTGCATCGACAACCGTGTAGCCGTAGGCCTGCGCCTGCTCCCTCAGCGCCGGGTCAATCCACACTGCCGGCAGGCCAAAGGCGGGATCCTTGGTCGCAGTACCTGCCACCTGGCCGGCTACTCGGCCTGGATTGATCGCCAGCAGATTTCCCGGAAAGGCTTCTCCTTCACCGATCTCGACACCTTTCAGGAGGATCTTGTAGGCGTTGGGTTTCAGCTCCAAGTTATCCCGGATGTGGACCGGCGACACCAGGAAACCCACTTCCTGGGCAAATTTCTTGCGTATACCGCGGATGCGGCGCAGCAGCTCGCCATCCTGCGACTTGTCGACCAGAGGGATCAGTCGATAGCCGACCTCCAGACCGAGAACGTCGAGTGGCGTGACGTCAGCCCAGCTCGCCTCCTGAGCCTCGCGGGCCGTGACCGGAGCGACGGCGACGGGTACCGGCCGAGTCGCCGTCCGCTGGCGCTTGTCCATCTGCCAGGCCATGGTGGCCAGACCACTCGCCAGCAGCAGGAAGACGAAATTCGGCATACCCGGAATGAGCCCGAGCAAACCGATGATCGCTGCCGTCAGGTAGAGCAGCTTCGGATTGTTGAACAGTTGCGAGATGAACTGCTGCGACACATCCTCGTCATCGCCGACGCGCGTCACCACCATGCCTGCGGCAATGGAAATGATTAGCGCCGGAATCTGCGCTACCAGGCCATCACCAATGGTCAGCAGGGTGTAGGTTCTGGCCGCCGCGCCGATCTCCAGGTTGTGCTGAAGAACGCCGACGAACAGTCCGCCAATCACGTTGATCAACATGATCAGGATTCCGGCAACCGCGTCGCCACGAACAAACTTCGACGCGCCATCCATGGAACCGAAAAAGTCAGCCTCCTGCGCGATTGTCGCACGGCGCTGGCGGGCCTCGTCCTCGCCAACCAGACCGGCGTTGAGATCGGCATCGATCGCCATCTGCTTGCCCGGCATGGCGTCAAGGGTGAAGCGTGCGGCCACCTCGGCAACCCTTCCGGCACCCTTGGTAATGACCACGAAATTGATGATTACCAGGATCGTGAACACCACCAGTCCAACAGCATAGTTGCCACCGACCAGAAAGTGTCCGAAAGCTTCAATCACCTGCCCGGCGGCGCCGGGCCCCGTATGCCCTTCAAGCAGCACGACCCGCGTCGAAGCGACGTTGAGCGATAGGCGCAGCAGCGTGGTAACCAGCAGCACGGTCGGAAAGACAGAGAAGTCCAGCGGTTTCATCACGCTCATGGCGACCAGCATGACGATCACCGAAATCGCGATGTTGAAGGTGAAAAAGAGATCCAGGGCAAAAGGCGGCAACGGCAAGACCATCATTGCCAGGATCAACAGGATCAGCACCGGCCCAGCCAGTTGCCGCTGGCCAAAGCGAACGAAAAGGTCCCGCAGCACCACGCTCGCGTCAGCCATTGGACCCCTCCGCGAGGAGGTCGTCCGGAACCTTGATCGCGCGCGGCGGCAGTGGATAGCTGCCACCGTTCTCGCGCCAGTGGCTCAACTGATAGAGATAGGCCAGCACCTCGGCAACCGCCGCGTAAAGCGTTGACGGTATTTCCTGATCGAGATCGACATGGCGATAAAGCGCGCGCGCCAAGGGGGCAGCTTCGACGATGGGTACACTGTGGGTGACGCCCAGTTGACGTATCTTGAGAGCGATCTCGCCCAAGCCCTTGGCCAGTACTCTTGGCGCCCCCATACCACTCTTGTAGGCCAGGGCAACGGCGTAATGGGTCGGGTTGGTCACAATGACGTCGGCGGCCGGAACGGCGGCCATCATCCGCTTGCGCGCAGCCTCTCGCTGCAACTGTCGGATGCGGCCCTTGATCTCCGGGTTGCCCTCCAGTTCCTTGCCTTCCTGCTTGAGTTCCTGGCGACTCATCTTCAGCTTGTCGTGGTATTGCCAGATCTGGAAGGGCACATCAACCGCAACGATTACCAGCATCGCCGAAACGATCGCAACGAAACTGAAATTGAGTAAATGCCCGGCACTCGACAGACCGACCGGAATCGATTGCGCAAACATCGCGAGCAGGTCACCGCGTTCGCTCCACAGGACCCACGCGGCAATGCCACCCAGCAAGGACGCCTTGGCCACCGCCTTGACGAGTTCCACCAGCCCGTTCCAGGAAACGAGGCGGGACATTCCTTTCAGCGGATCCAGGCGGCTTGAATCAGGGCGCAGCGCCTTTGGGGAAAAGTTCCAGCTCCCGAGAAAGAAAGGTGACAGCAATGCGGCAGCGACCAGCGCCGCAAACAATGGCGCAAAAGTCAGCAAGGCGTCAATCGAGAGATCGGCCAGGCGAACCAGCATCAGCGACGGCTCCCGGGCTAGATCCTGGTCAACCACCAGAGCGCGACGGAAAATTTCCGATACCCGCTGCACCATCCAGGGACCCATCAGCCAGAACGCCACGGCAGCAACGATCAGAATCAGGAACGCGCCGATCTCCCGCGAACGCGGCACCTGGCCCTCCTCGCGTGCCTGTTCCAGGCGCCTTGCTGACGCTGGTTCAGTTCGTTCGAGGTCGCTTTCCTCTGCCATTTCGAGCTTCCAGTTTACTCGTCTTAATTATAAGAAAATCGTCGTTAAAATAGGGAATTATGGGTCTTTATTTAGATTGGTTCTTGGATAGTTGCACAGGAGCAACAGTTGTCGTAGCGCAACAAAAAAACAGGGGGCCGCAGCCCCCTGAGTGGCGATGTTCTCTCGGTGTTCAGGCGAAGAACTCCAGAGCCCGGGCAGGCGCCGGCCGCAGGTCACGTTCGGGGTGTGCCGTCAGATCAGCGAGCAGTTCCTTCATGTCCAGAATCAGCACGATCTGCCCGTTCGACAGCGTCGTCACCCCGGCCACCCCGCGCGGACGAAAATCGTCAAGCGCTTTGATCACCGCATCATCGCGGCCAGCGAAGTTGTCGACCGCAAGAATGAAGCTGCGCTCGGCCGTCTGCATCAGGACGCCGTACTCGGCTGGCTGCACCTGCGGCCAGCCGAGCAGCCGCGAAAGAGCGATCACCGGCAGGATCTCGCCGCGCACGACCAAGGTTTCCTTACCGCCCACCTCCTGCATCCTCTCCTGATTGATCGGCAGGATCTCCCGAACCATGGAGAGCGGCAGAGCAAACGGCTGATCGCCCAGCAGGACGAGGAGGACGGGAAGAATTGCCAATGTCAGCGGCAGCGAAATGACGAATACTGAGCCCTTGCCAGCCTCGGAACGGATCTCGATCGAACCATTGAGCTTCTGGATGTTGGTCTTCACGACATCCATCCCGACACCCCGGCCCGAAACCGCCGAGGCTTGTGCCATCGTCGAGAAGCCGGGCAGGAAGATCAGATTAAGACTCTGCCGGTCATCCAGGGTATTCGCTTCCTCTTCACTGATGATGCGCTTCTCGACCGCCTTCGCCCGAATGCGCTCTGGACTCATCCCGCGCCCGTCGTCGGCGATCATCAACACGATGTGATCGCCCTCCTGGCGCGCTTCCAGGCGGACAACGCTCTTCAGCGGCTTGCCTGCCGCTCGGCGTTCTTCGGCCGACTCGACGCCGTGGTCAACAGCGTTACGAATCAGATGAATGAGCGGATCAGCCAAATCCTCGATCATTGTCTTATCGACTTCGGTCTCTTCACCCACCAGCGCCAACTCGACGTCCTTGCCCAATTGCCTGGCCAGATCGCGCGCAATGCGCGGGTATTTCTGGAATAGCCGGCCGATCGGCTGCATGCGCGTCTTCATCACCGAATTCTGCAGGTCGGACACCAGCAGGTCGAGTTGGCTGACGGCCTGATCAAGTGCCTGGAGTGTCTCCGAGTCGGTTCTACCGGCGAGGATGTCGGCCCGCAGGCTGGTCAGGCGATTCTTCGTCAGCCCGATCTCGCCGGAAAGGTTGAGCACCTGATCCAGCCTCGCCGTATCGACCCGGATCGTCGTCTCGCGCGCGGCAGCTCTTTCGTCGGCACGGCGACCGGCCGGCGCACCGCTGACGGCAGCGCCTGGCTTGTCGGTGACGCGGCGTCCCTCCGGCGGGAAATGGGGCTGCAGACTGCCCAGATCCACCGCGCTGCCCGAATCAGCCTTGGCGACCGGCTCGACTGGCGCCGATATCGCCAAGGATCCGACACTCTGGCCGGTCACGACCGCGTGTAAGGCCTGCCAGTCCGGGCCCTCGCGGTGCACAGCGGGGGCTGGCAATGGATCTGGCCCTTTAGGCGTTTCGCCGTCAACCCCGCCAGTAGATGCCGCAGAAGCCAGTCCGGTTTTGCCGCCGCCGGCGAGAGCCGCACGCAGATTGGTGATCACTTCTGGCGAGGCCGGGTTGGGCTGCCTCCCCTGCGCAATCTCACCAAACATGTTGCGGACGCCCTGGGTCGCGGCCATGATGGTATCCATCAAACCCGGCGTCAGCGTCATCCCGGCGTTACGCAGCTTGTCAAAGAGGCTCTCGGTGAGGTGGCAAAGCGTCACCAGCTCGCCCGCATTGAGAAAGCCGGCGCCGCCCTTGATGGTATGAAAACCGCGAAAGATGTCATTCAGCAGACGACGATCATCCGGACTCCGCTCCAGATCGACGAGTTTGTTATCGACATCCGACAGGAGATCACTGGCTTCCTGCAGAAAATCCTGCAGCAGGTCTTCCATCCCGGCAAAATCGCTCATCTTGGGCCTCCTAGAATCCCAGGCTATCGAGCAGGTCGTCGACCTGCTGCTGCGTCGCAACCACGTCACTGCGGCCTTCAGGGTTGATCACCGGCCCGTTGAGCAGACTCATCACCGAATCGGTCCGCCGCTCGCCGGGCATCGTTTCAATCAGCACCCCCATCAGCTGCGCCTCCAGCTCCTGCGCCACATGAATGATCTTCTTGATCACCTGACCCGTCAGATCCTGGAAGTCCTGCGCCATCATGATCTCGAGCAGCTGCGCTTTGGTGGCTTCGGTCTTCCCAGGCAGACCCTGCTTGAGAAACGTACGCGTCTCCTCGGCCAGGCCCTTGAACTCCTCAACGCCGATCTGATTCGCAAACAGCGCATCCCACTTCGCCGCCAGCGCAGCCGAACCCGACTCAAGCTCCTCCTGCAATGGATTGGCGATGTCCGTCGCATTCAACACCCGGCAGGCAGCCTGCTCGGTGAGGCTGGCGACATAGCTGAGCCGGTCTCGGGTATCCGGGATCGCGGCAACGGTGCTCTCGATGAGTTTGTGGTAGCCCAGCTGACCGAGCGTGTCATGCAACTGTCTGGCCATCTGGCCGACGCGCTGGAATACCCGGTCCTGACCCTGCCACGGCTCGCCACCTGGCGGAGACTCGGCGCTGCCTGCCGCCGTGCGCTGCGCGTCGACCACCGAATCGAACAGGCTCTGCAACTCGTCGCTGTCGTCGACCCCGTCGCCCTCGTGCAACTGTTGCAGCAGCGATGGCCGGGAAGATGCGGTCGGCGCCGGCTTGGCAGTGGCGGTCATTCCCGAGGCAATGCTGTCGAACAGCGCTTCGAGTTCCCGGGAGTCACCAGACCTATCGGCATCACTCATGTCACCCACCCATCTTGTCGAAGATTTTCTGCAGCTTCTCGGCCAGCGTCGCAGCGGTGAAAGGCTTGACGATGTAGCCACTGGCCCCGGCCTGGGCGGCAGCGATGATGTTCTCCTTCTTTGCCTCGGCCGTAATCATCATCACCGGCAGGTGCTTGAGCGCTGGCGTCTTGCGAATCGCCTGCAGCAGCTGCAGGCCATCCATGTTCGGCATGTTCCAATCGGTGACGACGAACTCGAAGCTCCCATTCTGCAGCTTCTGCAAGGCGATCGCCCCGTCCTCAGCCTCCTCTACATTGGCGAAACCCAATTCCTTGAGGAGATTCCTGACAATGCGTCGCATTGTCGAAAAATCGTCCACCACCAGAATTCGCATCTTCGGATCAGCCATTCTCTACTCCTGTTTGTTCTTTCAGCGCTCAAGCAAGGGGCGCAGGGTATCGGCAAGCACCTCTGCGTCGAACTTGGCGACATATGCATCCACCCCCACCGCTTTGCCCATAGCATGATTGGCCTGCGACGACAGCGAGGAGTGCATGACCACCGGAATGCCCGTGAAACGAAGATCGCTCTTGATGTTTTTCGTCAGCACGTAGCCGTCCATCTCCGGCATTTCGGCATCCACCAGAATCAGGCGGATCTCGTCGCGAACGCCTTTCCCGGTCTGCCCTGCATGGGCAGCGATTGCCTGCAGTCGGCTCCAGGCCTCGGCGCCATTGGTGGCATGCTTGTGCTTGACGCCGAGCTTGTCGAGCACCTCGCCGATTTTCCGCCGGGCGACGATGGAGTCATCGACAAAAAACAGACTCACGTCGTCATCGACGTTGGCTGGGGGGATATCGACTATGACCGCCTCGCCGAAGGCATTGGCAAGAATCTGCTCGACGTCGAGAATCGACACCAGCTTGCCGTCATCCAGCTCGGTCACCGCCGTGATCAGGCCCTGATTGGCAGACAACAGGCTTTCGGGTGCTTTCACCTTCTCCCAATCCACCCGGATGATTCGATCCACTTCATGTACCAGAAAGCCCAGGGTACGCTTGGAGTACTCGGCGACCATCATGGTCTTACCATACTCGCGGGGTGGCTCCCTGTGCTCCAGAAAGGAAATCAGCGACAGCACCGGGATGACGTTACCGCGCAGGGAGATCAACCCTTCGACGCCGCGCGGCATGTTCGGTGTCTTGGTGATGTGCGGTGTCCTGCCGACTTCTCGCACCTTGAAAACGTTGATCCCGAAGGTCTCACGCGTCCCCAGGGAGAAGAGCAGAATCTCCATCTTGTTGGAACCGGCCAGCCGGGTTCGCGCGTCAACGCCCTCGAGCAGGTTTTTCCTTTCTGCCAGATCCATAGTATTGCTCCAGAGAGATCGCGAATCAGGTCAACAGCGCGGTCGGAACCGCGTCCCGTCGCAGCCTTCGCGTCAGCGTCTCGGACAGGCGCTGCGGTTCGAACTTGGGCACATACTCATCGACGCCGACGGATTTGCCGAGCTGCTGGTTCGACATCCCCGACAACGAGGAATGCATGATGACCGGGACGTTGACAAAGCGCGGGTCGGACTTGATCTTCTTGGTCAGAATGTAGCCATCCATCTCGGGCATTTCAATATCGGTTAGCACCAGGCTGATCAGGTCGTCCACTTCCTGCCCCGATGCCTGCGCATAAGCAGCCATTTTTTCCAGTTCCAGCCAGGCTTCAAGGCCGTTGATTGCGGCCACGTACTTCACCCCCATTGCCTCCAGGGTCCGCTGGATCTGCTTGCGCGCAACGGCTGAGTCATCGGCAAAGAATACCGTCAGTTCAGGATTCTCGAGCGGCTTGATATTGCGGTACACGATTTCGTCGTCGTAGTTCGTCGTTTCCGAAAGAATTTTCTCCACATCCATCATCATCACCAGACGACCATCGGGCAATTCGGTGACCGCCGTCACCAGACCACCCATATCCGCGAGCAGCATGGCTGGCGGCACCCGCATCTGACTCCAGTCGAGACGCAGAATGGTATCCACACCCTCTACGAGGAAACCCTGCGTATGGCCAGCGTATTCGGTCACGATCATGATCGAACGTGGTGTGTCGGTGTCGACACCCGCATAACGGGCCAGGTCAACGACGGGCACCAGAGCGCCCCGCAAGCTGACCATTCCCTCGACCGAAGGAGGCATTTCCGGTGCTGCCGTAATCGGTGGCGTACGCATTACCTCGCGAACCTTGAAGACATTGATGCCGAACGTCTCGCGCCTGCCTGTGCGCGCATCGGTACCGAGCGAGAACAGGAGAATCTCCAGCTTGTTGGTCCCCGCCAGTTTGGTTCGGGCATCAATACTTCTCAGTAGATCCGACATTCCTCTTTTCCTCGTGCAAAGGCCGTTGAAAGGCTTGGACGGCTGGCCGCCCTCATCTTAATCGAAACTGCGGCGCCACGTCATGATCGTCCAGCGGCACACGAACAAACCCGGACGCGGTCAGGCCGCGGTCCGGTAACCAATGCGGAAGCCACCCCAATGTCGGCCCTTGACGTAGATTGGCGCCGAGATGTCGTGCATGAGCTCACCCGTATCCCGGCGATAGGTCTGTAACAGAAAGGAGTGTTCATGATCCCCGCAGCGCTTGCCAACCGGGTCATCGAAGAGTCGTTTGGTGCGGTTGTTCAAGAAGTCGAGCTTCTCATCTCCCGTCAGTGGCTGCGAGAATATCCGGTTGTGCGTCGGCACATAGCCATTGCGGTCGATGCCGATGGCGTAGACGAGCCATGGGTGCTGGGCGAGCAAACCTTCCTGCAGCGGCGCCATGGATTGATCGGTGAAGTCGTCGAAGCGCGTCTTGAACTTTTGTGGCTTGGTGTTCGGAATCGGCTGATAGCGATCGTCGAACAGATCCCCGATGGAGATCCTGCCCGCGTCCACGGCCCGGTCAAGAATCTCACCAGCGGTCAGCGCCGCCTGCCTGACGATAGCCGGCATTCTGCCGTGAGTGTTAACCGCCTGCTCGCCGGCCGGTCCAAGTTTGAAGACACTGCCGACTTCCTTGAGGTTCTCGGCCAGGCATTCCACGTGATCCACTGCGAGCAGGGTGTCTGCGGTGACCGCGTTGTTTGTTTCGGCCATTTCCCGGATTTTGTGCACGTGCTCTGCGATGCTTTGCCCGGTGCGACTCTGTTGGGCGACGGCCGCTGCGATGGCGTCAACTTTCTCCATCGTTTCACGCGCGCCACGGTTGATGCGCTCCAGCGACTGAGCTGCCTGTCGGGCAAGCTCGGCACCCTTGCGGGCCTGCCCGCTGCCCGCCTCGATGCTGACGATCGCACTCTGGGTCTCGCCCTGGATTGCCGCGATCATCTGGCTGATTTCGCCAGTCGCATGCGAAGTGCGTTCAGCCAGCTTGCGCACCTCGTCAGCAACGACGGCAAACCCACGTCCCTGGTCACCAGCCCGCGCCGCTTCGATCGCCGCGTTAAGGGCCAGCAAATTGGTCTGATCGGCAATCTCGCGAATCGTCTGCACAATGCCGCTGATTGCCTTCGAACGTTCGCCCAGCGCGCACACCACCTTCGCTGACTGGGTAACCGAGGCAGCAATCTGCTCCATCTCGGCCGAAGCACTGCGCACGATGGCCATTCCCTCGGTCGACAGACTATTGGAAGTCCCGGAAATGCTCGCCGTCTCCGTGGCATTCTGGCTAACCTCGTTCAGGTTCTCGGTCAAAGCGCCCATTTCGCCGACCGTCGCCAAGGCCGCGTCACGTTGCTGATTCGACCCCGAGGCCACACGATTGGCGTCGCCGATCAACTGTCGCGAGGCATTCCCGACCTCGATAGAGTTGAAAAGCAGCTTGCCGACAATGGTCGCGAAGCTCTCCATCAACCGATTGAAAGCACCAGCCACCGCCGCTATTTCGTCCTTCCCTTCAACCGGTGCGCGCCGGGTCAGATCGCCATCGGCGTACGTCCTGGTGATCACGTCTCGCAGCGCCTCCAGGCGGCCGACCAGGTGCCTCTCCACCAGCCAGGCAATCACCGCCGCGACCAGCACCAGAACGCCCAAAGCGCCCAACCAACCGTAGAGGCCCGCACCGAATACGGCATTCCCCAAGTACCCGGCCAGTGCTGCGGCAGCAACCTGCAGCAGCATCGCGACACGAATTCTCCACGCCACTCCGCTCATCCCGTCCCCCTCATCATTGTCGTCTTCTCTTTACCAGTTGTTTAACGGCACAAACTGCCTCGGCTTTAGGCGAACCCCCCTGCTTACTCGGCCAGCGGCTCGTAGATCGCCACGGGCGTCGTGCGACCGCGTACCGTCACTTCGTCCAGTTGCCGGCAAGGCCAGTCGCCGAGTGCCTGGCGCGTTGCCTCGCCGACAATCACGCCAGCGCCGTATTGTGCCGACAGCCCCTCAAAGCGGGACGCCAGGTTAACCGCATCGCCGAGCACGGTGTACGCGCGCCGGTGACGCGAGCCCATATCGCCGACGATCATCGTGCCGGTGTTGATGCCGATGCCAATTCGCAGCGACGGCCAGCCACGGGCGGCAAAGCGCTGGTTGACGCCGCCCAGGGCGGCCTGCATCGCGAGGCCGGCGGCGACCGCATGCCGGGCATGCTGCGGATCAGCCAGCGGCGCGCCCCAGAAAGCCACCAGGGCATCTCCGATGTACTTGTCAAGCGTACCCCGATGGGCGCGGATGACATCAGTCATGGCCGAAAAGTACTCGTTGATCAGCTGCGCGAGTTCGTCAGGCGGCATCTGCTCGGAAAATGTCGTAAACCCGCGCACATCGGCAAAGAGCACCGTCAACTCCGCACTGCGGCCTTCCATACTGTAGCGCGTCGGGTCGCGGCTCATCTCCTCGACCAGTTCAGGCGGGACGTATTGGCCGAACAACTCCGCCAGGCGGCGCCTGGCACGAAACTCGAGATAGGATCCGAAGAACAGATGCACGGCTAGCATTGCCGCCACCAGGACGAAACTGGTCGCCATCGGCAATACCAGATGGGCAACAGCCCAGGCGCCCAGGTTGATGCTCGTCACCAGCACCAGCACCAACAGCGCCAAAGCGACCGCCCCGTGCGGCGAAACTCGGGGAAAGGCAAGCAGCAGGCCGATGCCGACGATCAACACCAAGCCGGCCTCGAGTACCGGTGTATAAGCCGGCGAATGCAGCAGGCTGCCGTCGAGCAGACCGGCCAGCAGGTTGGCATGCACCTCGACCCCCGGGAAGGCTTCGCCAATCGGCGTCACGCGCAGGTCGAGCAGGCCTGGTGCGGTGGTGCCCAGCAGGACGACGCGGCCACGCAGGCTGTCAGCGGGCAAGCGCCCGGCCAGTACGTCAGCCGCCGAATGGTACCGAAAGCGCCCCTCGGCGCCACGAAAAGGCAGCAGCACAGCCCCCTGCTGATCGACCGAAATACGCCGCGCGCCGCGCGCCGTGAGCAATTCGAGCGCCTCGAGTGGTCCCGTGCCGGACTGCCAGGGAACGCTGTCGGCGAATCGCAGATGCAATCCCGGCTGGCCCAGCAGTACCTGCGCCATTACCAGCGACAGCGCTGCATAGACTTGTCCATCGTGGACCGCGAGCAGAAAGGCACGCCGTGTCACCCCGTCGGGATCAAGCGGCGCACTGAGAAACCCGGCAGCCGTGGCCGCTTGCTGAAGAATCGCCAAGTTGCCGCCGTAACCGGCCCATTGGGTAAGGCTCCCAGCCTGGGCAGCCAGAGCAGGTTCAATCACCACCGGCGGCGGCAGCTGTCCACTTTGGGCGGCGCCGGTACTACTCGACAGATGGAAACCCAGAATCACCGGATAGCGGCGCATGACCATCGCCAGACGGCCGTCGTAATCAAGCGCCGGGCGCAACGCCTGCAACGCCAACAGAAAGCCGGCATTCTGCCCCAGGGACCCGCGCGCCAGGGCATCCAGCGCGGGCAGCCCGGAACTCTCGTCGGCTTCGGCCAGAATCACGTCGAGGCCGAGCAGCAGCGCGCCGTATTGGCCAAAAACCCTGTCGACCAGGTCGGCCAGCCGCAACCGACTCCACGGCCAGCGGCCCAGTTCCGCCAGCGAGCGCTCGTCAATATCGATGATGACGATGCGTTCGTCGACTTCTCCGCGCGCCAGCAACCGTACACGGAAGTCGTAAAGCAGCGCGTCCAGTCGCCGCAGTGGCACGATTTCCAGGTAGTTCAGGCTGTGCGCAAGCAGTACGCCAAGCAACGCAACGCCCAACAACGGCCGGAGATTGCCTGGCGCCAGCCAGCGCCCAAAGATTGCAGCAAACTCAACGAAGCTTGATTTCGACACGGCGGTTAAGGCGATATCGTTGATTGTTCATACCGTTGTATGCGATATTTCGAGTTAGTTC
>ERZ761603.1931-NODE-1931-length-14873-cov-7.927251_pt1 | contig 14873 bp, 12 predicted proteins | sample MGYA00511879_ERZ761603 | MGnify/ENA primary metagenome ERZ761603 (study PRJEB28899, sample SAMN02850040) | bioreactor sludge metagenome | biome: EBPR Sludge; feature: EBPR Bioreactor; material: flocular biomat | place: Australia: Thorneside Wastwater Treatment... | reverse complement strand
ACCACCGAGATCTACACTCTTTCCCTACACGACGCTCTTCCGATCTATATCACCAGGGAAGGAGTAAAAGAACTCCCTGGCGGGATACAATACGAAGTGATTAAAGAACGAACTGGTGTACAGCCGTCAGTAACAGATAGTGTAAAGGCTCACTATAAAGGTACTTTACTGGATGGAAAGGAGTTTGATAACTCGTTTAAAAGAGGGCAGCCTTTCACTGCACCGTTGCGGGCATTAATCAAAGGATGGCAGGTAGCATTACCTATGATGAATGAGGGAAGTCACTGGAGATTATGGATACCATCTGATCTTGCCTACGGCGACAGGGGAGTAGGGAATGATATACCAGGCGGAGCTACGCTAATATTTGAAGTAGAACTTTTACAAGTAATTAAATGATCATTTATGCCATCTGCGCCCGTCACGGAGACTCCGGTAAATCCTGTGAAGGGCTGTTATTCCTTCGTGGGCAGCAGTGCTTCGGTGTCGGCATGCGGGCGTGGAATGACGTGAATGGAGACTACTTCGCCAACTCGTTTGGCAGCAGCAGCCCCAGCGTCGGTGGCAGCTTTTACTGCCCCAACGTCACCACGAACCATGACGGTCACCAAACCGGAGCCAATCTTTTCCATGCCCACGAGCGAAACATTCGCTGCTTTGACCATGGCGTCGGCAGCTTCAATCATCGCTACCAGACCGCGGGTTTCTACTAAACCCAGTGCTTCTCCTTGAGGTTTTGCCATTAGTTTCTCCTTGTGACTAAAGATTGATTTCTAACAGGTACGTTCTGAGTTCAGAGATGCCGTAACCAGTTATTGCGGATACTAAAAAAATCTCACCAGACACACCGGCGGCTCGCAGTTGAGCCAGCGCCTGATCGGGATCAGCCGCTGGCTCGTCCATTTTGGTTACGACGCCGATGGTGTGCTGGGGAAACATCAAAAAGTAGTTGGGCGGGAAAACAGCCTGCCGCCGGGTGGCATCCTGCACGGCGATGAGCAGCCGGGCATCAAACGATGAAGAAACAAGGACGCGCCGCAGATGGCCCATCTCGACAAATTCACCGGGGGTATCGATACCCCAGCCGCTGTAGTCGATCATTTGGGTTTTGTTGGCCAGCTGGGGCTTTTTGTTTTCCAGGGCTTTGAGCAGGGTGGTTTTACCAGCAGCGACACCGCCAATGAGCATAAAACGCCAGGGTGTTCCTTCAGTAGCTATGGTAGTCAAGGGGTTCAATTCCGGGAATACAACTTGCTGTCTCATGGGTGCCAGTCTCAACTGCGCGTAATGGGGGCGGGATAGAAGCCCAAGATTTCCTGCATCCCCCGGTTAGCCGCTTCTAATGCTGAAAGGACGCTGGATAAACGGCCGTTTACCACCAACGTCCCACTAAACCGATCCAAAAATCCGATTTCCACATCCGCCGCCTTCAGCGCCAGGTCACCGGCAATAATGGCGCTCTCTCCCGGCGTCACGGTCATGATGCCAATGGCTTCCGCTTCATTCAGCCCGACCCGCTGACAGAGCGGCTTATCGGGATTGGCTATGACGTGGGCAATGGTCACCTGGCGACCAGGCACATACTCTTGAATAATGCGCGTCGAGACCTGTTCATGGTCGTGTTGGCGGAAGTCGGAATACGGATTTGCCATAATGGGTTCAGCATAACAACGCGGCGGAGGCGCCACAATTTACAAAACGATGCTGTGTATACACAAATCAACGGAGTTTTTGTTTGGGCAGCTTGCACAAAAGGGTCCAATTATGGACTTATGTGAACTCTTAGCGAAGGGGGATGACTTAACGGGGTTGTTTGGCGGGGAAATGTGGGGTGGGAAACGGCCGTTATCCACCCACTCTGCACAAATCCGCCACAAACACCGTAAAAAAGTGTACACCTCACGTCGCTTTGTGCATTGTTCGTTGGCCACCTACCCTCTAAGATGAAACAAATACCTTCATAGGGAGAATTTTGAATGCAAGCAGTTGTTTATCAGGGTCCGGGCAATCTTGCTCTTAAAGAAGTGCCCCAGCCCACACTCGTTGAACAAAGCGATGCCCTGGTGCGGATTACCCAAACCACTATCTGCGGCACCGATTTAGCCATTCTCAAGGGCGGCGTAGCCACCGTTACCCCCGGCCGCGTCATTGGGCACGAAGGCGTGGGCATTGTCGAAGCCGTTGGCAGCGGCGTACGCCGGTTTAAGCCGGGTGACCGGGTGATCGTTTCCTGCATCACTGCCTGCGGCAGCTGCCAATACTGCCGCCGTGGCATCCCCTCCAACTGCACGGAAGGCGGCTGGGTATTGGGGAACACGATCGACGGATGTCAAGCCGAATTTGTGCGTGTGCCCTTTGCCGATAACGGCCTGCACCACATCCCGCCTACTATTAATGAAGAGACGGCGCTGATGCTGTCGGACATCGTGCCCACCGGTTTGGAAGTGGGTGTGATGAACGGCCAGGTAAAGTTTGGCGATGTGGTAGCCATTGTGGGCGCTGGTCCAGTAGGGCTGGCAGCGCTGCTGAGCATCCAATTTTTCTCACCCGCCGAAGTTATTGTGGTGGATCTGGACAATCATCGGCTGGAGTTGGCCAAACGGCTGGGCGCCACGATGGTGATCAACAACCAGGACCGCTGCGCCACCGCCAAGATATTGGAAAAGACAAACGGCCGTGGCGTAGATGTGGCCATCGAAGCCGTAGGCCATCCCCTCACGTGCAAAGTGGCCCAGGAAATCATCGGCGTGGGCGGCACCATCGCCAACATCGGCGTCTACAGCCAGAGTGCCGAGCTGCACAAAGAAGCGCTGTGGGTGAAAAACATTACCATTCGCATGGGCGTGGTGAACACCACCACCATTCCGCTGCTGCTCCGCACCATCCAGAGCGGCAAATTGGACCCCAGCCAGCTGATCACCCATCGTTTTCCGTTTAGTGATGTGCTGCGTGCCTATGAGATTTTTGCCAATGCGGCTCAGGAGCAGGCGGTCAAGATTGTGCTGGCCATAGGTGATGCTCCATGCAACAACGCCAGGCTCTCCACCGAGGCGCTGGTAGAGATGATTGTGGGCCAGATCATGCAGCAGGTTTCGGACCACGAGCGAGCAGCGTTATGATTCTCACGATCAACTGTGGCAGTTCCACCCTCAAGTACCAACTTTTTACGACCGACGTAGAGCAGGTGGTGGCCAAAGGCATGGTCAGCCGGATTGGCGAGGAGGGATCGTATTTTGAGCAGGAGGCACACGGCCGTTCCGTCAAAGTATCTGCTCCCATTTCCAATCACCATAAAGCGTTCGAGATTTGCACCCAAAACTTGCTGCATCCCGACTACGGTGCCATTCATGACATCAACGAAATTGAGGCCGTGGGCCACCGCGCCGTACACGGTGCCGATTTGTTTATTGCCTCCACCCGCATCGACGACGAGGTCATTGCCAAGATGGAAGCCTGCGTCCCGCTGGCCCCGCTGCACAATCCGCCGAACCTGATCGGTATTCGCGAAGCGCAGGCGCTGCTGCCCAACGTGCCCCATGTAGCCGTGTTCGACACCGCCTTCAACCAGACGATGCCGGCCAAGGCGTACATTTACGCCCTGCCCTACTCGTTTTACGAAGAACACAAGATTCGCAAGTATGGCTTTCACGGCACGTCGGTACGTTTTGTCAGCCAGCGTGCGGCGGAAGTGCTGCAACGGCCGTTAACCGCGCTCAAAATGGTGGTGCTGCACCTGGGCAACGGGGTGACGATGACGGCCGTATCCGGCGGCCAGGCCGTGGACACAACTATCGGTTTTGCCACCTTCTCCGGCGTGATGATGGGTACCCGCTCTGGCGACATAGACCCCGGCCTGATTTTCCACCTGCACCGCGAACTAGGCCTCGCGCCGGACGAAATTGAGCGCATTGTGTACAAGGAAAGCGGCCTGTTGGGCGTTTCTGGCGTCAGCAACGATATGCGCGTCATTGCCGAACACGCCCAGGCGGGCCACCAGCGCTGCCAGCTAGCCATGGACAAATTTGCCTTCATGGCCAGGAAATATCTGGGCGCTTTTGCCGCCGCCATGGGCGGGCTAGACTGCGTCGTTTTCACCGCAGGCATTGGCGAAAACAGCCCCATCATCCGCCATATGATTTGCCAGGACCTGGCCTTTTTAGGCATCAACCTGGATGAAGCGAAAAATCAACAGGCCGTCGGCGGTAAGGCGGAAGTAGTGATTAGTGAGGTGGGGATGGAGACGGCCGTTCTGGTCATTCCCACCAACGAAGAAAAAATGATCGCCCTGGACACCAAAGAAATTGCTGGTCTATAAACATACATCCACAGATTTCGCAGATGGCCCAGCTGTAGAACAAAGCAATCTGCGAAATCTGGGTAATCTGTGGACTAATCTAAAGCATGAACCCTGAAGTCAACGCAATTCTCGAAGAGGCCTACACGGTCTTCAACCACAAGCCTGCCGTGGCCAACTATAAAGGACCCGTGCACGTGGGCGTAGATTTGGGCACGGCGTACACGGTGCTGGCGGTGCTGGATGCAGCGAAACGGCCGTTAGCCGGACGCTACCAGTTTGCCCAAATCGTGCGCGACGGCCTGGTAGTCGACTTCATTGGGGCTATCCAGCTGCTCAAAAAAATGAAGGCAGAAGTGGAAGCGGAGCTGGGCATCACCCTGGAACATGCTGCCACCACCTACCCGCCAGGCGTGCCCCTGGCTGAAGTAAAGGCCACGCAAAATGTACTCATCGGGGCCGGGCTGGAGTGCCGCCACTTTGTTGATGAACCCACCGGGGCCAATGCCCTGCTGCAAATCTCGGACGGCGCCGTGGTGGATATTGGCGGCGGCACCACCGGCATTGCCATCGTCAAAAATGGCGAGGTGGTGTACACCGCCGACGAAGCCACCGGCGGTACACACTTTTCGCTGGTGGTAGCCGGGGCGCTCAACGTCCCTTTCCTGGAAGCCGAAAAAGTTAAAACAGATCCAACACAAAGCCGCATGATTGCTTCGCTGGTGTACCCGGTGATGCAAAAAGTGGGCAGCATCGTGGCCCGGCACATTGTTGGCTACGGCGTGGAAACCATTTACCTGGTCGGCGGCACCAGCAGCCTGTTGGGCATCGACGCCGTGGTGGCCGACATGACCGGCGTCAAAACAGTTACCCCGGTGCATCCCATGTTTGTCACCCCCCTTGGCGTGGCGATGATGGACTTATAGCCGGTAGTCGGTGAACGGTAAGCAGTAATCCGATAACCGATTACAGATGACCGATTAGCGAACAACAGTTATGAAAGAACGTCTCATCATCATCGGTGGTGTGGCGGCGGGCATGAGCGCCGCAGCCAAGGCCCGCCGAACCAATCATGACCTGGAAATCGTGGTCTACGAGAAAACGGGCTACATCAGCTATGGCGCCTGCGGCTTTCCTTTCTTCATCAAGGGCGACGTGCCCCGCATCGAAGACCTCATTGTGCGCACCCCGGCGCAGATGGCAGCGCAAAACATTGTCGCCCATGTGCACCACGAGGTGCTGGCCATCGATCCGCAGCAGCAAACGGTGCGCGTACTCAACCGGCAAACCGGGCAGGCATTCACCGATCATTGGGACAAACTGATTATCGCCGCCGGGGCCAGCGTGGCCCGGCCGCCGATTCCGGGAATTGGTCTGCCCGGCGTCTTCACGCTGCGCACCACAGAAGATGCCCTCGCCATCCGCCACTGGCTGGAAATGAAACGGCCGCAGCGCGGCGTCATCGTGGGGGCGGGCTACATCGGCCTGGAGATGGCCGAGGCGCTGCAGGCGCATGGCGTGGCAGTCACTCTGGTAGATCTGGCCGACCAGGTGATGCCAACGCTGGACACCGATATGGCGGCTCACGTGCTGGCCGAACTCCAGGCCCACGGCGTGACGGTTTGCCTGGAGCAGCCGGTTCAATCGTTTATTGGTCCGGCACAAATTACGGCCGTTGCCCACCAGGTAGCCACCAAAATGCAGGGACTCAGGGAGGCAGGAGAGGGAAACGGCCGTCTCCGCGTTCGTGAAGTGATTACCCCCAATCAGGTTTTACCGGCCGACATCGTTATTTTTGGCATTGGCAGCCGGCCCAACGTGGCCCTGGCCCAGGCGGCGGGCATCGCTCTTGGCCCGACGGGGGCCATTGCCGTCGATGCGCAGCAGCGGACCAATCTGCCGCACGTCTGGGCCGCCGGGGCGGTGGCCGAAGCGTTTCATTTGGTGACCCGCCAGCCCGCTTACATACCGCTGGCCACCACGGCCAACAAGCAGGGCCGCATTGCCGGGGAAAATGCGGCGGGTGGGTCGGTGGAATTTGGCGGCGTGGTGGGAACGGCCGTTGTCCAGGCTTTCGATCTCACTATCGCCCACACCGGGCTGACGGAAAAGTGGGCCAAAGCGCATGGGTTCAACACGGCCAGCACAACCATCCAGGCTTCCTCGCGGGCGCACTACATGCCCGACAGTGCGCCGATGCACGTCAAGCTGGTGATCGAACAAGGCTCGCAGCGCCTGCTGGGGGCACAAATCGTGGGCAAAGACGGCGTAGCCCAGCGCATCAACCCCGTCGCCGCCGCGCTGCACGCAGGCTGGACCACCGACGAACTCCGCGACCTCGACCTGTGCTACGCGCCCCCGGTTGCACCGGTGTGGGACCCAATCCTGGTGGCGGCAAACCTGGCCGGGCACTAAAGGAGCCGCGAATCACATGCTCAGATCATCTCCCAACCCATTTGCCAGCAAAATCCCGGGCACCATTGACCTGGAGATTGCTGATCCGGTATTGATGCTGAATGAAGTGGCTAAACGTTACGAAACGGCCGAGCGCGTGCTGATGGAATACGTAGACAACGCGCTGGACGATGCCGAAGCACTCTACCGCGAAAGCGGCAACGCCTATCCATACCCTATTCACATCGACATCACAATTGACCGGACCAACCGGGCTGTTACCGTGCTGGACAACTGCCGGGGCATGACGCGCGAAACGCTAGAGCGGGTGGTACGCAATGTGGGCGAGTCGCAAAAACGGGGATTGAGCTGGGTCAACGGCCGTTTCGGGTTTGGGGTCCATGCTTTTCGCGCCGCCGCTGAATCCGTCTCCTTCCAAACCAAACAGGCGGTGAGCTCACATCATACCCTGACGCTGCAGCGGGAGCAGCATCGCGGCATCAAGGAAGCCAAACGGCTGGACGCGCCCTTCCCCACCGACAGCGGCACTGGCTGCTGCGTCACCGTGGCTGGGTTTGATCGCGACTGGTTCCAGGCGGTCACAGTAGACTCCGTCAAGGCTGAAATTGAGAACCATTTTGAGCGGCTTCTTGCCCGACCCGACCTGCACATCACCGTGAGGGCAGCGGACGAGGCGGCGCAACTGTGCCAGCCTTTTGCATATGACGGAATTGAGGGCACAGCAGTGCAGCACACGCTGGAAGTTGTCTACAAAGAGACTGTTTATCCGGTGGCGCTGGTATGCCAGATTGCCAGCCAGCCGCTGTACCGGCCAGTGAGCTTTTTTGCTCGCGGCCGCCGTATTGGCCAGGTAGCGGAGATTCGATCGTTCATGCGCAAGTCGGTGCACAAAACCAGGGTGTGGGGTCATCCGCACCTGGTCGGTTACATCGAGGCAGGCGAGATTGTACAGCCGATCATTAACCGGGATGACTTTGTGCGAACGTACGGCCGTACCCTCCTTTACGAAGCGCTGCTGCCGGTTGAAGCCCAGCTCAAAACTCTGCTGGCAGCGGTTAACGAGCAGCGGCGCGACAGCACCCTGGCCCAGTACGAGCAGACGGTACAGCAAGCCCTGAAGGCAGCAGCCAGCGGAGCGCTACGTTTTGATGTGGCGTTTGGCGAAGAGAAAGAAGGCACACAGCATGTTTGGTGGGAGAACGGCCGTTTAACCATCAACACCAACCATCCCGATTTTCAGGCGCGACTGCGCACCTCGCGCCAGGGCCATCTGCGTCCTTCGGACCGGATGAATGCTTACCTGGCGGGCATTGTGGCCGTATATGCCACGGCCGATCTGGCCGATGTGGAACAGCGTGCCGCCAAGCAGATCGAGTTGATGCTATCGCTGGAATCACAGCTGCGAACGCTGCAGAAGTAGCAAGGCTTACAGATGACACCAATTAATTTTCTTATCTGCGAAATCCGGGTCATCTGTGGCTGGTTTTTGGGGAAAGGGGAGGTTAACGGCCGTTAGTTTCGCGATAAACTGCAGGTGTGGTGCCGGTGTCGCGCTGAAAAAGGCGGTAGAAGTTGGTGGCGTTGGGGTAGCCTACCATCTCAGCAATGCTGGTCACGCTGTGATCAGAAGTGCACAACAGCTTTTTGGCCTCATCCAGCCGGACCAATGTCAGGTACTTAACATAACTCAAGCCGGTTTTCACCTTAAATTGGGAGCTAAAGTGCGACTGGCTCAACGAAACGGCGTCAGCAACCTCGGCCAGCGAAAGATCGGAACGGTGGTAATGTTTGCGAATGTAGGTAACGGCCGCTTGCACCGCATCTGGCCGCTGTGACATGTTTTGTACCAGCGTCATCATCTCTGCCAGACTATTGAGCGTCCAGGCCCGGATCTCCGGCACGGTTTTCCAGGAAGCCAGGGCCTGCACCTGCTGGTGCAACACGTTTAAAATCGCTGGATCTTCAGAACCGTCGCCAATAACGCCCCAGGCCACCAACGTCACCAGTTCAGCGCAATGATTTTTCATGGCATCGGGCCGGATGTAATAGCGCTGCGCTAAATAATCCACAATCTCATTGGTTAGCTGGTGGGCCTCCTGCTTCTGGTTCAGCTGCACCGCTTTCACCAGCTGCCGCTCCCGCTGCACCAGATAGCGAGATGGGCCGCTTTCCTGAGGTTTCTCATTTTCCACATCGTCAATACTGACCACCCGGTTATTCTGTGAATGGCGCAAATAGCGGCGGGCCAGGTTCGCTTCGGCGTAAGACAGCGGAATGGATTCCAGGTCGACACGGCGTTTGCCCAGGCCGATTGTCACGGTAAAAGGCATGTGGGTGGCAACAGCCTGGCGCAGTTTCTCGCCAAACTCTTGCAGCTTTTCGATTGTAGTCAGCGTCTGTTCGGTTGAAATGATAGTCACCACGCGGCCGGGGCTGCTGTACCCTACCAGCGCACGCTGCGGCTCGGGCAGCATCTCGCGAACCAGTCTGACCAGCCCAGCATAGATGCTTTGCAGCTCCCCGGCCGATTTGCCCTGGCTGAACTGGTCAAAGCTGTCAACCTTGGCTACCACCACCACCGGCCAGACCAGCCGTTTACCCAGGTAGGCCAGGGATTCTTCGATAGTGGTTCCTTCCGGGTTGGTCCCGCGAATCAGGTTTTCCACCAGGTTGGCTTCGATCACGGGCAGGGTTTTTTGCAAAGAATCTTTGACGATTTCCACTGTGCGCAGGTCACGGCGTTCGTTTTGAATTTCCTCTTTAATGTCGCTGAGCAGCTCCAGCAGCTTGTCGGGGCGGACGGGCTTTAGGATGTAGTCGCGTGCGCCCAGCTTGAGCGCCTTTTGCACATAGGCAAACTCGTTGTAAGCGGTCAAAATGACAATTTTGACGTCTGGTAGTTCCTGGCGGATAACGGCCGTTGCCTGCAACCCGGTCAATGCGGGCATCTTGATATCCATCAAAATAAGGTCCGGTTTGTGACGACGCGCCAGGGCCACGGCTTCCTCACCGTTGGTGGCTTCCCAAACGGGCGAAAACAGCTCATCCCGCCGGGAAAGGATTTTCACCAGAGCCGAACGGATGAGCGGCATATCGTCAACAATCAGAATTCCGGACATGGTTTACTGAATTGGCGTGAGCAGCGGCTGCTCGTAGCTGTAACTACGCTCACCGCTGGCTTGCGCAACGGGCACAACGCCACGGGTTTCGATAGACTTCAAGTTGATTTGATTGCCAAGACCAGCCGCCAGCGTCAATTTGGCATCGTGGGCAGTTTCTACCGGGTGGGCTTCGTCGGGCTGCATCAACAGGCTCATCAAAATCTGGGTGCCGCTGTTTGGCGCACTTTGCACGCTGACTTTAAACCGGCTGTGATACTCGTTTTGCAACCGGTAAAACACATTTTGCAGACCAATTGATTGGCTGTTGCCGTCAAACTTGCCCGATTCAATCAGGGCGATGACTTCGGGCGACATGCCACAGCCGTTATCTGCTACTTCCAGGATAAGACGGCCGTTTTCCTCGTAAGCTTTCACCGTGATCTTTACCGGCCGGACCAGGGGTTCCGCGCCGTGAATAACGGCATTCTCCACCAAAGGCTGCAAAATCATACAGGGGATTTCAAACTGGGCCACGGCCGGGTCCAGCACAATCTCGCTCTCCAGGCGGTCACCAAAGCGAATCTTCTGGATGGCCATGTACTGATTAATCATCTCCATCTCTTCGCTCAGCTCCACCGACGTAGCCATGTTGCGCAGGCTGTAACGCAGCAAATCGCTCAGCGTGTAGGCAATCTCTTCCGTACGCGAGGCATCTTCTTCCATGGCGGTGTAGCCTAACAGGGTAAGGGAATTAAACAAAAAGTGGGGATTAATTTGCGCTTTTAGAGCGCGCAGCTGAGTTTCTTGCAGAGCAGCCTGCAATGCCGCCCGTTCCTGGGCTTCGCGCAGCAGCTGAGCCTGGGCCAGGTTAGCCGCGCCATTTTCGATGATATTGTTGGCAGTTAGCGACAGCATCTCAACGGCCGCTTGGAACCGCTCGCGGGGGAGTGGTTTTATTTTGCGGATCGCTTCTTCAAATTCTTCGGCGGGCAGCCCAAGTGGCAAATTGCGTGCCAAAATATCCTGCACAAATGCTTCGTGGGCATCGTCGGGGATAGCCTGGCCGCACAAAATGCAGCCCACGTACTGTCCATTAATGATGATGGGAGCCGCCGCATCCAGCAGCCCACCGGCGCATTTATAAGCGTAGGGTTTGCCGTGTTGCAAGGCAATACGGCCGCCTTCGGCATCACACTTTTGGCAACGGTCCAGACCCGTTTTGGTGGAACGAATCATGTGGCACACATCACAGAAGTTGCTGGTTTGTGTAATGGGTATGCCATCGCGATCGACGGTGACGGCGGCGACGCCCATGGCCTGGGCAAAGGTGTCCTGGAGACGCTGTAGGAGTTTGAGATCGACCAAATCTTCAATTTTTGTTGTCAATTCATCCATGTTTACCACCAGGTAACAAAAAAGGAGCACCCCTTTTGAGGTTGCTCCTTCCGCGAGGACAGCTCGTTATAAAACACTGTTTGAGGGGATCTGGCTTAGGAACAGCTATTGGGAAATACGGCCGTTCACATCACAGTTACGGGATAGCGCCGGAGTCGGCACCGGACTTCACCCTCATTGAGTTTTGGAAGACTTTTCTACCCAAATCGAATTATATCAGCCCTTGCTTAAACAAGGCAATCTCTCCCCAGGACGCTCAGGCTAATTACATACTTCATGAGCCGCCGTGCGGGGCATATTGGGCACCAGGCCCAAATCGGCCGTCGGCTGGCTGAAGTGATTACCTGCCAGCACCCCATTTTTGTGGAGCTGCGCAGCCTCGCCGCCAGCGTGAAGCGGTAGTGAGCCAGACAAGGCAGGCCATCAATCCCCAAACAGGCGTACTTCCAGCGGGGCGTTGGCCTGAGCCGACCATTGCAGCAGCTCCGGCATGTCCCGATTTTTGCTCTCGTCGCTGTGCTGCACGCGGCCAGGCACCAGGCGCAAAAAGGTGAGCTGCTCATCCTGGCGCAGCAGCCGCTCCGATTCGCTAAAAACGGGCACCCACGCCCCCGTGTTGATGTACCACTGCCGGTGTGACGGCCGATCTTTGTCTGTCGGCGGCAGCAGGCGCACATTGGCGGCATGATCGTGGCCAAAAACGAAGTAGCGCACGCTGTCGTAACCGGGGTGTGTACCGCCATTGAGCAGGCGGGCAATGCGCCCTGCCCCGATAAACAAGTAATTTCCCTCCAGCAAATGATCGACAGACTGCATCATACCGGTGGCGGTGTAACCAAACAGAATCGCCAGCAGCACGGCAATGATGGCGGGCCAGTAGGTGCCCAGAGCAATGACCCGCACCGCCAGGAAGAGCAGGGCAATGGCCACCAGCACCAACACAAGGCTGCCAGCCAGCCGCCCGATGGTTTGCCAGGTGGTGGTGGAAATGGTTTCGCGGCTGTGAACCTGTAGATCATGGATGGCCCGCAGGAAGGGATCGGCCGTTTCGGCCTGGGGTGGTTCGTGCTGCTGCCGCTTGAGCTTCTTGTTCACCTCGCGGCGCGCACGCAAATACTGCGGCAGCAGCTTCCAGGCAAAGGTGGTCAGTTCACCCGGCGCGTGGCGCAGCAGCCAGAAAACGTAGCGCGAGATCGGCTTCATGTTGTCGGCAAAGGGGTGAATGTGCTCTACATCGTTGAAGAAGTAGCGCACAAACAGGGAGCCAGAGGGCAGCTCGATAAAGTTGGCCGCATCGGGAAACGTTTCGCTGGGGGTCAGGCGGGGGTCTTCAAAGTTGCGAAAGGCGTTGGCCGGCTCAAACTGGCAGCCGTGTTCGGCGTAAAACAGCCCGGGTTCGTACAAGAAGGAAGTGGGGAAGCTGACTTTCCTTTGCAGCAGCTCCAGGCTGAGCGCCTCGGGCAGGTCGTCGAAATGGGGCAGCAGGGCGTGGTTGTCACCGGGTACGGCCGTTTCCCACCACTCCCGGTATGCTTTTTGCAGCAGCTGGCGCAGCCGCAGCTGGGCATCGGGCCAGTACAGCTCGATGTCGTGATTGCCCTTCATCAACACCAATTCGTTGCCCGGCTGGGCCACAAACCAGGCCAGCGCCTGGAAAAAGATAGGGTGCCCCTTGGCAATCTGGCTGACTTTCCACACAATTTCCGGCGAGGCGGTGCCCAGACCAAACTTGCGCTCGTTGTCGCTGAGCTCTTTGTGCGTGCGCACCCCCTTCACGCCAAACAGCTCAGCGCCTTCTTTCGGCAGCGAAACCACCTGCAAAAAGTCGAAGATGTCGCCATTGATCACCAGTTTCCAGGGGATGTTGTGGTATTCAACGGCCGTTTCGCGGCGGCTTAGCTTAACGTGGTGGGCAATAAACTGGGCAAATGGATTGTCCTGAAAAAAATCCTCGTTGCGATGAATCAATCCATTGGCCGGATTCCGCCCTTCGCTGAGATGAAAATCACTGACAAAAAGAAAGTTGAATTGCTGCGCCATGAGGTAAACTCCGCAAAGGTGGGGGTTGGTGGTGATCTGAAAGGGAATTTCGTAAGGAATTACGCATGGTTGGTCGGTTAGGCTGTGTTGCTGAGCAAGTAGTGTAAACGTAGCGAAAGTATAGCACAACCGTCTCTTGGCTGGGAAAACCGCCTTCGTTACAATCGCGCTCTTGTAAGTAAAGAACGTAACCAACCGCAAAACTCCTGCAAGGAAAACAAAAAGAGGTCTGCTCGTGAAAAATATTATTGTGACGGGTGGCGCCGGGTTTATTGGTGCCAACTTTGTTCTCCACATGCTCAAGAAATATAACGATTATCACATCATCGTCTACGACAAGCTCACCTACGCTGGTAATTTGGACAACTTGCTGGACGTGAAAGACGATCCACGCTACGCCTTTGTACAGGGCGACATTTGTGATGCGGCCATGGTTGACGCCACGATCCAGCAATATGACGTTGACACGATTGTCAACTTTGCCGCCGAAACACACGTCGACCGCTCGATCATGGACCCGGATGCGTTTATTCAGACCAGCGTCTACGGCACCTACGTGCTGCTGGAAGCGGCCAAAAAACATGGCCTGCGCTACCACCAAATCTCCACCGACGAGGTATACGGCCACATCCCCCACGGCTACTCCAGCGTGGAAAGCGACAAGCTGGACCCGCGCAGCCCGTATGCTGCCAGTAAAGCCAGCGCCGATCTGCTGGTGAATGCCTACTTCATCACCTACGGCCTGCCGGTGACAATTACGCGCGGCTCTAACAACATCGGGCCGTTCCAATACCCGGAAAAGGTGGTGCCCCTGTTTGCCACCAACGCCATCGATGAAGAAGCGCTGCCACTGTACGGCGACGGCCGTCAGATGCGCGAATACCAGTACGTTGAGGACCACTGCGAAGCGATTGACCTGGTACTGCACCAAGGGGTGCTGGGTGAGGCGTACAACGTGGGCACCGGCGAAGAGATGGAAAACGTGCAGATGGTGGAAATTCTGCTGGAAACGCTCAACCGGCCCCTGGAGCTGATCAAGCATGTGAAGGACCGTGAAGGGCACGACCGGCGCTACAGCCTGAATATCAACAAAATCAAGGCGCTAGGTTGGCAGCCGAAACACACCCCGGCGGAAGCGGTGCGGAAAACGGCCGTTTGGTACCGCGAAAACGAATGGTGGTGGCGCAAAATCAAGTCCGGTGAGTTCAAAGCGTATTACCAAAAGCAGTACGGCCACCGCTGGCAAACCGAGAAGTAAGCTCAGCCACAGATTACGCAGATGACACAGATTTTTTTTCTTTATCTGCGTAATCTGTGGTTTTTAATTTCCCAAAAGACCTACGGCGACGGCCGCAGGTCTTTTTTGTTTGCATTATGGGTTTCTAAGTAGTGTCGCCGGGCAATGAGGGTCCTGTGTTATACTTACGCGCAACTTTATTGACCCCCAACCACCCTTCGCCTTCCGCCCGCATGACGTTTTGCGAAGGGTTTTGTTATGGAATCATCTATGCGCAAACTTGTCACCTTGTTTAGCCTGACCTTGCTGCTTTTGACCGCCTGTCAGAGCAGTGAAACTTCTGAAGCAACGGCCGTTTCCCCCAACCCTACCCTGGCCCAACCGGTGATTA
>ERZ761603.1929-NODE-1929-length-14881-cov-6.430393_pt1 | contig 14881 bp, 11 predicted proteins | sample MGYA00511879_ERZ761603 | MGnify/ENA primary metagenome ERZ761603 (study PRJEB28899, sample SAMN02850040) | bioreactor sludge metagenome | biome: EBPR Sludge; feature: EBPR Bioreactor; material: flocular biomat | place: Australia: Thorneside Wastwater Treatment... | reverse complement strand
GCGCCGGTGGCGGCGTTGCCGGCGCTGGTGTTGGCGCTGGCCGGGCCGGGACAGTTCACGTGGGATTGGTTTCTGCTCGGCAGCACGTTCCGGCTTCATCCCGCCACGTCGATCTGGTTGTTTTTCACGGCGGCATTGTGGTGTTGCGCCGGCTGGTTCGGTGTGTACTACCTTGCCGACGATGCGCGGCGCGCGCGGTACACGTTCTATTTTCTCGGGGCGATGACCGGCAACATCGGGTTGGTGCTGGCCGGCGATCCGATCGCGTTTTTCGCCTTCTTCGCCATGATGAGTTTCCTGTCGTACGGGTTGGTCATTCATGACGGGCGGGAGGAATCGCGCCGGGCCGGCCGCGTGTATCTCGGCATGGCTATTCTCGGCGAGGTGCTGCAATTCGCCGCCTTGTCGCTGCTGGTGTTTCCAGTCATTGGAAACGGCGAGGCGGTGACGTTCCAATCGCTGGAAAAATCGGGCGACGGGTTGGTCGTGGCGTTGGTCCTCGGCGGTTACGGGGTCAAGGCGGGCTTGCTGGGTTTGCACATGTGGCTGCCGATGGCGCATCCGGTGGCGCCGACGCCGGCTAGCGCGGTATTGAGCGGCAGCATGATCAAGGCGGGCCTGCTGGGGTGGATCTCGTTGTTGCCGCTGGGGTATATCGATGTGGACATGGCGGCGGCGGGTCACGTGGTGATGGCGATGGGTTTGGCGGGCGCGGTGCTGGCGGCGTTGGCGGGCGCGGTGCAGGTTCATCCGAAAGCCGTGCTCGCGTATTCCAGCGTCAGCCAGATGGGCCTCATGATCGGCGCGGTCGGCGTGGCGATGGCGGCGCCGCGTATCGCGTATGTCCTGCAGTGGATCATCGTCTTGTATGTGGTGCACCATGGCGTGGCGAAGTGCCTGTTGTTCTTGAGCGTGGGGTTGAAGGCGGCCACGGCGGGGCGCGGGGCGCGGTGGAACGCGCTGTTCTGGAGCGGCACGACCGTGGCGGCGCTGGCGTTGGTCGGGGCGCCGTTCACCAGCGGCATGGTGGCCAAGGCGGCGATGAAGGATGCGCTGGCCAACAGCGGGTTGGAACACGCGGCGATGGTGGTGTCGGTCTTCAGTTGGGCGGCGGTGGGCACGGCCTTGCTGATGGTGCGGTTCGTGATGCGGTTGCGGGCGATGCCGGTGGATGCGCATCACGCGCCGGCGGGCGGCATCTGGGCGCCGTGGGTTGCGTTGCTGGTTCTCACGATCACCCTCACGCCGTATTTGTATGTCAAGCTGTTGACCGAATTGGTGATTCCCCTGGCGGCGATCGGACCTTCGATGAAACAGGTCGTGCCGCTGGCGATCGGGATCGGGGTGTATGCCGGAATAAGCTGGTTGTGGAAAACGCGCAAGGCCAGGGCGCTCACCGTGCCGCCGGGCGATGTGTGGCATGTGTTGGCGGGGCTGGGGCGGATGCGTGTGCGGCGAAACGATGGGGCATCCGCGCCGCCGGACGTTGCATCCGGTGCCGCGTCGCGGTGGAGCGGGATCATCCGGTTCATGGCTGGGCTTGGCCGGGCGGAGGAACAGTTGCGGGTGTGGCGGTTCGGCGCGGTCGCCTTTGCCGTCATGGCAAGTCTATTGATCTTGGCCGCTTTGTATTAGCGTGATACGATGCTTCCGGTGGAAGCGTGATCGCCAAGACGACATGGGTCGGCCGGTTTGCCCGCAGGACAACGTTCAGTTTGTTCCAACTATTCGTATGCGCATACGCCGGCGGCGCGACCGTGCGTTATGTCTGGACCAACAGCCCATCGCCGATGCCGCCCTTTACAAGCTGGGAAAACGCCGCGCACGACATCCAGAGCGCGATCGATCACGCCGAAGCAGGCGATGAAGTTCTGGTCACCAACGGCGTCTATGACACCGGCGGGCGGGTGGCGGTCGGCAACCTGACCAACCGGATCGCCATCACCAACGCCATCACCGTGCGCAGCGTCAACGGGCCGGAGTACACCACGATAGTGGGCGGCGGTATCAATGGAAGCTACTCGCCCGGCTCGACTCGTTGTGCGTATGTCGGACCCGGTTGCGTACTGATCGGATTCACCTTGACCGGAGGTTTTACCGATGAAGACGGAATGCACCACCCGCCGCCGGAAGATATCACGGGCGGGGGTATCTGGGCCGATCCGTTGGGTTTGATCAGTAACTGTGTGATTGCCTCCAATGTAGCATACGGGGATGGTGGCGGTGTGTATGGCGGGCGTTTGGTGGATTGTCAATTGCTCTTGAACCTAAGCGAGTGGGGTGATGGCGGCGGCGCCGCGCACGGCGTATTGGAGCGGTGTCAAGTCAAGGAGAACGCGGCGTTGGGAGACGTTGAAGGCGGGCAAGGCGGCGGTGTCGCGTCGTGCGAGGTGTATGACAGTTTGATTGAGGCCAATTTGGCTGATTGCCGTGGCGGAGGGGCGTGGCATAGCACGTTGTGGCGGACTACGTTAAGAGCCAACTGGAACCTTGGTGGAGACTGTTATATTCATCCCGGTGGTGGTGGCGCGAGTGACAGCACCTTGTATGCGTGCATCGTTGAGGGCAACGAATTTGTGTACGGCGGTGGTCTTGATCGGTGCGTGGCCTATCACTCGCTGATGACCGGAAACAAAGCCAGGCAGCGCGGCGGCGGCGCCTACAAAAGTCATCTGGTTCACTGCACGGTCACGGAGAACCAGGCGTTTGTCGGCGGCGGGGTGGCCTTTGGCTCGAACTTCAACAGCGTGGTCTACCATAACCAGGCCAGTGCGTTGTCCAATCACTACCGGAGCGAATTCACGTTCAGTTGTACGGCCCCGTTGCCGGCCGGTCCGGGCAACATCGCGGATTCCCCGGGATTGGTCGGCCCGGGGTGGCTGGCGGAACATTCGCCGTGCCGTGGCGCGGGAAATCCGGATTATTCGAGCGGCGTCGATCTGGATGGACGGGCGTGGTTGAATCCGCCTTCGATGGGTTGCCGGGAAGACGATCCGCTTTCGAAAACCGGGGGATTGTCGGTTGTGATGGAAGTTGATTTGACCGAAGCGGCGGTGGGATATCCATTCGCCTTCCGTGGCGAGGTGAGAGGTATGGCGACCCGGGTGGCGTGGATGTTCGGCGATGGATGGGCTGAATCCAACGGTCTCACCGCGGCGCATGCGTTCACCGGGACGGGCGTGTATGAGGTGGTATTCCGGGCATATAATAATGACCACCCCGATGGCATCGCCACCTCGCGGTGGGTGCAGGTTCAAGAGCCGGTAATCCATTACGTCGATCCTGCCTCCACCAATCCGGTCCCGCCGTACGCGAGTTGGGGTTCGGCGGCGACGCAGGTGGCGGATGCGGTGGCGGCGGCCTGGTTGCCGGGGGCGACGGTGCTGGTGGCTTCCGGCCAGTATGCGGTGGCGGCGACGCTGACGATCACCAATGCGGTAACGGTGCGCGCCGCCAACGGGGCCGTCGCCACCTCGCTTATTCCTGCCAACACCAACAGCGCCTTCCGGTTGGTGCATGTGGGCAATCGCGGCGTGTTCGAAGGCTTCACGTTGTCGGGTTCGCGGGATGGGGGAGTTTCCGCGGAGCAATATGGGAAAATTGTCGGTTGCGTGATTTCCAACAACTTCGCCAGCGAAGGCGGCGGGGTAAAGGGCGGGCGAGCGTACAGTTGTTTGATCGTGGGCAATCGGGTCAGTGGATATGGAGGCGGGGCATCCAGCGCGGCGCTGATCAATTGTACCGTGGTGGGGAATGGGTACACCAATCAGCAAGGGTATGTCGGCGGCGTGATATCCTGCGTGGCCATCAACTCGATCGTGTATAGCAATGTTCTCGACAACTGGGAGCTCGCCGCCTTCGCCTATACGTGTACGACACCTGCCGTATACCCGATCATTGAAGGCGACAACATCACCAGCAATTCACCGCAATTCGCCGTAGCCGACGATTACCGGCTCGCCACCGGCTCGCCCTGCCGGGATACCGGTGCCGGGGAGTTTGTCGAGGGCGCGGTGGATCTGGCGGGGAATCCACGTATCGTGAACGGGGCGGTGGATATGGGCGCGTATGAATACCAGGGGCCGGCGGGTCCGGCCGATTACGATGCCGATGGCATTCCCAGCGGTTGGGAAACGGCGAGGGGGTTGAATCCGTTTGCGGCGAACGATGGCGATTCGGACGGCGATTGGATGACGGATCGGGAGGAATATATCGCCGATACGGATCCGCGCGATGACGGCTCCTGGTTCGGTTTCATCCAGTTGATGCCGGGTTTGACGGGGCCGGGGGCATGGTTGGGACACACCTCCACGGGGCGTTTGTATGCCATCGAGATCAATACGAATTTGGTTCAAGATCCGCAAATATGGACGGATGGGGTCATGGAAACGCCCGGCACCGGGGGGATGTTGGAATGGCCTGTCGGGGCTCAACATTCTGCCGCGCACATGCGGGCGCGGGTGCGGTTGCCGTAGCGGAGGGTGAATGATGTTGCTTGCCGGGTGATCACAGCCGGCGGTTTTGGCCCATGCCTTGGCCTTGGTGACTGCCGCCATGATCGTCGGTTCCGCCTTTTTCCACCGGCAGCAACCAGGCGCTGGCCGCGAGCAGGAGTCCGGCGATCAGGCCGGCGATGACGGGCCATTTGAAACGCGGGTAGGCTGCCGTCCACAACCACCGGGCATGCAAGACGAGATGAAGAACGACCATCACGCACAGGGTGTAGGCCGCCCAGGTATGCAGATCGCCCCAGTCATGGCGCGACCAGTCCCAGATGGACATTCCACCGCCGCCACGGCTGCCGGGGGGCAGGCGGTAACGTATGATGAAGCCGGTGGCCAGCATGACGCAGATGGCGATCCAAAGCAAAAAGTCCAGTAAGCGGTTCAGCCATAGTTTCATGGCCGGATCTCCGGGGTGGGTTTCATGTGATGACCTTGATGCGCTCGGCGCGGCGGGCATGGTCGGATTTCGCCACGTCCACGGTGCATTCCAGCGCGGGCAGGATGCACGGCGTTTCAAGGCGGTAGAAGACATGCATGCCATCGCGTCGATCGGACACGATGCCGGCCTTTTTCAGGCAGGCGAGATGGCGGGACACATTCGATTGGTGGATGCGGACCAGTTTGTGGAGATCGCCGACGCACCGATCGCCCTTCGACAAGGCATCGATGATCAGCACCCGCACGGGATGAGCCATCGACTTCAAGATGTCCGCTCGTATCCTCGCCTGCCGGTATTTCATGCCATCATCAATATGCGCATATGCGCATATTGTCAATACCGATTAGGTGTGGCTGGTTTTCTGGATGGGAGCAGGAGGGGGCGTGCGCGTGGCGGTGGGGGCGCTTCAGGCGATGGCGAGCCAGTGTGTGCCTTCGTGGTATCCGCGCGCATGCAGAGCCGTGGCGATCAGGTCGCGGGCGCCGCGGGTGCCGACGGCGGACAGGACAAAACTGCGACCAGGACCGGGAAGGGACTCGGGGGCGTGCACGGCACCGTCGCGGTTTTGTTTCCCCTGTTTGCCAGGGTCGATGTCGATGAAGGCCTCGATCTCCAGGCCGTGGTGGACCAGGCGGCGCACCCTTCGCCTGGTTTCGTAGCCCGCCCCCCAAACCCACACCCGGCGCCCGTGCGGATTATGCCGGTCAAGCCAGCGCACCAGGTATGGCCCCTTGGCCTCAAAAAACGCCTCGATGCGGTAGCGAGAATCGTTCCGGGTCAGGCGATGCGAATGATCGCTCCATCGCAGCAAGGTTTGCTCGACTTTGGCGAACGCCACGCCGGCGTCCATCCAACGCAGCCAGAGTTCGTAGTCCTCGGGGAAGGGGCCGTCGCGATACCCGCCATGCCCCTCGATTACGTTGCGACGAAAACAAACCGAGGGATGCACGAGCGGAGATTCGATGAAGCGGGCGCGGGCAATCGATTCCGGATCCACCAGCCGGTTGCTCCAATCGAGGTAGTGCGCGAATCCCGCCGCCGCGCCGATCGTCTCCACGCGGCATCCGACCACCCCAATCGGCGGATGAGCCAACAGGTATGCGCATTGCGCCGCCAGCCGGTCGGGCATCATCACATCGTCGGCATCCATGCGGGCGACAAACGGAGCGGTGGCGTGCCGTAGTCCGGTGTTGAGCGCGGAAACCAGGCCGCGGCCGGTCGAGGGCACGAGCACGGTGGCCGGATGACGAAGGACGAAAGAACGCACCAGCGCGGGGCCATCGTCCGAGCTGTCGTCATCCACCGCCACCAGCCGCCACCGCACGCCCGTCTGCATGGAAATGCTGTCCAGACACGCCGGCAAGGTGGCCGCAGCGTCGCGGAACGGCATCACGATATCGACATCGACCATACGCCGGATCGTGACAGAATCCGGCCGCCCTTGTCACGGGTAAGATGCGGGCGATTATACTTGAACATACCATTTCGGGTATATACGGTGGTATGCATATGCCAAACGATGTCATCCAAGTATACAAGTGTTTGTGCGACAAGACCCGGTTGCGCATTCTGAATCTCCTGCGCGGCGGGCCGATGTGCGTGAGCGAATTGCAGGAAGCGTTGCGCGAACCGCAGGTGAAGTTGTCGAAGCACCTGGCCACCATGCGCCGGGCCGGCCTGGTGGAATTCCGCCGCGAGGCGAACCGCATCTGGTACCGGTTGCCGGCGTCGCCGGGGCGGTTGCTGCGCGACAACCTGGCCTGCCTGCAGGATCTTACCGGCTCGCTGCCGGAACTGGCCGCCGACCAGGCGCGCCGCCGTCAGACCGAAGGTCGATCTTCCACCCGCCGGCGCATCAAGGCGGCGCGGTCATGAGCCGGCTCAAGGTGTTGTTTCTCTGCACCGGCAATTCCTGCCGCAGCCAGATGGCCGAAGGGTGGGCCCGGGCGCTGAAGGCGGATACGATCGAGCCGTATTCGGCCGGTATCGAGACACATGGACTGAATCCCAACGCGGTCCGGGTGATGGCCGAGGCCGGTGTCGATCTTTCAAGCCAGCGTTCGCAACATGTCGACGAGTTGGCACGCATCCCGTTCGACGTGGTGGTGACGGTGTGCGGCCATGCCCACGAAAGTTGCCCGGCCTGGCTGGGGAGCAAGTCCCGGGTGGTGCATGTCGGATTCGACGATCCGCCGCGCCTGGCGAAGACCGCCCGCACCGAAGATGAGGCATTGGCGCATTACCGGCGGGTGCGCGATGAAATCCGGGCGTTCGTGCTCGGCATGCCGGGCAATCTGGAGAAGGGAGTGCGATCATGAATGAGCGGGCGATGACGAATCCGTTCGAGCGCTATCTGTCGGTATGGGTCGGTCTCTGCATCCTCGGCGGCATCCTGCTCGGCCATGTGGCGCCGGGCGTGGCCCGCGCCTTGGACGGCATGGCCTTGCACGTGAATGGCGCGCCGGTGGTATCGATCCCGATTGCCATCTGTCTGTTCTTCATGATGTACCCGATCATGGTGAAGATCGATTTCGCCTCCGTGGTGAAAGCCGGCCGCAGCGGCAAGCCGGTGGCGCTGACCCTTTTCATCAACTGGGCGATCAAGCCATTCACGATGTACGCGATCGCATTATTGTTCCTTGGGCATCTGCTGCGTTCGTTCATTGGTGTGGATGCGGTGGACCTGGTCAAGATGCCGTTCGGGCTCGATCTTCCGGTTGGCGCGCAACACGGCGCCGGGGTGGTGGTGCTGGCCGACGGGGTAAAGATGTTGCAAGTGCCGTTGTGGCGAAGCTACCTGGCCGGGTGCATCCTGCTGGGCATCGCGCCGTGCACGGCCATGGTGCTGGTGTGGGGCTATCTCGCGCGCGGCAACGACGGTCTTACGCTGGTGATGGTGGCCATCAATTCGTTGACCATGCTGGTGTTGTATGGGTTGTTGGGAGGATTCCTGCTCGGGGTGGGGCGGCTGCCGGTGCCGTGGCAGGCGCTGCTATTGTCGATCGTCATCTATGTTGCGCTGCCGCTGGTGGCGGGACATTTCACCCGCGTATGGATTTTCCGGGCCAAAGGCGAGACGTGGTTCAAGGAGCGATTCCTGCATGTGCTGACTCCGATCACGATCGGCGCCCTGCTGTTGACGCTGGTCCTGCTGTTCAGCTTCAAGGGCGAGATCATCGTGGCGAATCCCCTGACCATCCTGTGGATTGCCATTCCGCTGTTCCTGCAAACGGTGCTGATCTTCGCGCTGGGCTACCTGCTGGCTCGGTTGCTCAAGCTCCGGTACGAGGATGCAGCCCCGGCGGCCATGATCGGTGCCTCGAATCACTTTGAAGTCGCCATCGCCACGGCGGTCATGCTGTTCGGCTTGTCCTCCGGAGCCGCGCTCGCCACCGTGGTGGGCGTGTTGATCGAGGTGCCGTTGATGCTGATGCTCGTCGGCATCTGCCGCCGGACGCAACACTGGTTCGCCGGCGCGTAAGGCGGGGACCATCCGGCGGGGCGCCCCTCTTCAAGCGGGCGGGCAAGCCGCGAGGCGGCTGAAGGCCCGCCTTCGCGGTTGGCAGCGGCGGGCAAATCCGCTAGAGTCGCGCCCATCGTTATGACAACCGATCTTCTAGGAACCATTTTGTCGGGGGCGGTGGATGTGTTACGTCCGGCCCGGGTGCAGTTTGACCGCCAGCCGGTGGACTGGGATTTGCTGGACAGCGGCGTCGGGTTCGCCCCGGCGCGGCAGTCCACCATCGAACGTCCGGTTTCGGTGGCCGGTCCCGGAACCTTCCTCGGCAAGGAGACGCGGGTCTTGCGCTTCGAGCCGACCGATCTGGAGGGCTGGTGGTTTGTGCGCGACGATCTGGAGGATTGCCTGCCGGTGCGCGTATCGATACGCAACGTCTGGACTACCGGTGACATCGTCAGCAACATCGTGTTGCGAAGCGGCACGCCGCAGAATTACATCCGCATGGTCGAGCACATCGTCGCCCTCAAATGCGGCATGCCGGTGGACAACGTGCTGATCCGCCTCGAGTCCGGCGATCCGCCACTGTTCAAGCGCGGCAGCCTGGATCTGGTCGAGACGCTGGAATCGGCCGGCCGCCGCGAGACGGATCGCCCGGTCCGCTATTTCACGGTGAAGGAAAAAATCACCGTCGGCGCGCCCAACGGCAGCTTTCTCACCTTCCACCCGGCCGAGGCTGGCCAGCGGCGTTTGACGCTGGATTGCGCGATCGATTTTCCCACCGCGATCGGCCAGCAACGGTTGCGGTTCGTGCTGAATCCCGGACATTTCAAATACGGCGCGGAAGCTCGCACCAACACGCCGTTCCTGAAGATGCTGTACTGCCGCACGATCGGCAAGTTGTTCGCCGATATTCGCAACCTGGGTTACACCCGTGAAAACATCCTCATCGCCAGCAAGTGGGGCTACCTGAACGAGCCCAAGCTGATGCACGGCAAGAAGTCGCTCGAAGCGGTCTGGCACCGCGCCACCCTCGACCTGCTCGCCGCGGTGGCGCTGCTCGAGGAGGGCCGTTTCTGCGGGCATATCGAGTCGTACCGCGCCGGACACGGCCTCGACTGCCTGGCCATGCGCCTGCTCTACAAGCACGACAAGTTGGTCGAGATGACCTGACGCCGTCGCATTCGAAACGTGTAGCTGGGCCCGTTGGCGCGGCATCCGCGGGCATCTGATCTTCGCACCGATTTCTAGGCGATCCCTCACACAATCCTTACGCGGGTTTCCCATCGTTTTTCCATCGATACGCGGTGGCGCGTACGATGGAGGACATGGCATGAGGGTAGAAACCGCCGGGTACCGCAACCGATTCCAGACCGCCTTGCGCAATCTGCAGGCCAGCCGCGGCATGCGGCCGGTGGATGTGATCAACGGGTTCCGGATGGTGCAGCCGTTGCGGTCGTTGCATGTCCCTGGCGAGTCCTTCGACATGGCCCACCTGGCCATGGAATTGTTCACGCGCCTGCAGCTCTCTTACACGCCGTGCGTGGTGCCGCCCGGACGTTTTTCCGTTTCCGCGGTGCCCGCGCGCAGCCGGACCGCCCGGCGGCGGGTCGGTTTGTTTGTCGATGCGCCCGATCACTTGAGCGGTGTGGCCATGACGTTGCGGGAATGGCAGGAGCAGGCGGAGCTGGCCGGGGAAGAATTGTTTGTCCATTCGTGCGGACAGGTGGTGCGGGACGGGCATGCCGTTACGTTCCCGCCGATGGGCGTGTTGAGTCTGGGCATGTACGAGGGGTTGGCGCTGCCGATTCCGCGCATCGACGATGTCATGGCCTATGTCCAACGGATGCCGTTCGATGCCATCCATGTCTCCACGCCCGGTCCGATGGGGCTGCTCGGCCTGCTGGCCGCCCGGCAGCGCGGCATTCCGGTGTGCGGGACCTACCACACTGATTTTCCGCGTTATGCCGGCGAATTGACCGGCGATCCCGGGGCGGTGGAATTGGGCTGGCGGTTCATGCGGTGGTTTTACGGGCAATTGGACCGGGTCGCGGCGCCGACCGAGTCGGTGAAGCGGGAGTTGATCGAACATAGTCTCGACGCGCGACGCCTCCGCGTGGTCGGTCGCGGCGTGGACACCACGCGCTTTCATCCCGGATTTCGCGATACGGCCTGGCGCGCGGCTCATGGGCCCGGGCGTTCGCTGAAACTGTTATACGTCGGTCGGCTTTCCCGCGAAAAGAATCTGCATGTCCTGGCCGAGGCGTTCCGGAGGTTGGTTCCCACGCGCCCGGACGTGGCGTTGGTGCTGGTGGGCGACGGTCCGTGCCGCGCGGAATTGGAGCGGATGTTGCACGGCGCGCCGGCCACGTTTACCGGCGTCTTGTCGGGCGAGGCGCTGGCACGGGCTTATGCCTCCAGCGACCTGTTTGTCTTTCCAAGCAAAACCGACACCTTCGGCCGGGTGGTGCTGGAAGCGCAGGCGTCGGGCCTGCCGGTGATCGTGTCGGACGCGGGCGGTCCGAAGGACGCCATGCAGGACGGTCGCACCGGCGTTGTGGTGCGCGATCTCGATGCGGATTCGCTGGCCCGCGCGATGGACGAGGTCACCAACGATCCCGCCCGCATGGCGCTGTACCGGCGCCAGGCCATCGCGTTCGCGTCGCGCCAGAGCCTGGCCGCGTCGTTTTCCGCATTCTGGAACCTTCATCGACTCGACGAGACGCGAAGCCCTCGCAAGGAGCATGCCCTATGATCGCCCCCCGCCACGAAGAGTCCCGGATGTACCGGTCGATATTCATTTCCGATTTTCATCTCGGCACGCGGACCTGCCGGGCGGACGATCTGCTGGATTTCCTGCGCGTGCATGACGCGCAGTTCATTTACCTCGTCGGCGACATCGTCGATGGCTGGCAGCTCAAGAAAAGCTGGTTGTGGTCGCAGACGCACAACGACGTGATCCAGAAACTGCTGCGCAAGGCCCGCAAAGGCGCGATCATCACCTACCTCCCGGGCAACCACGACGCCTTTGCCCGCCAGTTCGTCGGACACCAGTTCGGCGGGGTGGTGGTGCAGGACACGGCGATGCACCTCACCGCCGACGGGCGCACGCTGCTGATCCTGCACGGCGACCAGTTTGATGGCGTCGTCACCAACAGCCGCTGGCTGGCCTCGCTCGGCAGCACCGCCTACGAGTTCGCCATCCGGCTCAACTACGTATTCAATGCCGTGCGCACCAGGCTCGGATTTCCCTACTGGTCGCTGTCGGCCTGGTTGAAGCACAAAGTGAAAAATGCGTTTACTTACATCGATGCCTTCGAGAAGACGGTCGCGACGGAAGCCCGGCGGCATGGCGCCGATGGCGTGGTGTGCGGTCATATTCACCGCGCTTCGATACGCGACTGCGACGGCGTGACCTACTACAACACGGGCGATTGGGTGGAAAGTTGCACCGCGCTGGTCGAACACCTGGACGGCCGGATGGAGCTGGTCACCTGGATTCCGGAGGCGGCAACCGCCCGCCGCGCCGCCGCCACCGCCGATATCCGCGTGCGGCCTACCTTCGAGCCGGTTGCGTAACGCATTATATCCGCACCACGGATGACGAGGCGCCTCAAGAGCGAGTTTACAGGTTGCTTGTGAGTGTCCTGTAGCAGCGATCTATGATCGCCTTGATTATCGCGACCGGGCGGGGATCACTTGAAGATCGAGTCGATGCCCATGGCTTGTTTTTGGGAGAATGAGGGGAGGAATTTCATGCCGAGGCGGGCGAGGAGGGGATACATCCAGCTCAGTATGCGGATGGTGAAGACCCGGTCGATCAGGCGGTAGCCGCGTTGTTCGCGCATGAGGATGCGCAGGTACCAGCGCAGGCGGGCGGTTTTGATCGGGACGGGCCGGAAGTCGAGGTGGATGGAATACCGAACGGCGTGGGTGGCCCGGTAGGTGGCGCGGGCGGTTTCAAGCCGGGCGGCGAGTTCGGGCGAGAATTCGCGGAAATAGTACTCCCGGGCCAGGGCGAGCAGGGCGAAGGTGTCGCGCATGAACACGATGTCCTGCGGCCGCAGTTCCAGCCGCCGGGCGAGCGCGAGCATCTCGTCCAGTTCGGCCAGGCATTGCTCGCCGGTGCGGATTGCCGCTTCGCCGTCGCTGACAAAACACCGCATGATCTGGCGCATGCCGTGGTTGACCAGCACATGGTCCCAATATACGGACAAAAGCGGCGGGATGCGCAGGCGGCGGAAGTAGACTTTCCGGCGGGCGAATTCCTCGATGTACAACAAACGCGTGACCACGTCGCTGGAAAGATTCAACAAGCGCAGCAAGTCGGTCCCATCGAGCTGCGGCGCGTACCGCCGCCGCCAGCCTTCCACCGCCTCGGCGGCGGAGTAACCGTCCTTCAGCACGCGGACCGCGACCCAGGTGTTGATGGCGTTCCAGATGCCTTCGGGTTCGAGGTGGGTCAGGCGTCGGAAACGGATCCAGCCGCCGGTCTGGCACCACACCATCGCCCCGGCCATGGCGGGCACATGGCGCAGGGCGTCGCGGATGCGTTCGACTTCCGGGCCGATAAACGAGGGGTATTCGCCGGCGCCTTCGTATTCGCGGCGGGCCTGGAACTCGACGATGCGGCGCAGGTTGCCGCGGTGGAACTGGACGCTTACCGGCAGGTGGCGGAAGAAGTCCGACTCGCCGTGTTTCATCGACAGGATCAGCCAGGGCGAAGCGATGCCGTCGAAGATATCGCGCAAGGTGTCGCGGTTCCAGATCAGGTCGCCGACGCGGTAGGCGCCGACGCTCCAGGTGCGGAAGATCCAATGGCGCTGGTGGCGGGCAAACACGGGCAGGATGGCCTCGACCCAGCGGCGGGCCTGGCGGGGACGGCGGATGGTCAGGCGGCTTAGGAAGTCGCCTTCGACATCGAGGCCGTCGGACTCCCCGATGCGGGTGATGATGCCGCGCACCTGGGGAAATCGCGCGAACACGTCGTCGATCGCCTCGGCAAAACGGGCGCGCAGGCGGGCCGGGTCATCGCCGCAGGACGCCTCGATCGACGGGTGGTAGAACATGATGTCGGTGGTGACATAGACGGCGAGGCCGTGCGCGGCGGCGATGTCGAACAACGCGGCGAACTCCTCGCGGTAGACGCGGATTTTCTCGCGTAGCGGGGCGGGGTAGGTCGGGTGGTCGTGCAGGTGGGCGAGGTCGTCGATGCTCAACGCGTTGAAGCCGGCGGCGACCGCCTGTTCGCAGATCACGCGGAACTCCTCGCGGATGCGCGGGAAGAGCTCACGGCGGACGTGGCCGTCGCGTTCGAGGTGGGCGAAGGGGATTTTCGACCAGTTCACGCGGCCGGGCGGGGCGGCGCGGAAAAACGGTCCGATCGCATCGAGGATGTAGATCTTTTCCATGGCGACGGATCGTCGATGCGTGGCGGGGTCAGGGCAGGAATTTCGCCTTCTTGATTTTCTCGGGCAGGTAGGTGTCGAGCACGTAGTTCAGGCCGTGCTTAGCGAAAGCCTGTTGTTCGATGCGTACGCCCATTTTCAGCATTTGCTCCAGCGCCTGCTGCCACTCCTTGTGGTGTTTGATGAACGGGTCGTTCTTCAGGGCGTCCTTCGCGCGTTTGATGTCGGCCTCTTCCAGTGGATGGGTGGCGTCCTCGAGGCCGTAGTCGACGATATCCTGCGGGGTTACGCCGAGGTAGTGGACCTGGGGCACGCAAAAATAGCGGTTGATGTGGGCGGCCTGGCCGGAGCCGACCTTCAGGGTGCGGTAGATGTTGCAATAGCCGTAGGGGTCGCCGTCGGTGAAGGCCAGCACGGGCAGATGCTGGTCGTCGGCGAGGCGGCGGATGAACCGGCGGCAGGCGCGGGTGGGCACGCCGCTCATGGAGATCAGGATGCAGTTGGCTTTCTCGAAGTAGCGGTGGTGGACGAGGCGCTGGAAGAGCGAGGCGGTTTCGACGGCGAGGATGAATTTCGCCTTCGAGGCGAAGCGCAGGTGTTCCACGCGCGAAGGGATGCTCCAGGCGCCGCTGCCGAGTTTCGCGCATTCGATCTTGATGTCCTTGCCGTTCGAGGGGTCGAGGTCGAGCACGGTCAGCGGGCCGGCCACGTCGCCGCCGCGTTCCTCCGGGATGTAGCCGAGTTGTTCGCGGTTGATGCCGAGCATGGCCTCGATGTCGTCGAGCAGGGTATCGCTTTCCGGTTGTTCGTCGAACCGGCATTCGCCCCAGCTTTTGCTGTTGTAGTAGATCTCGCGTTTGCCGGCGATGTCGTCCTTGTCGAGCAGGTCGTTCTTGGTGGTGGCGAGCAGGCGCATCGACTGGGCGAAGGTCTTCACCGTGTTGTACGAAAGGGTGCGGGTGGCGGTCTTGTTGAGGATTTCGAAGTGCCCGCGTTTCGTGTCGTATTTCACGTTGGCCAGGGAGCGGATGGGGAACTTCATCGAAGGCTTCTTGTGCTTCTTCGTGATGTC
>ERZ761603.1928-NODE-1928-length-14887-cov-15.278722_pt1 | contig 14887 bp, 12 predicted proteins | sample MGYA00511879_ERZ761603 | MGnify/ENA primary metagenome ERZ761603 (study PRJEB28899, sample SAMN02850040) | bioreactor sludge metagenome | biome: EBPR Sludge; feature: EBPR Bioreactor; material: flocular biomat | place: Australia: Thorneside Wastwater Treatment... | reverse complement strand
GTAGCCGTAGGAGAACCTGCGGCTGGATCACCTCCTTTCTAAGGGATTTCCTTAGGCCGTCGTTCGGAGCAATCCGACGCCGGTGTAAGTCAACGCACCCTCGTCCGCACCAACGATTTATCGTCGCGGATAGCCGATCAGCAATGATCGGTGAAGCGGTACCCAACTGTTTGCCTGCTTACCCCGCCCACGGCGGGACACACAGCCTCCTCCACGGAGGCTGTGCTTGTTTTTGCGGTGAAAACATCCACGGCATTCTCTCGTGCATTTCGTTCACATGACGACTTGCTCCCGGCGACATCGGGCGTTGTAAAACGATTTGCACACCAGAAGACGACCTCTGGCCGCGAGAACTACACCGCTGATTGACTGCACCGCGCGGGAGTGATGTGACAGATCCGGTCATCTCCGGCAGGATCAATCCCGGCGGCAGGGCCGCGTGGTTTGTGTGATCGGTGCCGATTCGCCGGGGCAGTGCCGTGCATTCTGTGTCTTGAGCGCAGAACCAGTTCGCTGACCGTGTACACCGTGAAGCAGGGGGGTTCATGGTCTGCTGTTTCACTCGCCGATGTGATCATCACTCCGTTGGTGGTCGAGCGATCCGGGAGTGCCTTCGGCCCACTTTCCTCGCGTGCATCAAATGCCCGGGGAGTGCTCGCTGATACTCCGCGACCTCGCGGCCACCATGCGTGTTGGCCATCGACAAAGTATCATCGGACTATCGTTGTGATACGGTCTCGTGGCACACCTCACGTCGATGCGCGACCATCCCGCAAACCCCACCGCGAAAGGAGACAACCATGACCCAGTCGGCTGTTCTGGGGTTGCCCGCCGAACTTTCGGGTTGGCTGAGCACGTTGGCGATCATGGGCGGAGCGATGGTCGCCGGGTTGCTCGAGTGTCTTGTCTTTCTCATCATTCTTCGGTGGTTCACCAGGCGTTGGGGGGGTGTGATCAGCCGATCGCTTGTCACCCGGGCAGCCCGTCCGCTCCTCTGGCTTTCGCCCTTCCCGACTCTTCTGGCCGTGTTGCCCGCGACTTCGCTCCGTGATCCCGCGCTGGCCATGCTGACGCACGCGATCTGGATCGTCGTGATCCTGGTCACCACGTGGTTGCTGACTCGGATCGTGCTGGTGGCGACCGACTGCGTCCAGGCGGCGTATCCGGTGGATGTCGCGGATAATCGGCGTGCCCGCCGCATCGTGACGCTGGTTCAGATACTCCGACAGGTGGCGACCGTCCTGATCGTGGTGATCGGGGGCTCGGCGGCCATCATGACCTTTCCCCAGGCCCGGAGCATCGGGGCGAGCATTCTCGCCTCCGCCGGGATCGCGGCGCTCGTGATCGGCATGGCGGCACGCCCGGCGCTGAGCAACATCATCGCCGGCGTCCAAATTGCCCTCGCCGAACCCATCTCGCTCGACGATGTGGTGATCGTCGAGGGAGAGTGGGGAAGGATCGAAGAAATCACCATGACCTACGTCGTGGTGCGGATCTGGGACCTTCGACGGCTGATCGTGCCTCTCAGCCACTTCATCGAGCGGCCTTTTCAGAACTGGACGCGACAGCACGCCGACCTGATGGGCACCGTCTTCGTGCACGCCGACTTCGGCGTTCCGGTCGACTCCGTGCGAGCGGAACTCACGCGGATTCTCGATGCGAGCGGGCTTTGGGACAGAAAGGTGAACGTCGTTCACGTGACCGATGCCGTCAACGGACGACTGGAGCTCCGCTTGCTCATGAGCGCCGCCAACGCACCGACACTGTGGGACCTCCGGTGTCATGTACGCGAAAAAATGGTTGACTTTCTCCGTGTCAACCACCCCGACACGCTGATGCGCACACGCCTGCAGATGCTCTCAGAAAGCGGACGCGATGATCCATATACGGCCCCGAACACCCCCTGAAGCGTTCGGCGATTCCCGCCGACGGTCGGGCTATACACGCCGGGGTCTTGGCGGACGGAACCTCCGGACTGGCCGGGGTTGAACGAGCGCTTTGAGGCGCACCGAGTTCTCGCTTCCACCTCGCGAGCCCCGTCCTGCATCCTGACCGGGTGGAGATCGCCCCGTTGTTTCGGCTTAGCGAGAGTTCAGCTTTGCCGCGGCGTCCGTGAGCGACGCCTTCAGCATCTCCACGTCCTGCGGCGTCATGTTCCTCCGGGCCTTGTTGATCATGACCTCGAAATGGGCGATCTCCTCCGCCGCGGCGGGGTACCCGATGTTGCCTTTCTCGCCGTTGCTGTCGATGACCGGACGACCCTCCGCATCGAGCACGACGCTCCACGGGATGCCGCCGTTCTTCACTCTGTTCATTGAATCAAGCAGCGCCTGACCGCCGGTCATTCGGTCTGTGTCGATCTTGACCAGGATCAAATCCTTGGCCAGCACCGGCGCGATCTCCGGCCCGGCCATCCAATCCTCCAGGCGGTGACACCAGACGCACCAGGGAGCGCCGAAGTGCAGAAAGACACTCTTTCCGTCGGCTTTCGCCCGCGCCAGCCCGCCATCGAGCACCGCCCGCGCGTCCTGACGCGGGGTCTCGTGGTCTTTCAAGAACTTCAGAAGCGACTCACGGTCGTGCCCGGCCTCGACGCCCTTGGGCTTGCCGTCCGGTCCCTTGACCTCGAACTGCTCGGTCTCGGCCTGGGCCACGGGCTTGCCATCGGCATCAAGGATGGTCAGGAAGGGAAAGCCGTTGATCTCGGCCCCGAGCGAGGCGGCCAAGTCCATGTTTTTACCCCTCGGGCGACCGGCATCGACGTGAACCACTACGTATTCGTACTGAATCTCCTTCCGAAGGTGCTTGTCGGAACTCATCACCTCGTGCAGCCTGATGCACCAGGGGCACCAGTTGCCCCCCCACTGCACAAGCACACGCTGATTCCCGGCCTTCGCCTTCGCCACCGCCGCGGCGATCTGCTGACGCGCATCGGCGGACTCATCGTACAACTTTTTCTTTGCTTGGGGTGCTTGGTGTGCTGGGGGTGTCGCTGTCGTCTGGGTGGAAGGCTGCTGGGCAAGAAACCCCGCAGTGGACCATGTGGACAGAGCCAGAACGATGCACAGTGTCGGGCGCATCAGGAACCATAGCGGCCCAGGGGGCCACAGACGCGGATGCCGGCGAACGGGCGGAAAGAGCCACCGAAAGGATTTGAACCTTCGACCCGCGCTTTACAAAAGCGCTGCTCTACCACTGAGCTACGGTGGCCTGAATCCAAAGTATACGGGCGATTCCGATCAGACGCCTTTTCTGGAAAGACGCGAACCTCGGCGCTGATTATGGGCGTACGCGCCATCAGAAACCCTTGTGCCGGGCCCCGGCTTCGGGTATCCTGTATCACTGTGGGCCGCGGCGAGTGAGAGAACGCCGCGGGTGTCGCTGAAGCGGGGAGAGATGGAGGACAGGACGTGAAACCGATTCGTGTGTGCGTGGCGGCGTGGGTGCTCTGCTCGTGCGGCGCGAGCGCCGAGTTTCTGTACATGCGCGGCGACAAGCCGGGGACGTTCATCGACATCTCCGCGACGGGCACCGTGCTGAGTATCGATGCGGATGAAACGGTGGTCATCACCACGACCAAAGGCAACCGCCTACTCCCGGCGGGGAGGCTGGTCGTTGGGTACAACGGGGCCGTGGGCTACGGCGCGACCCCCAGCGATTTCCTGACCGATGTCAACGCGCCGATCGACACCGTGCTGAACACGCCCAACCCTGGCGTCTTCGGCGGCGGGCGGGCCACGCTCATGGCCCATGACAACCCGGGCACGCGCGCCGCCGTGACACAGATCATCTACGAAGAACTGACCGACCGGGTGGTGATCATGTACAACGACATTCCGATCGGGGATACCACCATCTCCTATCAGTTGCAGATCTTCGACCCTCCCATCGGCCTGGACCCGCCGCGGGAAGAGTGCTTCGCCCAGTATCTCTTCGCCGACATTGAGCGGCCCCCGGCCTTCGGCGGCGCGATTTTTACGATCGGGTACCAGGATGGTGTCGGCGGCACGAACAATAACGTGCAGTGGAGTTTCAACACTCAGTTCGCCGTTCGCAACGGGTCCATCCTCACGCTCTGCACCCCCGCGCCGGGTTCGCTCGCTGGTCTCGTCCTCGGTGCCGCCGCGGTGCTTCGCCGTCGCCGTTGTTCCTGACATGCCGCGGGGGAGACGCGGTCATGATCGTGCCGCACCGCGAATAATCCCGCATGCCCGCCCACCGCGCTCCGCGCGAAACCGCCAAGCGCACCCTTCGCCAGCAGACCGCCGCCGCGCTCAACCGGCTGCGCCGCTACGGCATCGAGTTGCCCAGAGCCGTGCGCGATCGTGGCCGGGGCACGCTGGGCCGCGCCCCCCTGTCGCTCGACGGCGCGCACGAAGCCCCGCTCGCCGCGGCGTGGCTGGGTCACGCCAGCGTCCTGCTCCGCATCGGGGGCAGTTGGGTGCTGACCGACCCGGTCTTTTCGGAACGCATCGGCATTCCGGTGGGACCGGTCACGATCGGCCTGGGCCGCCTCATGCCGCCGATCGACCCGGCCCGCCTGCCGGCCATCGACACCATCCTGATCTCGCACGCTCACTTCGACCACCTCGACAAACCCACGCTCAAGGCCCTCGCCTCACGGCGCACGCGCATCATCACCGCCGAACACACTGGCAGGCTCATCCCCCGCGGCTTCGGGAAGGTGGACGAGATCGCGTGGGGCGAAGAGATCGACCTGGGGCCGCTGCGCGTGCGGGCCGTGCGTCCTCGTCACTGGGGGGCCCGCCTGTCGCTCGACAAGCACCGGGGCTACAACAGTTACGTCATCGATTCCGACGACCGTCGCGTCCTGTACGCCGGCGACACAGCGCACACCGATTCCTACACGTTTCTCGCCCGCGATCAACGCCCCACCGACCTGTCCATCTTCGGCATCGGGGCGTACGAACCCTGGATCCACGCCCACGCCAACCCCGAGCAGGTGTGGGAGATGCACACCGGCACCGGGGCCGCCCGCCTGTTGCCCATGCACCACTCGACCTTCAAACTCAGCGATGAGCCGCGGGATGAACCCCTCAAGCGTCTCCTGGCCGCCGCGGGGAAGGCCGCCCCGACCGTGGTTGGAAGGCAAGTCGGCGAGGTGTGGAAGGTCGAGTGATGATGTGAGCCATCTGCCGCGAACGCGGCACATCCGCCGTGATGTGGTAGAATCGAGTCTTGACGCTGTCAACACCCATGAACCTCCCTGCCGCCCGCCAACTCATGCACGAGTGGGTTCAAAGCCCCGCCCTCAGGCACCACATGGACACGGTCGCCGCGTGCATGGGCGCGTACGCCGCGAAACTTGATCCGTCGAACGCCGAGCGATGGACCATCGCGGGGCTGCTGCACGACTTCGATTACGAGCGTCACCCCACGCCCGAGGAGCACCCCACGGTGGGCGTGGCCCACCTGCGCACCTTCGGCGTCGATGAGGAGATTCTGCACGCCATCCTCGGACACGCCGCCGAGCGCACCGGCGTGACCCGCACCACCCCGATGGATAAGGCGCTCTTCGCCGTCGATGAACTCGCCGGGTTCATCGTCGCGTGCGCCAAGGTCCGGCCCAACGGCCTGACCGACCTCGAAGCCAGGAGCGTGAAGAAGAAACTCAAGGACAAGGCCTTTGCCGCCGCGGTCTCACGCGAGGACATCGCGGTCGGCGGGGCGGAACTCGGCGCGCTGACCGGCATGGACGACACCGCCCATATCCAGTTCTGCATCGACGCGATCGCTCGGATGGCCTGACCGCCGGTACTCTTCTCCATGCGAACTCGTCTCCGCCGCGGGCCGAAATCAGTGGGCGGTGCCATCGCGGTGGTCCTGCTCGCGCTGCTCATGTACGCCGCGCAGCGCTCCGGGTTCCTTCCCGCGAGCGGCCCGTCATCCCCAAACGCACCGTCCTCCGCACCTGCCGGGCCTCGCGTGAACGACCCGGCGCGGCCAGCGCAGGCCCTACACCCCGCCCCCGTCGGCGACGATGGCGGCCTTTCCGCACTCTACAGAGACAAGCGTTCCGACGTGTGGGTGGAACTCACCGCCACGGTCGAAAAACGGCTGCCCGATGATGCCGAGGGCGACCGGCACCAGAAGTTCATCATCCGGGTCGGCCCCGAGTTGCGCGTGCTGGTAGCCCACAACATCGACGCCGCCAAACGCGTGCCGGTCAAAGAGGGCGACACCGTCCGCATCCGCGGCGAGTACGAGTACACCGACAAGGGCGGCACCCTCCATTTCACCCACAAGCCCAAGTTCCAGCGTCGCCAGCCGGGGGGGTGGATCGAGCACGCGGGCGTGCGCTACGAGTAGGCCCCGCTACGCTTGCGCGATGGAGATTTTCCGCGATTTCGACTTTGAAGCGGCCCACTTCCTCCCCGGTGTCCCCGATGGGCACAAGTGCAAGCGGATGCACGGCCATTCGTACCGTGTCCGAGTCCACATCCGCGGCACGCCGGGCGGCCCGCAGAAATGGGTGATGGACTTTGCCGATGTCAAACGGATCGTGAGCGCTGTGCTCGACCGCCTCGACCACCGCGTCCTGAACGAGATCCCGGGCCTCGAGAACCCCACCGCGGAGCAGATCGCCAGGTACCTGTGGCGCGAACTCACGCCCGGCCTGCCCGGCTTGTCGAAAATCGTGCTCCGCGAAACAGCCAAGGCCGGGTGCATCTACCGCGGCGAGGATGAAGACCGCTGAACGATCGTGTGTTGCCTTTTCGATCACGTGCTGACCGCCGACGGGCAGATCTGTAAAGAGAACAAAGGGTGACTCGCCGATGAGTGAGCACGGGTCGAACTCGCGCGGATGAGACAGCACGGCCTCTGTCCGAGGGAAGGATCATGTTCACGAATATCGCCTCGGAGTACCGCCCTTTACGGCGTGTGCCTTTTCTTGACAGTGACCAGGCGTTCGCACTCGGCAACACTGAACCGCCGCGGGTGCTCGCGTTGAGCAGTGAAGTAGTTTCAGTTCGGGTCCCGGCAGCCGCGCTGCACAGTGCCCAAGGGGTAAAGAGGAATGTACTTCGGTTGTGGGTTCGGAGCCTCTGCTCAGGGCAGGTGGGTTGATGTGTGAACACCTTTCGGTGCGAAACCGGTTCGAGGCTCTTGCTGAGATAATGAGGCGTTGATCGCTGTCAGGACCGTATCTCTGAGTCAATCCGATTGATCTGCACGGTGCTCTCCTGATCCGCTTTGCTTGTGGCGATCGCTCGCACTTCAGGACCCTGTCCCCGAGCTCGCACCGATCGACACCGGCAACCCATCACGATCGGACCGCTCGGGCTGGGATGGGTGCGTGATCTCGGTTTCGATCTCACGTCGTACACTCGCCCGATGACGCTTTTTATTGAAGAGACCGCGGGCGGGCTGCGAATCGATGGCCTTGATGCCGATGCCCTCGCGGCAGAGTTTGGAACGCCCTTGTATGTCTATTCGGCGGGGTTGATTCGAGCAAACTTCGTGCGCCTCGCGTCGGCGTTCGCTCCGCTCTCCCCGCTTCTGTGCTATGCGCTGAAGGCCTGCGGGAATCTCCACATCTGCCGGTTGTTGGCGGCGATGGACGCCGGGATGGATGTCGTATCGGGCGGCGAACTGGAGCGGGCGTGGCTGAGCGGAGTGCCGATGAGCCGGGTGGTCTTCGCCGGCGTCGGGAAGACCGAGGCCGAGATCCGTGCCGCGCTGGACGGACGGTTCAGCCCGTTCGCGAACCCTGTGCCCGGCGCGCCCGATCCGCGCGGCCGAGGCCCCGTGGGCCTGTTCAACATCGAGTCAGAGGGCGAGTTTCTCCGCATCGCGTCCATCGCCGAGCAGTTGGGCATCGTCGCCTCGGCGTGCCTGCGCATCAACCCCGATGTGGATGCCCGGACTCACAAGTACACCACCACCGGCAAGCACGAGAACAAGTTCGGCATCGAGATCGGGCGGGCCGCCGAGTTTTTCGCCTCGCACGGGCGCACCCCGCACCTGCGCCTCACCGGCTTGCACATCCACCTCGGCTCGCCCATCGCCACGCCCGCGCCGTACCTCGAGGCGGTGCGCATCGCGCTCTCTCTCATCGACCGTCTCGCCGATGCGGGCACGCCCATCAGCGTGCTCAATATCGGCGGCGGGTACGGTATCGACTACGGGGGCGGCGGCGTCTGCACGCCCGAGGAGTTCGGTGCGGCTTTGGTCCCGGAACTCGCCCCCCGCGTCGCCGCGGGACTGCGGATCATCATGGAGCCGGGGCGCATCATCGTGGGCAACGCGGGCGTGCTGCTCACGCGCGTGCAGTACGTCAAGACCGGGAAGTCCAAGCGCTTCATCATCGGCGATGCGGGGATGCACACGCTGCTGCGCCCCGCGCTGTACGGCGCGCACCACCGTGTCGGCCCCACTCGGGTCGCGCCCAACACGGCGGAATCCCCCGCCGATGTCGTCGGACCCGTCTGCGAATCGTCGGATTTTCTGTGCCAGGATCGACCGATGCCGCCGGTCTCGCCCGGCGACCTGCTCGCCGTGTTCGACGCGGGCGCCTACGGCATGTCGATGGCCTCGACGTACAACGACCATCCCAAACCCGCCGAGGTGCTGGCCGATGCCGGGCGTGCCGCGCTCATCCGCCCGCGCGGCGACATCGCCGGGCTGATCGCTCCGGAACTGGCGTGCGATCCGTGATGTTCGCTCACACTACGGCGCGATATTCGGAAGGTGCGCTGTCGTCCACTCCTTCACGTCGTCGGTCGGCTCGGGATCGTTGTTGTCGTTGAGCCAATCCCAGGTGCTCTGGTCGATGCCCGGTTGCGAAGGGCGCGTGCCGCTCGCGAAGTTGAAGAGGGTGTTGTGCAGGGCGGTCCACCAGTCCTTGCCGTTCTGGCCGACCTTGCTGTCCCATGACGTCTCTGGGGAGGGGTAGCCGGAACCCTTGATGGTGTTGCCGGCCCACTCGTTGACCTCGGCGGGCTGGGTGCCCGATCCGGCGCGCAGCCAGGCGCGGGCGGTGGATTCGGGGGGGTTGGTGGGCGCGGGCGTGACAGAGCAGAGGTCGTTGATGAACGCGCGGATCTGGTTCTCGAACGTCGTCAGGTTGTTGCCGGGCATGGAACGAATCTCCCTGTGAATGGAGCGCCGCGCACCCGCCGGGATACACACCGGTGTTGATGCACGCCGCGTAGACCGCGGACTCAACGAGTGAAGAAAGCATCAGGGTGTGGAGTCCGGCGCGCGGTCGAGTTCGGCTTTCCACCGGGCCGCGGCGGCCTCATCGCCGCGGCGATGCTGGAGTTCCACCATGCGGGCAAGGTTCCGCGCCCGTTCGGTCGCGCCGGCCGGTCCCGGGTACGGCCAATCGATGGCGCGGGCCAGCGCCGCCTGAGCCTCGTCGTACCGGCCGAGCTCGGTGAGACACGCGCCGAGAAGTCCCAGCGAAGCGACCGCGCTCTCGGGCACGGGCGGCTGGAGCGAGACGTGCACCGAGACGGCTTTCTCGAACTCAACCAGCGCTTCGGCATAACGCCCCTGCGATGCCAGCAGGCACCCCAGCGCCCCGCGGGCCGAGGCGGTCTCGCGGTGTTGTTCGCCGCGGCGCGCGGCGTAGATCGCCGCGGCCTTCTGGGCGTACGGCATCCCGGCCTCGGGCTGCCGGCGCTGCATGTACAGCGTGCCCAGACGGCGGAGCGTGTACGCGGCGCGGGTGCTGTCCGCGCCGTACAACCGCTCGCTGATATCCAGCGCCTCGACGAGCGCCCGCAACGCCTCATCGTGACGACCGATCTGCGCCAGGTTCTCGCCCAGGAGTGAAAGGCACGTCGCCAGGCGCCCCTCGACAAGGATGCCCTCGCGGGCGAGCGCCGCGGTTCGTTTCAACAGCCCCGATGCCTCGGAGGGTCGTCCTGTACGGGACAGGTACGAGGCGTAGAGCACCGAGAGGTCGATCCGCTGCACCAGTGCATCGCGCCCTTCGGGGAGATTCTCGCACGCTTCGAGGAGTTCGACGTTCAGTGCCGCGGCCTCCGCATCCCGCCCGGCATCGTACAGCGAGGCGCATCGAATCTCGCTCGCGTCCACCACCTGCCACGATGATTCACCGTGATGACGCGACAGAAGCGCGATGGCCCGCAACAAAATCGGATCATCGGGCGACAGGCCCCCGAGCCGCTTGCGGAGTTCGGCGTGCTTCGCCATCGCCCGCGCGGCATCGGCCGACTCGCCCTCGTCACACTCGGCGAAGTGCGCGAGCGCCGCATCGAGGTGGTCCAGGGCCTCGCGCTCCCGGCCCAGTGACGCGGCCATCTCCCCCAGCCTCGCCCGCATCACGGCGGAAACGAAGGGATCATCGCTCCGCTGGGCCAGGCTGGTGATGCGATCTATGTACTCAGCCAATGTGATGTCTCGGCCCTGGTTCCCTTCTGGGTTGAAGGCGCGGAAGGGGCGCTCGAGGAACATCTCCTGGACCGCGGCGTATCGCGCGTTGCTCCGCTCGGCCAGTTGTCGCTGGCGTTCACTCTCTTCCGCGGCGAGGGCGGCGACCGAACGGGCCTGCCTCTCTGCGCCGAGCGCGGACTGTTCCGAGATCAGCGCCGAGGCCGTGGCGTCACGCTGACGGGCGGCATCGCGCCACCCCGCCGCGGCCGCCGCGAAACCCCCAGCGAGACAGAACAGCACCGCGAGGGACGCGGCCACGACAACCCGGTGCCGTCGGCAGATTTTCGAGAAGCGGTACCACACCGACGGCGGCCCCGCCGAGATCGGCTCATCGCGCAAGTACAGTTCGATGTCGCGCGCGAGGTGCTCGGCGGTGGCGTATCGACGGCTCCGGTCCTTGTCGAGCGCCTTCATCGTAATCCAATCGATCTCCCCGTGCACCGAGCGCGACAGGCGGTACACGCGGGTGCGGGACCGCGGGTCGGTCTCCGCTCCGGCCGCGGCGTTCAAACGTGTGCTTGGTGCCGGGGGATCGACCTCGCGGAGGATGCGTTGCATCTCGTCCCACGCGGCGCGCCTGAGTTCCTCGGCGGTGTGGGGCGTGGTGCCGGTGAGCAGTTCGTAGAGCATCACACCCAGGGCGTAGATGTCGGTGCGTGTGTCCACTCCGCCGCCGCCCGGGTTGGCCTGCTCGGGGCTCATGTACTCGGGGGTACCGATCAAGGCCCGGAACTCGGTGAAGATCGTCTGCCCCGGCAGTTTGCCGTGCAGGGCCTTGGCGATGCCGAAGTCGATGACCTTGGGGGTTGAAACGCCGTCGACCTCGGTGACGAGCACATTGCTCGGCTTGATGTCACGGTGGATGATCCCTTTCTGATGGGCGTGCTGCACCGCGCGGCAGACATCGGTGAACAGGGCCAGCCGCCGCGTGATGCTGAGGGAGTGCTTGCGACAGTATTCGATGATCGACGGCCCCTCGACGAGTTCCATCACGACGTACGGACGCCCGGAATCGGTCTTGCCCGCGTCGATCACGCGCGCGATGTTCGGATGATCCATCATCGAGAGCGCCTGCCGCTCCTGCTCGAAGCGGGCGTTCACCTGGGCGCTGTCCATCCCCGGCTTGATGATCTTGATCGCCACGCGCGTGTGCAGGGGTGATGCCGAGCGGGCGCGATAGACCACGCCGAAGCCGCCGTCGCCGATGCGTTCCTCGAGCGTGTAGCGCCCCACGACCGAGCCGGGGCCTTCCTCAACGCGCGCAGCCCGAGGCAATCGCTCGGGGCCGATGGTCAACGCGGAGGCATCGGGCGATGCCGCTTGATTCCCGGACAGGAAAGGCCCCGCGAGTTCCGTGGCCTCGATCAGGGACTCAACCTCGTCCGCCAACTCGGGATGGAACTGCCGGGCTTCGGCCAAAGCCCGCGCACGGTCCTCTTCGGGCAACGCAAAGACCCGACCGAAGAGTTCACGCGCATTTGGGATAGAAAACGTGGTCATTGATGCCACCTTTCACTCGTTGCCCGCCAGCCCGGTCAGGTCGCGGAACAACCTGGCCCGGGCATACTGCCAATCCATTTTGACCGATGTCTCACTGATGCCGAGCACTTCGGCCACTTGTTGAATGGAGAGACCGAGGTAGAACCGATACCGAACAACCTGGCCGAGCCGGGGTTCCTCTCTCTCTAGGCGACAAATCGAGTCTTCAAGGTCGGCCAAAGCCTCGATATTCTGAGGGGTGTGGAAGTCCAGCACTTCTCCTTCCGGGAGGGAGATGACTCTCCGTCCCCCGCCCCGTTTGTCGCGCCCTCTGGCCCGGGCATGATCGATCAGGACGCGGCGCATGGCCTCTGCTGCCGCGGCGAAGAAGTGCGCGGGGCTTATCCACTGCACTGGGCTGCCCCGGGTCAGTTTCATGTAGGCCTCGTGCACGAGCGCGGTTGCCTGGAGGGTGTGGTCGGGCCGCTCGCCGTTGAGTTGGGATTGGGCCAAGACCCGCAGCTGGTCGTAGAACTCGGCGAGCAGTTGATCACTTCGCCCCGCCGGCCCCGCGGCGGGCGGCGGCGGCACAGTGTCGCCGGGCACACCATCGGGAGAATCGACCGGCCCCACGCCTTCGTTCGCCATGAACGCATGGTAACGCGCCGAGCGGATAGACGGTGTAGCCTTACGGATGGAAGTCCGGGAAGTCGCTCGCACCATCCGTAACGTCCGCCGTTACACCGAAATACTCGAAGTACTGGTGCGCCAGGGCTTCGCGGACACGGTCTCGTCGCTTGGCCTGGACCGCCTGGTGGAGCGGGGGGCGCGGTTGGTCGGGCGACCCGCGGCGAGCGTGGAGCAGTTGCCCCGTGCGGCCCGCATGCGCATCGCGCTGGAACAACTCGGCCCGACGTTCATGAAACTCGGGCAGATGCTCTCCTGCCGCAAGGACCTGATCCCCTCGGAATGGGCTGATGAGTTCGCCAAACTCCAATCCGCCGGCCCCAAACTCCCCTTCGCCGAGATCCGGGGCGTGCTGGACCGTGAGTTCAAGGGGAAGACCGACGAGGTCTTCGCCTCGATCGACGAGGAGCCGCTGGCCGCTGCGAGCATCGCGCAGGTCCACCGGGCACGCCTGTCCGACGGCACGCCCGTCGTGCTCAAGATCATGCGCCCCGAGGCCGAGGATGTCACCCGCTCCGACCTGGAGATCCTCCGCGCGGTGGCTTCCTTCGCGGAGTCGCATCTGGCGGCGGTGGGCTTCAGCCCCGTGGACGTGGTCCGCGAGTTCGCTCGAGAGTTGCGCCGGGAACTGGATTTCACCTTCGAGGGACGCAGCACCGACACGCTGCGCCGGACCTTCGAGAGCAACCCCAACGTCCGCTTCCCGGCCGTCTACTGGCGGGCCACCACCCGGCGCGTGCTGGCCCTGGAGGAGTTCAAGGGCATCCTGCTGTCCAACCTCGGCCCCGACGATCTGACGCCCGAGGAACGCACGGCCGTGGTGGCTTACGGGGCCGATGCCGTGGCCCGGCAGTGCCTGGAGATCGGTCTCTTCCACGCCGACCCGCACCCCGGCAACCTCTTCGCCATCCGCGGCGAGAACGGGATCATCGCGGGGTTCATCGATTGCGGCATGACGGGCCGCATCGAGCCGCGCACGATGGAACTGCTCGCGCGGCTCCTTCGGGCCATCGCGGCGGGCGATGTTGATGAGGTGATCTCGGTGGTGACCGGGCTGGCCGACGTGCCGCCGGACAAACTCGACGAACGGGGCTTCCGCGCCGACATGTCCGATTTCGCGCACGCCTTCGCGGGCGCCACGGTCGAGCAGATCAACCTGCCCGAGATTCTCGAAGACTTCTTCGACAAACTCCGTCACCACCACATCCGCTTCCCGGCTGAACTGGTGATGCTCGTCAAAGCCCTCACCACCATCCAGGCCGTCGCCGTGTCGCTCGACCCCTCCTTCGACATGATCGCGCACCTGCGGCCCTACGTCGAGAAGATCCTGCGCGAACGCTACGGGTTCGCCGCGATGCGACGGCGGACGCGACGCACGCTGGCCGATTACGCCACCCTCGCCGAGGACCTGCCCCGCGAGGTGCGGTTCCTGGTGTCGCAGGCGCGCCGGAACAAACTGGCCGTGAACCTCGAGCACCGCGGGCTGACGCGGCTGACGCGCACCATCGAGCACGCCAGCCGCAACATCGGGTTCTCGCTGATGCTGCTGGGGCTGATCGTCAGTTCCGCCATCCTGGTTCATGCCGATGATCGGGGCGGGGCCCCGGGGCTTCGGACAATGGGCATCGGCGGGTTCATCGCGGCGGGCGTGCTCACCATCCTGCACATCCTGGGCAACCGCAAGTGGCTCGCGGATCGAGACAAGGAGTAACCTGCCGGGTCACGACGCCGATCGACGGGCGGTTTTTTTCGCCCGCTTCGCGCCGGTCTTCTTGGTGGCGACTGACGGGGCTTTCTTCTTCTTCGACACGACCTTCGACGCGGGCTTGAGCACACTGCCCACGCCCGAGAGCACGCCCGACAACCCCATCGCCAGTTCACTCCCCAATGTGCGGGCCGCCCTGGCCCCGGCTTTCATCGTTTCCACCGCCAGCCCGGGGGCATCGGCCCTGGCCGCGGCCAGCGCCTTGGCGGCGGCGGGCCGGATCTCCGTGCCTGCTTCCTTGGCGCGTTTCACCGCGGATTTCCATTCGCGTGAGGCCGCGCCGTTCAGCCCATCCGCCGCGGCATGCAGCGCGTTGAAGAACTCCTTCTCCAGACCGCCGAGGCGTTCGCGCAGTTTCGCGGCATCCGCCGAGGACAGACGCTTGCCAGCGGCGGCGGCGTGGCGGAGGGTCTCGCCCGTGGCGTTGGCACCGGCGGCGACGGCGGACGCCATGCCGTCGATCACCTGCCGGAGTGTGCCGTGCGGATCACGCGGCACCGAACCGGCAAGGGCTTTCACCACACCCTCGGC